>JAESFN010000414.1_pt1 | contig 42640 bp, 41 predicted proteins | sample 9269411 | NCBI WGS metagenome assembly JAESFN01 (sample SAMN14505399, study PRJNA617100) | algae metagenome | isolation source: Iphinoe sp. HA4291-MV1 and co-occurring heterotrophs from trail next to... | place: USA: Maunawili Falls, Hawaii | collected 2009-07-25
CGCCAGCGAGGTACCGCAGACGGTCGCCATCGAGGACGAGCCGTTGGACTCGGTGATCTCGGAGACGACGCGGATGGTGTAGGGGAAGTCTTCCGACTTCGGGCGGATCGGGTTGATGGCGCGCCAGGCGAGCTTGCCGTGACCGATTTCGCGACGGCCGGGCGAGCCCATGCGGCCAGCTTCACCGACCGAGTAGGGCGGGAAGTTGTAGTGCAGCATGAAGTTCACCTTGCCGGTGCCTTCGAGGCTGTCGACGAACTGCTCGTCGTCGCCGGTGCCGAGCGTGGCAACGACGAGGGCCTGGGTCTCACCGCGGGTGAACAGGGCCGAGCCGTGGGTGCGCGGCAGGATACCGACTTCCGCCACGATCGGGCGGACGGTGGTCAGATCACGGCCATCGATACGCGACTTGGTGTCGAGGATGTTCCAGCGGACGATCTTGGCCTGGAGGTTATGGACGACTTCGCCCAGGTCTTCCTTCGACACCGTGCCGGCTTCGATCTGAGCGGCGAAATGCTCCTTGACCTTGGCGTTGGCGGCGTCGACCGCAGCGTAACGCTGCGCCTTGTCGGTGATCTTGTAGGCGGCGCGGAGGTCCGCCTCGGCCACCTTCAGCACGTCGGCTTCGAGCGCCGAGTAGTCCGGAGCGGTGAAGTCACGCGGCTCCTTGGCGGCCAGTTCGGCGAGCTTGATGATCGCGTCGATGACCTTGCGCGAGGCTTCGTGACCGAACATCACGGCGCCGAGCATGATCTCCTCGGAGAGCTCCTGGGCTTCCGATTCCACCATCAGCACGGCGTCCTGGGTGCCGGCCATGACGAGGTCGAGCTTGGACTCGGCGCGACGGTCGACGGCCAGGTTGAGGACGTACTCACCATCAATGTAGCCGACGCGGGCGGCGCCGATCGGGCCCATGAACGGCACGCCCGAGATGGTCAGGGCCGCGGAAGCGGCGACCATGGCGAGCACGTCCGGGTTGTTCTCCATGTCGTGCTGAAGAACGGTGACGACCACCTGGGTCTCGTTCTTGTAGCCATCGGGGAACAGCGGGCGGATCGGACGGTCGATCAGGCGCGAGACCAGCGTCTCGTTCTCGGTCGGACGGCCTTCGCGCTTGAAGTAGCCGCCCGGGATCTTGCCGGCGGCGAAGTACTTTTCCTGATAGTTGACCGTCAGGGGGAAGAAGTCCTGGCCGGGCTTCGGCGACTTGGCCGAAACCACGGTGGCGAGCAGCACGGTCTCGCCGAGGGTGGCGAGCACGGCGCCGTCTGCCTGGCGGGCGATCTTGCCGGTCTCGAGGGTGAGGGGCTGGCCGCCCCAGTTCAGCTCAACTTTGTGGTAGTCGAAGTTGATGGGCATTCTGATGTCTTTCCATTCTGCCGGAATGAGCGGGAACGCGGGGGCGTAGCCACCCCGCGAACTCATCCGGTGTGCCAGCCCCTCCAGCACCCCATGTGCTCGGCAAAGGCCCAAAATCGGCACGGTTTCCGCGCTGACCACCGGGTGTCACTCCGGGCGGAACATGGACAAGACGATGAGCCGCTCATTTTCCTGGAAGGAGGTGCCTCTGCACCGTGAGCGGCCGATGATCTCGCCATGCTCCGCGTAGTTCGTCAGCCTACGCAAGTACCCGGCTGGTCTGCCGGGGGCGGACCCGCGAGGCGTACCTCGTGGGTCCAAGTCATTAGTCCAGCCGTGCCTTAGCGGCGCAGGCCCAGACGCTCGATGAGCGCCTTGTAGCGCGCTTCGTCCGACTTCTTGACGTAGTCGAGGAGACGGCGGCGCGTCGAAACCATCTTCAGGAGGCCACGGCGGGAATGGTTGTCCTTGCCGTGCAGCTTGAAGTGTTCGGTGAGATTGGCGATGCGTTCGGACAGGATCGCGACCTGAACTTCCGGCGAGCCGGTGTCGTCCTTCTTGGTGGCGTAGTCCTTGATGAGCGCAGTCTTCCGCTCTGCGGTAATCGACATCGGAAAGGTCCTTTCAAACAGAGGATCATTGGGACGCTGCCGCCCGGGATGTCGTCCAGGTGGAGCCATGAATAAGCGCCGGCCGGGCCGGAACTCGCGCGCTCTATAGGGGAAAGGGCCGCAGAACGCCAGTTATTTGTCGGTATCGGCGGTTTCGGGGCTGCCGTTGAGCGTGTCGGAGGGATCGAGCGAGCTCAGGGGAATGGTGAAGCGCCACTCGATGCCAAGCTCATGCACCTCGCGCTCTACCTCGCCATTGAGCGAGCGGCCGACCATGTTCTCGAGCACGGTGGTGCCGAAGCCGCGGCGCGGCGTGCCCTCGGCCGGTGCCTTGCCGCTTTCGTGCCAGATGAAGCTCACCGCATCGCCGACCCGCTTCCAGGTCAGCTCGAGCCGGCCGGCATCCCCGGTGAAGGCGCCGTACTTCACGGCATTGGTCGCCAGTTCATGCGCCGCCATGCCGAGGATCTGCGCCGCCTGGGCGTTGAGCCGCAGCGACGGCCCGTCGACGATCACCCGCTCGCCATCGACCGGGCAGAACGGATCGATCTGGCTGACCAGCAGCTCCCGGAGGTCGACGCCGGCAACGCCATGCGCGAGCAAGAGGTCAGTGGAGCGGGCGAGCCCGAAGATGCGGCGCTCGAAGTTCGAGACGAACTCGGGCACCGTATCGGCGCCGCGCGCCGTTTGCTTCGCCATGGCGGCGATCACCGTCATCTGGTTCTTCGAGCGGTGCGCCAGTTCGCGCATCAGGAAGCGCACCTCGGTCTCAGCCGCCTGGCGGCGCCGCGAGGCATCGCCCAGCGCGCTCGATACCGTCTCGATCTCCTCGATCGGGAACGGCCGCGCCTCGACCGGCTGGCCGGCGCCCAGCCGCTTGGCGTCAGCCTCGAGCCCATGCACCGAGCGGCCGATCTGCAGGCTCACGCCATAGACCACCAGCACCACCAGCGCCGCCAGCAGCACGCCGCCGGCCAGCAGCGACCAGAACGCATCGGCCAGCGGCCGCGCCACGACGGCGCGATCGGCCCAGGCCACCAAGGTCCAGCCGGTGAGGGTCGAGCGCTGCGCGACGAGCAGGTAGTCCTTGCCCTCGGAGGCCAGGGTGCGCCAGCCGCTGGTCGATCCCAACTCATCGATCGGCGCGAGGTTGAAGGCATCGCCGGTGTTGCCGCCCTTGTCGGCGGCGGCAATGATCACACCCTTCCGGTCGACCAGCGCCACGTTCCAGCCGTCCGGCATGCGGCTCGCCAGCAGCGTGCTCGACAGCTGGCTGGCGGCGCGGCTGAAGCCGAGGATCAGCGGCTGCTGATTGGCCGGAAAGATCGGCTGCAGGATGTTGACCACCCATTGCTGCGACACTCGTCCGAACACGGCGTCGGAAATGGCTACATCGCGGGTATCGAAGGCGCGTTGCGCGGTCGCGACATCGCCGATCGGATTGGTCTTCTGCTCCGATATCGGCACCCGGGTCGAGAGGTCCGAGGTCATGTCGGGGTGGACGAGATAGACGAAGGACGCAGTGTTCTCGAGCGCGACGCTGACCCTGGCGTGGAATTCGGGATAGTCGGCGGGGGTGAGCGGCGGGGTGGTCGCGAGCACGCGCAGCGTGGTGATATTGGCGTTGATCTCGCGATCCACGGCCTGGACGATGGAGCGGGCATTGCCGGTGATCAGCGTTTCGACGACGCGTTCCTGCGCCTCGTTGTTGCGTTGCAGCAGGATGGCGGAGAACACGAAAGCAGGGACCAGCGCCACCAGCGCCAGGACGAACAGGTAGACGGCAATCGGCCGCGCCGTCGGACCACGCCGACGCGCGATAGCAGTGCTCTCAGCCGGGCCCGGCCCGTCAGCCATAACGCACCCCGGCGAAAATCAACCCAAACCCCTGCTGTCTTAGAGCACGAGAACGCCCGTCCGGGCTATTTGGTTCCAGCGCTTGGCAAAAGCTAGACGATGACGCGCTGCGGCTTGAACATGCCGAACTCGACCCGGCCCAGCGCCACGGCAACGCCGGCACTGCTGGCCCAGGCGCTGTCGAGCGCGATCGGGGCGCTGGCACCGCCGAGGAGCACAGGGTTGCCGTGCCGCACGGCGCTCACCTGATCCGGGGTCAGTCGGATCTCAGGCAGCAGCGACAGCCCCGCCGACACCGGCAGCAACAGCGCATCGCGATCGGCGGCGGCTTCCAGCTGCTCGATCGTTACCGAGCGGGCCTCGCTGAACGGGCCGACCGCAGTACGGCGCAGCTCCACCACATGGCCGCGAGTGCCGAGCTGCCGCGCCAGGTCGCGGGCCAGGGCGCGCACATAGGTGCCCTTCTCGCAGGTCATCTCCAGCCGGCTGATCTCGCCGGCGTGCTCGATGAGCTTCAGCGCCTCGATGTAAACCGGGCGTGCCGCCAGCTCGACCGTCTCGCCGGCACGCGCCAGGTCATAGGCTCGTTCGCCGTCGACCTTGATGGCGGAGAAGGCCGGCGGGGTCTGCATGATCTCGCCGGTGAAATCCGGCAGCGCCGCGAGGATTTCCGCCTCGGACGGCCGCGCGTCGGAGCGCTCGCTGACCTCGCCCTCGGCGTCGTCGGTGGTCGTCTCTTCGCCCCACTTGATGGCGAAGCGATAGACCTTGGTGCCGTCCTGCACGGCGGGCACGGTCTTGGTCGCCTCGCCCAAGGCGATCGGCAGGATACCGGTCGCCAGCGGATCGAGCGTTCCGGCATGGCCGGCTTTCTTGGCGCCGAACAGCCAACGGAGCTTGCCCACCGCCTGGGTGGAGGTCATGTCATAGGGCTTGTCGAGAACCAACCAACCGGAGACATCGCGCTTTGGAGATTTGGTTTGGGGCATCAATTCCATCGCCTCCCTCCCCCTTGTGGGGAGGGACTGAGGGTGGGGGTGCTACTCGCGCCGGAGCGTGGGGCTCCACCCCACCCTGATCCCTCCCCATCGAGGGGAGGGAGACGACTGCGAGCGCCGGTTGTTCGGCGGGACGCTACTCTTCGTCCTCATCCTTCAGGATGTCGCGCTGCACGCGATCAGACCGCAGCAGGGCGTCGATCTTGCCGAACTCGTCGAAGGTGTTGTCGACGAAGAATTTCAGGTCCGGGGCAAATTTCAGGTCGAGCGCCGGCGCCACGCGGCCGCGGATGAAGCGGTGATGGCGGTTGAGCGCCGCGACGATCTCGTCGGCGCCCTCGCCGCCGAGCGGCATGATATAGGCGTTGGCGAGCTTCAGGTCCGGGGTCATGCGGACTTCGGGCACGGTGATGACCTTGCCCTCGAGCAGCGGATCCTCGATCTCGCCGCGGGCGAAGACGCCGGAAAGGGCATGGCGCACCAGTTCGCCGACGCGCAGCATGCGCTGGCTGGGACCGGTAGGCTTGTGATTGTCGCGTTTCATCTGCCCGAGTTAGGCGCTCCACGCGGCGGCGTCAACGGTGGGGTGACCGGACCGTCCGCCGGCCCGACCTTCGGCGGAATGACGACGGTGGACGACGCCTTGCCCCCGATCAGGCACTCGAGCCCATCGAGCAGCCGCTCCATGCCGAAATCGAAGGCAAGATCGGGGTCGCCGAGCCCGTAGAGTTCGCCGACCACGGCGCCGACCCGGCTCGCCACGGGATAGGACGAAAAGTCCATGGTCTGGAGGAACGGCTCGATGGTGTACCACCACTCGTCGTCGCTCAGGCCGGTCTGCGCCTTGACCATGTTGGCGCGGACGACGTCGCGCACCGCGCCATGCACATAATTGGCGACGAGGATCACGCAGAGATCCATCTCGACCTCGTTGAGCCCCAGTCCGTCGAAGACGCTGAGGAAGTTGTCGTAGGCGCGGATGGTGTTGGGGCCCAGCACCGGCCGGTGCGTGCCGATCTGCAGCGCCCAGGGGTGGCGCAGGTAGAAGCTGCGGAAGCTGCGCGCCACCAGAGTCACGTTCGCCCGCCAGTTGGCCGGCACGAACTCCGGCTTCACCTCGCCGGCCTGCCCGGTGGCGACGGCGTCGAGCATCAGGTCGAGCAGCACCGCCTTGTCGGGAATGTGGGTGTAAAAGCTCATCGGCGAGATGCCCACTGCCTCGGCGACCCGCCGGGTCGAAACCGCATCGATCCCCTCGGCATCGGCAATTGCAACGGCGGCGGCAACGAGGTCGGCGACGCCGAGCTTCGATTTCGGTCCGCGCCGGGGCGCCGGCGCCTTGCCCCACATCAGTTCCAGCGTCCGTACGGGGTCGCCCCGTCCGGTAATTTCCTCGGCCATCCGGCCTCCAAAAATAACTCTTTACAGTGTACAGGATTGGGATTATCCAAACCCCGTACACTGCACAACGTTATATCCGCGCGCCGCGAAAGTCGAGATATCCATTCGGACATCCGGCGCCCGTGTCGAAAACCAGTCTGCTGACACGTCATGTCAGCAGGGCTGGATAGGCTTGTCCAACGTTAAGCGAATTGAGGAGTGAAGCGATGATTCATGCCCGCGGACTGAAGCGCAGCTTCAAGACCAAGGATGGCGTGGTGGAGGCGGTGCGCGGCCTCGACCTCGACGTGGCGGAAGGCGAGCTCGTCGCCTTCCTCGGCCCCAACGGCGCCGGCAAATCCACCAGCGTGCGCATGCTGACGACCCTCTTGCCGCCCACCGAGGGCGCGGCGAGCGTTGCCGGCCACGACGTGCTGCGCGAGGCCGACGCGGTGCGCCGCCGCATCGGCTATGTCGGCCAGGGCGCCGGGGCCGGCGGCTACAACAAGCTGCGCGACGAGTTGCTGACGCAGGGCGCGGCGCAGCGGATGCCCGGTGCCGCCGCCGCGCGCCGGGCCGATGAGCTGATTGGCATGCTCGAGCTCACCGGGCTCGAGAAGCGCACCGGCATGAGCCTCTCCGGCGGTCAGAAGCGGCGCGTCGATATCGCACTCGGCCTGATGCACAGCCCAAAGGTGTTGTTCCTAGACGAACCCTCCACCGGGCTCGACCCACATAGCCGCGCCAACCTCTGGGAGCACATCCTGAAGCTGAGGAAGTCGACCGGCATGACCATCTTCCTCACCACCCACTACCTCGACGAGGCCGACTCGATGGCCGAGCGGGTAATGATCATGGACAACGGCCAGGTCATCGCCAACGACACGCCGGAGCGGCTGAAAGCCAACCTCGCCGGCGACCGCATCACCATCGACGCCGACAACGCGGTCGTGGCCGCCGAGATCGCCGCCAACCTCCCCGAGGCCCGCGAAGTGGTTCGCGACGGCGCCCGGGTCGCGGTGACGGTGAAGGGCGGGGAAGCCGTGCTGCCCGAGTTCATCCGGGCCCTGGACCAACGCGGCGCCCGCGTGCTCGCCGCCAACGTCCGCCGCCCAACCCTCGACGACGTGTTCCTCGGCCTCACCGGCCGCTCGCTCCGGGAGACCGCAGCATGAAAGGGCCGTTCGCACCCGTGAGACGCAGGGCCCTCTTGCCTTCTCCCCTTGCGGGAGAAGGTGGCCGAAGGCCGGATGAGGGGTCTCTCTCCGCCAACTCCACCCCTCGTCGCTTCACTCCGATCGCGCAGCCCTTGGCTGCGGACCCCTCATGCGGCGCTGCGCGCCACCTTCTCCCGCAAGGGGAGAAGACAGGCTGGTGGCTGACCCTTCTCCCGATGACCAAGGAGACTCATCAATGACCTTCTTCCGTGACGTCGCCACCTCGTTCACCCGCGAGATGAAGCCGACCCTCGCCGATCCGTCCTGGATGGCGTTCGGGCTTGTGCAGCCGATCCTCTACCTCGCCTTCTTCGTGCCGCTGCTCGATGTCGGCGGCTCCACCGCCTCGGCCCTGCAATGGTTCGTGCCGGGGATGATCGTGATGCTGACGCTGTTCGGCACCGCGATGGTGGGCTGGAGCCTCACCGAGGAGCTGATGAGCGGCGTGCTCGAGCGCTTCCTCGCCACCCCGATGAGCCGGCCGGCGCTGATCTTCGGCCGCTCGCTCAAGGAGATGTTCCCGCTCGCCCTGCAGGCGCTGGCGCTGATCATCCTCGCCTGGCCGTTCGGCCTGCAGCTCCATCCGATCCAGATGCTGTTCGGGCTGGCGCTGCTCGCGCTGTTCGGCGCCGGGGTCGCGGCGCTCTCCTATGCGCTCGCCATCGCGGCGCGGCACAACACCTCGCTGTTCTACATGGTGAGCCAGTCGGTGGCGCTGCCGCTGATGCTGCTCGGCGGGGTGCTGTTGCCGATCGAGAACGGCCCGGGCTGGCTCTACATCGCCAGCCGCTTCAACCCGCTGACCTACCTGGTCGAGGCCGAGCGGGCCCTGTTCGCGGGCGAACTGTTCACCACCACGGTGCTGTGGGGCGTGCTGATCGCCGCCGGCACCGCCGTGGTCGGGCTCAGCATCGGCGCAAAAGCGATCCGCAAGGCCAGCCTCTAGTCCCTGCCGGACACCCACGGGTGTCCGGCCCCTTCCCAAACCGAGGTCACAGCGATGAACGAACAGATCACCATCCCCGTCCTCAGCAGCGCAGCCGTCGGTGGCGGCGATGCCCGCGCACTCGCAGCACGCATCGAGCTCGCAATGGCGATGGGGCAGCAGCAGGTTGCCACCGACCTCCACCGCCTCTTCCAGGCACTGCCGCTGTCGGACATTGAGCGCCGCCGCATGCATGCCGAGTTCGCGGTGCTCGACCGGCTGCCGTGAGGGGTTGCCAACTCCCGAGAGTTTATTTAACTAACTGGTAAAGTACGAAAGAGGCATAGCATGTACGGTTCGATCAAGATCCGCGGTGCGCGGGAGAACAACCTCAAGAACGTGTCGCTCGATATCCCGAAGCGGAAGATCACCGTGTTCACCGGCGTCTCCGGTTCCGGAAAATCCTCGCTGGTGTTCGGCACCATCGCGGCGGAAAGCCAGCGGCTGATCAACGAAACCTACCCGGCGTTCGTGCAGCAGTTCATGCCGCATTACGGCCAGCCCGATGCCGACGAGCTCGAGAACATCTCGGCCGCCATCATCGTCGACCAGCAGCGACTGGGCGGCAATTCGCGTTCCACCGTCGCCACCGTCACCGATGCGGCGCAGATGCTGCGGGTGATCTTTTCGCGCGCCGCCGAGCCGAAGCTCGGTGCTCCCGGGCTCTATTCCTACAACGACCCGCGCGGCATGTGCCCGGACTGCGAAGGCATCGGCCAGGTCGCGGCGATGGACATGAGTGCAGTGATCGACGAGTCGAAGTCGCTGAACGAGGGGGCGCTGCTGCCCAAGGATTTTGCCCGCGACAGCTGGTGGTGGGAAATCTACGCCAATTCCGGCCTGTTCGACCTCGACAAGCCGATCAGCAAGTACACCGCCGAGGAGCGCGAGAACCTGCTCCACCTCGACGATGGCCGGAAGATCAAGGTCGGCAAGATCGGACTGACCTACGAGGGCATCGTCGCCAAGCTGAAGAAGGGGCTCGGTTCGAAGGACCCCGAGAACCTGCAGCCGCATGTCCGGCTCGAGTACGACAAGATCTTCACCCGCGCCACCTGCCCGGCCTGCCACGGTGCTCGCCTCAATGCCGCGGCGCTCGGCAGCAAGGTCAACGGCAAGTCGATCGCCGAATGCTCGGCCATGCAGGTCAGTGACCTCGCGCCGTTCGTCCGTTCGATCGAGGCGCCCTCGATCAAGCCGATGATCGAGGCGCTCGCAGCGCGGCTCGAGAACCTCGTCATCATCGGGCTCGGCTACCTCAGCCTCGACCGCGAAAGCTCGACCCTTTCGGGTGGCGAAAGCCAGCGCGTGAAGATGGTGCGCCACCTCGGCTCATCGCTGACCGACATCACCTATGTGTTCGACGAACCCAGCGTCGGCCTCCACCCGCACGATGTCGGCCCCCTCGCCGGGCTGATGCAGCAGCTGCGCGACAAGGGCAACACCGTGCTGATCGTCGAGCACAAGCCCGACATGATCGCCATCGCCGACCACGTGGTCGACATGGGCCCGTTCGCCGGCAGCAAAGGCGGCGAGATCGTCTACGAGGGCGATTTCGACGGGCTGCTGAAGTCCGGCACGCTCACCGGCAACCACATGCAGAAGCACCAGCCGATCAAGACCGAGGGCCGCAAGGCCGACGGGTCGCTGAAGATCGCCAACGCCAAGACCAACAACCTGCGCGACGTCTCGGTGTCGATCCCCAAGGGCGTCCTTACCGTGGTCACCGGCGTCGCCGGCGCCGGCAAGAGCTCCCTGATCCAGGGCTCGCTCCCCGCCGCCTACCCCGACACCGTGATCATCGACCAGAACCTAAACCGCGGCTCGTCTCGCTCCAACACCGCCACCTACACCGGCATCCTCGACACCGTCCGCAAGGCCTTCGCCAAAGCCAATGGCGTCGACGCCGCCCTGTTCTCCGCCAACTCGAAGGGCGCCTGCCCCGACTGCAAGGGCCTGGGGGTCACCTATACCGACCTTGCCCACATGGACCCGGTCGCCAGCGTCTGCGAGACCTGCGAGGGCAAGCGCTTCACCGACGAAGTGCTGCAGCACAAGCTGCGCGGCAAGGCGATCAGCGACGTCTACGAGATGAGCGTCACCGAGGCGGCCGACTATTTCACCGAGCCGGCGATCGCGAAAATCATCCGCGGCCTCGACGATGTCGGCCTCGGCTACCTGACCCTCGGTCAGCCGCTCTCGACCCTCTCGGGCGGCGAACGCCAGCGCCTGAAGCTCGCGGCGGAACTGGGCAAATCCGGCAATATCTACGTCTTGGACGAGCCCACCACCGGGCTCCACATGAACGATGTCGACACGCTGATCGGCCTGTTCGACCGGCTGGTCGACGCCGGCTCGACGGTGATCGTCATCGAGCACAACCTCGACGTGATCAGCCGGGCAGACTGGGTCATCGACCTTGGTCCGGGGGCCGGTAACGACGGCGGCAGCGTGGTGTTCGAGGGGACGCCGACGGGGTTACGCGGGGCAAAGGGGAGTCTTACGGGAGCAGCGCTGGCGGCTCGAGGGTAGCCCGCAACGCCGGAGCGTAGGCTCAACGAACTCGATCGGCCTCCCTCCCCTTGTGGGGAGGGAATGAGTGGGGGTTGGCGACGCGCTCCGGCGCTAGTTGGCCGCAGCCTCGAGTGTCACCACGTCCTGCAATTCCTTCGCCCGCGCCTGGAAGGCCTTGGCGTCTACCGGCCAGGTCTTCGGATCGGACGGGTCGAACGCCCGGCCCTTCCACTCCTGGTAGACCATGGCAATACCGGTGTCGGTCTTCCGGAACACCGCCACCATCACCTCGCCCAGCCCGCGCAGCTTGCCGTTGTCCTTGTAGGCGCCGCAGGCCATGCCGAGCGCCGGAAAGAATGTGTCCGTCTCCTCGCCGAAATTGAAGAAGCCGAGCGCCTCGTCCTTGCAGATCTGCGAGTAGCCATACATCGTCGCGCGACGGTAATCGTCGAGGCTGCGGCCGGGCTGCAGCGTCAGCCGCGCCGCATAGGTGGTGGTCCACTTGTCCACCGACTCGCCCTTGGGAAAGAACTCGACGAAGGCCTGCGTGGCGTCGCCGTAGGTGCTCGATTCCACCAGTTTCAGCACATCCGGCGACAGCCGTTCGGCCGGCCCGATCCAGTCGGGTGCCGGCAGCACGAAGCGATGCCCGAGCGCCGCAAAACTGAGGTTCACCCCGTCGCGCTCGAGTTTTGGCGCGTCCTGGGCGAAAGCCGGCGTCACTGCCAAGAAGGCCAGGGCAAACAGCAGGGTCCGCATCGATATCCTCCGGTCGAAGCGGCCGGAACCTATGCGTCCCGGCCCCGGGAGTCGAGCGGGCTTGCACGACTCATAAGTATCTGCTTATGTGTTGCTCATGGAAGCGGATATCTTCAAGGCGCTCGCCGATCCCAACCGTCGGCTGATGCTGGAGCGGCTGGCGGCGGGCGAGCTCAACGCCACGGCGCTGCGGCAGGGCTTTGACATCAGCCAGCCGGCGCTGTCGCAACACCTCGCCGTACTGCGCTCGGCCGGGCTGATCAACGAACGGCGTGAGGGGCGGCACGTGCATTACGCCGTCAACCCCGACGGCATGGCGCCGCTGACCGATTGGCTGGCCCGCTACCAGGCCTTTTGGCCCGAGCGGCTCGGCCGGCTGCGTGATTTCCTCAAGGAGATGGACCAATGAGCGAGCCGCAAACCGAAGAGCGCGTGACGGTCGAATGCGCGCTCGACGAGGCGCCCGACAAGGTATGGCGGGCGCTGTCGATCCCCGAATTCCGCGACAGCTGGCTCACCCCCAAGTCCGAGAGCTACGCCGCCGAAGTGATCGAGGCCGAGCCGCCACGGCGGCTGACGCTGAGCTGGCGCGACGGCACCGGTGACGAAGCCGAGTTGGTGACCTTCACGCTGTCGCCGACTTCGACCGGCGGCACCTGGCTGCGCCTCGTGCATGACCGCGTCGCCGCGCCGATGCGGGTGCCGATCCCGGCCAATGCCAACACCATGATGCTGCGCGCCGCCTAAAGCCCGACAGCTTCTCACTTTCCCCTGCTCTGAAGGAGGTCGCCGATGCGCGACATGATGCAGCTCGTCCCTATGGTCATCGAACAGTCGACCCGCGGCGAGCGTTCGTTCGATATCTTCTCGCGGCTGCTGCGCGAGCGGATCATCTTCGTCAACGGCGAGGTCGAGGACCAGATGGCGGCGCTGATCTGCGCCCAGCTGCTGTTTCTCGAGTCCGAGAACCCCGGCAAAGAGATTTCGCTCTACATCAACTCGCCCGGCGGCGTGGTGACGGCGGGCCTCGCCATCTACGACACCATGCAGTTCATCAAGTCGCCGGTCTCGACGCTCTGCATGGGCACCGCCTACTCGATGGGCTCGTTCCTCCTCGCCGGCGGCGCGCCCGGCCGTCGCATGGCGCTGCCCAACGCCTCGATCCTCGTGCACCAGCCGTCCGGCGGCGCGCAGGGCAAGGTCACGGACGTCTTGATCCACGCCGAGGAGAGCCAGAAGGTGAAGGCGCGGATCAACCGCATCTACGCCAGGCACTGCGGCCGCACCATCGAGGAAGTCGAACGCACCCTCGATCGCGACCGCTACATGTCGCCGGAGGAAGCGCGCGACTGGGGCCTGATCGACTCGATCTTCACCGAACGGGCGGAGCTGGAGGTGATGCCGGTGCCGGAACTGCCGCTGGGTCAGCGGTAGTCGGAAAGGCCCTGTGCGGCCGGCGTTTGGCGTCCCCTCTCCCCTCTGGGGAGAGGGTCAGGGTGAGGGGTAGCCAAGCGCATCACGGGAATGGGCCCGACGCACCGCTCCGCCAGAATTCGGTGTGCTGGGCGCCCCTCACCCCAGCCCTCTCCCCAAAGGGGCGAGGGGGCGGTGTGGCACTGCCAGTGCAAAGCCCTACCGATATCCAGCCGCCTGCAGCTCGAACAGCTCCGCATACCGCCCACCATTCGCCATCAGCTCGGCATGCGTCCCCGCTTCCTCCACCTTGCCATCCGCCAGCACCACGATGCGGTCGGCCATGCGTACCGTCGAAAACCGGTGCGAGATCAGGACGGCCGTCGTCCCCTCGGCGAGGTTCTTGAACCGGGTGAACACCTCGGCTTCGGCGCGCGCATCGAGTGCCGCCGTCGGCTCGTCGAGGATGATGATCTCGGCATTGCGCATATAGGCGCGGGCGATGGCGATCTTCTGCCACTCGCCGCCCGAGAGGTCCTGGCCCTTGAGGAAAGTGCGCCCGAGCATCTGGTCGTAGCCCCCGGGCAGCTTCTTGATCACCGGGTCGGCGAGGCTCTGCTCCGCCGCCGAGACGATACGCGCGCGGTCGCCCGCCACCTCGATCCGCCCCACCCCGATATTGTCCGAGGCGGTGAAGCTGTAGCGCAGGAAATCCTGGAAGATCACGCCGATATGGGTGCGGAGATCGGTGGTCGAAAAATCCTTCAGGTCGATGCCGTCCAGCGTGATCCGGCCCTCGTCCGGGTCGTAGAGCCGGGTCATCAGCTTGACGATGGTGGTCTTGCCCGCGCCGTTCTCGCCCACCAGCGCCAGCGTTTCGCCGGCCGGCACGGTGAAGCTCAGGTTGCGCACCGCCCAGTTTTCCGAGCCCGGATAGCGGAAGCCGACATTCTCGAACACGATCCCCTGCCTGACCGGCAGCGGAAACGGTTTTGGGTGTTTCGGGTCGAGGATGGTCGGCTTGATCTCGAAGAAGCTGAACAGGTCGTCGAGGTAGAGGCTCTGCCCGGCGATCTGGGTGAAGCCGATCAGGATCTGCTGCAGGTAGCCGTTGAGCTGCGAGAAGCTGCCCGACAGGAACACCAGCGTGCCGATGGAGAATTCGCCGTGCAGCGTGCGCCAGACGATGTAGGCGTAGGCGGCGTAGTAGGTGAGCGTCGAAATCGAGGCGAGCAGCCCGGTCTGCAGCGCCCGCTTGATCGAGAGGTTGCGGTTCTCGATCAGGATCTGGTCGCTCAACCCCTTGAAGCGGCCGGAGAGGAAATCGCCGAGCCCGAACAGCTTGATCTCCTTGGCGCTGTCGGCGCTGGCGCCGATCTGGCGCAGGTATTCGAGCTGCCGCCGCTCGGGCGAGCGGTTGTGCGAAATCCAGTAGGCCAGCCGGTTGAAGCGGAACTCGCCCCACACCGCCGGGATCAGCGCCAGTGCCAGGAGTCCGATCAGCAGCGGCGCATAGACGAAGAGGCCGGCGGCCAGTGCAATGGCGGTGATCATCGCCTGCGCCTGGCCGAACACCTGCGAGATCACGGTCGAGCGGCTCGAGGCCTGCCGCCGCGCCCGCTCCAAGCGGTCCTGGTACTCGGACTGCTCGAAATGCTTCAGGTCGAGTTTTGCCGCATGCTCCATCAGCTCGAGGCTCACCGCATTGGAGTGGCTCTCGCCGAGGATGTTGTCGACCACGTTGATGGCGCGGTTGAACGCATCGCGGGCGAACACCAGCGCGAACTCTCCGGCCAGCAGCGCCATCAGGAAGTTCAGCCGACCGCTCGCCAGCCAGTCGTTCAACTCCGGCCCGGGCACGCCGAGGCTGGTCTGGTGCACCACCTCGTCGATGATCAGCTTGGTCAAGAGCAGCACCAGCGGCGGCTGGATGGCCACCACCAGCCGCAGCGCGATAGAGAGGCTCATCAGCCACGGGCTGGTCCGCCACATCTGCGCGAACAGCCGGCCGAGGTGACGGAACGTCTTCAGCCGCTCGCCCTTGTCGAACGGCAGCGCATCGGGGATATCCGGCCCGTTCGCCCCGCGTCCCCCGCCCCCGCCTCTACCGCCAACGCCGCGCATCAAATCACCCTGAGATCGCGAGCAATCCTAAGGGGACGCGCGGCGCAGCGAAACCGCCAATTCGGGCAGGTGGATGAACCGGTTAGGGGACTGCTTCGCGCGACAGCCGGTTAACATCCTCGCCGAACGCCAACATCTCGTCCCGATCCGCAAACGCCGTGAGCGGCACGATCAGCACCTCGGGCGGCGCGGCGACGAAGACGTGGGCCTTGCCGATGGTCACGGCGGCGATGGTTTCGTAAGCGACGAAAAGTTCTCGCTCGCCGATCCGCGCCGCGAGATGATCGCCCCACTGCTCCAGCGTCGCCACCGTCGGCGCGGGGATACGCCGCCGGGCCCGGCGGGAGGTGGCGCGGGTCATCACGAGGCTCGCCAATCCATAGGCGACCCCCACCAGCACCAGCGCCGCGAGCCAGAAGCGCCAACCCCATTCGGGCCCGATCCACTCCTCCGGCAGGAACGCCACCGATCCGCCCGCCGCCGCCAGCCAGACCAGCAACACCCACTTACGCCACCCGACCATTTCGCGTGGCAACGCCTCATAGGCCAGCGCGTCGGCGGTGGTCAGCGTGTAGGCGAGGGTAAGGAGGGGTTCGGTCAAGCTTGCTCCTTCAACCCGGAAGCGTCGGATGGCTCCGAGGACACCCGGCTGAGAGCTATGCGCGCAGCGGCGAACTCGCCAAAGGCAGCTGCCGCCTGCTGCCCGTCGAACGCGCGAGCCGGACAGTAGAAGAGGCGATCCTGGGCGCGCACGACAAAATCGTCCTTGAGGGCTTCGATCGAGTCAACCGCCTTCCAACTGAACCAGTACGTGCAGGTCTTCTCCGCGAAGGTAATGCCATCCAGATCTGCAGACATGTTGGTGGTGGTCGGGTCTACATTGGCCACGGCTCGGCGCAGCCTCCAGCGCAGATAAGCTGGGTAGCCCAGCAGCCTTATCAGGGGGTCAGCCGACCCAACGATCAGGATGGCGGCAAGAAGGCCTACGAAAGGTATGGAAGTTGCCTTATCGACAACGCCACCCACGTACGCGGCCATCGCCGACCATGCGAAGATGACAACTATCGCGCCCAGGACCGCCCATATGGAGAGTACGCGGCCACCCTTTCTGGCCAAGACATGTAGATCAACCAACTCATCGCGTGTCGGGGCGTACGTCGCCGAGTAGCTGTCCATGCAATCGCTCAAATGAAATCGGGCACCAAGTCACCTTGATGCCCGATCCAACTAAGCTTTTGAAGCCGCCTTACAGCGTCCGGGTCACCTGCTCCACGCGGAAGCATTCGATGACGTCGCCGGCGCGGATGTCTTCGTAGTTCTCGAAGGCCATGCCGCATTCCTGGCCGACCGGGACTTCCTTGACTTCGTCCTTGAAGCGCTTGAGCGTCTTCAGCTTGCCTTCGTGGATCACCACGTTGTCGCGCAGCAGGCGAACGCCCGCACCACGCTCGACGATGCCTTCGGTGACCTGGCAGCCGGCGACCTTGCCGACCTTGGTGATCTGGAACACTTCCTTGATCGAAGCGTAGCCGATGAAGGTCTCGCGGCGCTCCGGCTTCAAGAGGCCCGACATCGCTGCCTTCACGTCATCCACGAGGTCGTAGATGATGTTGTAGTAGCGGATTTCGATGCCCTCGCGGGTGGCGAGATCGCTGGCCTGCTTGTTGGCGCGGACGTTGAAGCCGATGATGATGGCGTTCGAGGCCGAGGCCAGCGTCACGTCGGATTCGGTGATGGCACCGACGCCGCTCATCAGGATCTGGGCCGACACTTCGTCGGTCGAGAGCTTGTTGAGCGAGGCGTTGATCGCTTCGACCGAGCCCTGCACGTCACCCTTGATGATCAGCGGGAACTTGGCGATGCCCGAGGCCTTGAGCTGATTCATCATCTGCTCGAGGCTGGTCGCGCCGCCGCCCGCGGTCTTCTCGCGGATCAGGCGCTGACGGTATTCGGTGACTTCACGGGCGCGGGCTTCGGACTCGACCACCGAGAAGCGGTCGCCGGCCGACGGCACGCCGGTAAAGCCCAGCACTTCCACCGGGATGGACGGGCCGGCTTCCTTCACCTGCTCGCCCTTGTCGTTGATCAGCGCACGGACGCGGGCGAACTCGGTGCCGGCGACGACGATGTCGCCGATCGACAGGGTGCCGCGCTGCACCAGAACCGTCGCCACCGCACCGCGGCCGCGATCGAGCTTGGCTTCGATGACGAGGCCTTCGGCGCGCCCGTCACGGGCGACCTTCAGCTCCAGCACTTCGGCCTGCAGCAGGATGGTTTCGAGCAGCTTGTCGAGGCCGGCCTTGGTGACCGCCGAGACTTCCACGTCGAGCACTTCACCGCCCATCGATTCGACGAACACTTCGTGCTGCAAGAGCTCGGTGCGAACCCGCGTCGGGTTGGCCGAAGGCTTGTCCATCTTGTTGATGGCGACGATGATCGGAACCCCGGCCGCCTTGGCGTGCTTGATGGATTCGATCGTCTGCGGCATCACGCCGTCGTCGGCCGCCACCACCAGCACTGCGATATCGGTGGCCTGGGCGCCGCGGGCACGCATGGCGGTGAACGCCTCGTGGCCCGGGGTGTCGAGGAAGGTGATCTTCTGGCCGTTCTTTTCGACCTGATAGGCACCGATGTGCTGGGTGATGCCGCCGGCTTCGCCCGAGACCACGTTGGTCTCTCTTATAGCGTCGAGCAAAGAGGTCTTGCCGTGGTCGACGTGACCCATGATGGTCACCACCGGCGCACGGTTGGTCAGGTCCTCGGCCTTGTCGTCGGCCGGGATGTCGAACAGGCCCTCTTCCACGTCGGCATCGGAGACGCGCTTGACGGTGTGGCCAAGTTCGGTGGCGATCAGCTCGGCGGTATCGGCGTCGAGGATGTCGTTGATCTTCACCATCTGACCCTGCTGCATCAGGATCTTGATGACGTCGACGGCCCGCTCGGACATGCGGTTGGCCAGTTCCTGGACGGTGATCGCCTCGGGAATGGTCACTTCACGGCTGAGCTTGGGCGCCGCCTGCTGGTTGCGGCCCATTTTCTTGTCGCGACGGCGACGCATGGCGGCCAGCGACGGCCCCTTGTCGCGATCGGACTCGGAGCCGGCATTGGTGACGGTCAGGCGGCCGCGGGCGAACGCCTCTTCGCCGGCCCGACGGGTCGGACGCTCGGGCGTCGTCACGGTGCGCGCGGCACCGCCACGGCGGGCATTCTCGAGTTCGGTGGCGTTGACCAGCGGCCGCGCGGCGGGAGCCGTACGGGTCTTGCGGCCATCGGCCTCCGACGGCGGGGTCGGCGGCAGCTCGGCGACCGGGGTTGCCGGGCGGCGCTGCGGCGCGGTTTCAGCAGCCCGGCGGGCCGGCGAAACGCGCGGCTCACGCGAGACGGTCGAAACCTCTGCCACTTCCTCGAGCGCGCGATCCGCCTCGGCGGCACGCGCCTTGGCTTCCTCGGCGCGCTGCGCCTCCTCGCGGAGGGCACGGCGGCGAGCATCTTCCTCGGCGCGACGGGCTTCCTCAGCACGGGCGCGGGCTTCGTCCTCGGCCTGGCGGCTCGCGGCTTCGCGCAGGGCGCGAGCCCGGGCGTCAGCCTCGGTGGCGCTCAGCCCACCACCCGGACGCGGCGCAATACCGGAGCGCAGCGGCGGACGGCCCTGGTTGGACTGGTAGGGGCGATTGCCCGACGGCGCTCCCGACGAAGCGGGGCGACCCGAACCCTGCGCGGGCGCAGCGCCACCACCACCCTGCGGCGGACGCGGGGTGTGCGGCGTATGAGGGGTATGTGCGCCGGGCGAGCCGGGCGGCACGAAGCGGGTGCGCTTCTCGACGACCACGGTGTTCCGCGACGAACGTGCCACATTGGGGCGTGCCCCCACGCTGGGGCCTCCCTTCAATGACAGCGTCTTCTTGCCGCCGGCACCAGAATCTTCGCGCTTGTCGTCGTTATCAGCCATGTAACTCGCGTCTTCCTTCACGAAACCTGCCCGCGAAAGCGCGTCGCCGCGCTCTCTGAACAAGTCCGATTGTCGGGCTCAGGGGGCGGCGCAGCTCTCGCTCGCGCCGCTCAAATAACCCATCTAGTTGGCGATGTAACGTGCCAGCCTTTCGGCTCGTTGCACCGCCGCCTGGGCCGCGCCCCCCTTGATGAGCGCAGCATGTATCACATTTTCGATCCCGAGTGCCAAACCCATTTGGCCCGAATCGAGCAATTCGAAATGCGGAGTTAAGACAGGCTCAAAACCCGCCTCTTCGGCCGCCTTCGTATACCCCTTGAGCGAACCCAGGAGCTTGTTTCGACCATCCTCGGCCGCGTCGGTCGCGGTGAGGAGGCCCACTACTTCACCCGCCTCGATCGCCGCCTTGACCTTGGTCGAGCCGGTTACCAGCTGCCCCGCCTTGCGCGCCAGGGAGAGCGAATTGAGCAATCGCTCCTCCAACCGGCGCCGGGTCAGACCGGCGAGATCGTCGGGTACCTTCACCTCGGCCTTGAGGCTTTTGGCGAAGGCCTTCTTCTTTACCGCCTCGGCCACGGTCTTCGAGCCAAGGGTAATCCAGACGCCACGCCCTTCGGCTTTGCCGTCGGTATCGGGCACCACCTCGCCGTCGGGTGAGACGGCGAAGCGGATCAGTTCGGCAATCGGCTTCACCTCACGGGTGAGGGCGCATTGCCTTTCGGTTTCCTCGCGACGCGGCACCGGGCTTCAGACCACCCGATTACGCGGGCGCCCCTTCTTCCAGTTCGCCGGCCTCTTCGGCCACCGCGAGATCGGCTTCGGTGATCCAGCCGGCCTTGAGGCGGGCCTGCAGGATCATCTCCTCGGCTTCTTCACGGGAAACCGGGAAGTCCTTGAAGGTGCCCTCGAACCGCTTGGTCTCGCCGTCCTTGCGTTCGGTCCAACCCACCAGATCGTCAGCGGCGCAACCGGCAAAGTCCTCGACGTTCTTGATGTCTTCCTTGCCCAGTGCGACGAGCATCGCCGCGTTCAGGCCCGGAATCTCGTAGAGATCGTCCTCGACGCCGAGCTTGATGCGCTCGTCGTCATTGGCCTTCTCGATCGCCGCCAGGTAGTCGGAGGCGCGCTGCTGGATTTCCGCCGCGGTCTCTTCGTCAAAACCCTGGATCGAGGCGATTTCCGAAGCGTCGATATAGGCCAGTTCCTCGACCGAGGAGAAGCCTTCGGAAGCCAGTAGTTGGGCAACCATCTCGTCAACATCAAGGGCCTGCATGAACAATGCAGAGCGCTCGGTGAATTCCTTCTGGCGACGCTCGGACTCTTCGGCTTCGGTCAGGATGTCGATATCCCAGCCGATCAGCTGCGAGGCGAGGCGGACGTTCTGGCCGCGGCGGCCGATGGCGAGCGACAGCTGCTCGTCCGGCACCACGACTTCGATGCGCTCGGCCTGCTCGTCGAGCACGACCTTGGCCACGTCAGCCGGCTGCAGCGCCGAAACCACGAGGTCGGCGATCGATTCGGTCCACGGAATGATGTCGATCTTTTCGCCCTGGAGTTCGGCGACCACCGCCTGGACGCGCGAACCGCGCATACCGACGCAGGCGCCGACCGGGTCGATCGAAGAGTCCGACGAGGTCACGGCGATCTTGGCGCGGCTGCCCGGATCACGGGCGATCGAGCGGATGGTGATGATGCCGTCGTAGATCTCCGGCACTTCCTGCATGAACAGCTTGGCCATGAACTGCGGATGCGTGCGGGAGAGGAAAATCTGCGGACCGCGCTGCTCGCGGCGCACGTCGTAGATATAGGCGCGGACGCGGTCACCGTAGCGATAGAGCTCGCGCGGGATCAGTTCGTCGCGGCGGATGATGGCTTCGCCACGGCCGAGGTCGACGATGACGTTGCCGTATTCGACGCGCTTGACCGTGCCGTTGACGATCTCGCCGACGCGGTTGATGTACTCTTCGTACATGCGGTCACGCTCGGCATCGCGCACCTTCTGCACGATGACTTGCTTGGCCGACTGGGCGGCGATGCGGCCGAACTCGATCGGCGGCAGCGGCTCGGTCAGGAAGTCGCCGAGCTTGGCGGCGTCGTTCTTCTGCTTGGCGTACTTGAGTTCGACCTGGCGGGAGGGCTCCTCCACCGCCTCGACCACTTCGAGCAGCCGCCACAGGCGCAGCTCGCCGGTCTTGGGATTGATCTCGGCGCGGACGTTGGTCTCGGCGCCGTAGCGGGTCTTGGCCGCCTTCTCGATCGCGTCCTGCATCGACTCGATGACGATCATGCGATCGATCGACTTCTCGCGGGCAACGGCATCAGCGATCTGGAGCAGTTCCAGACGGTTTGCGCTAACGGCCATTTAGTTTGTCTCCTCTTCAGAGTCGGCAGTGTCACTGTCGTTGAGTTCGACGGTTTCGATGTCTTCATCGTCGTCGATGGGGAATTCTTCCTGGTCGACCTGCGCCAGGTTCATCAGCTTGTCGGTCATCACCAGCTTGGCCTCGGCCAGCAGGTTGAGCGGCAGCTTGAAATCCGGCTCGGTACCCTTGGGCACGTCCGGCAGGGTGATGACGACGCTGTCGCCGTCGACGGCCTTGATCAGCCCGCGGAAGCGGCGGCGGCCATCGAGCAGGTCGGAAAGCTCCACCTTGGCCTCATGGCCGATATAGGCGGCGAAATCGCGGGCGCGGACCAGCGGCCGGTCGATGCCCGGCGACGACACCTCGAGATGGTACTCGCGGTCGATCGGGTCCTCGACGTCGAGCACCGGCGACACGTCCTTGCTCAGCCGCTCGCAGTCGGTGATGTTGAAGCGGCCATTGCCGTCCTCGGCCATGATCTGCAGCGTCAGGCCGTTCTCCTGCGTCATCTTGATACGCACGAGGCTGTAGCCGAGATCGTTGGCGACGGGCTCGACGATGCGGGCGATCCGCTGCTCGAGGCCGGTCTCCTTGATGTATCTTTTCTCAGTCAGGTCGAAGGTCATGCCGCTCTTCGTGAGGCCCGGGAAAACAAAAAGAGCGGGGGCCCGGTCGGCACCCCACTCTCGCTTTTAGCCAGAGATGTTGTTGGCGCTCATATAGCGCCGATGGCTGGTTCGCGCAAGCTCAAGCGTCCGCGCTGTGCTTCACGCCTCCAGCCGCTATGGTGCGCGGAGCGCTTTCAGGAAAAGTTGCAGACTTTTCCGGTTCGAGAGCGCGACCACGTCAAGAAGCTAGATTCGAACCGGAGCTGGACTGATGAAGACACGCGCGGCAGTGGCATTCGCGGCAGGCAAGCCGCTCGAAATCGTCGAGCTCGACCTCGAGGGCCCTAGGGCTGGCGAGGTGCTGGTCGAGATCAAGGCGACCGGCATCTGCCACACCGACGCCTTCACCCTCTCCGGCGCCGATCCCGAAGGCCTGTTCCCCTCGATCCTCGGCCACGAGGGCGCCGGCGTGGTGCTGGAAGTCGGGCCAGGCGTCACCAGCCTCAAGCCGGGCGACCACGTCATCCCGCTCTATACGCCAGAGTGCCGTGAGTGCCCGAGCTGCCTGAGCCGCAAGACCAACCTCTGCACGGCGATCCGCGCCACCCAGGGCAAGGGCCTGATGCCGGACGGCACCTCGCGCTTCTCCTACAAGGGCCAGACCATCTTCCACTACATGGGCTGCTCGACCTTCTCGAACCACACGGTCCTGCCCGAGATCGCGCTGGCGAAGATCGATCCGAAGGCGCCGTTCGACAAGGTGTTCTACATCGGCTGCGGCGTCACCACCGGGGTGGGCGCGGTGCTCAACACCGCCAAGGTCGAGGCCGGCGCCACCGCCGTGGTCTTCGGGCTCGGCGGCATCGGGCTCAACGTCGTGCAGGGGCTGAAGCTCGCCGGGGCCGACATGATCATCGGCGTCGACGTCAACAACGACAAGAAGGCCTGGGGCGAGCGCTTCGGCATGACGCACTTCGTCAACCCCCGGGAGATCGAGGGCGATATCGTCCCGCATCTCGTCAATCTCACCAAACGCGGAGCCGACCAGATCGGCGGCGCCGACTACACCTTCGATTGCACCGGCAACACCACGGTGATGCGCCAGGCGCTGGAAGCGAGCCATCGCGGCTGGGGCAAGTCGGTGGTGATCGGGGTCGCCGGCGCCGGCCAGGAAATCTCCACCCGGCCGTTCCAGCTGGTCACCGGCCGCACCTGGATGGGCACCGCGTTCGGCGGCGCGCGCGGCCGCACGGACGTCCCGAAGATCGTCGACTGGTACATGAGCGGCAAGCTCGAGATCGACCCGATGATCACCCACACGCTGAGGCTCGAAGACATCAACAAGGGGTTCGAGCTGATGCACCACGGCGAGAGCATCCGCAGCGTGGTGCTGTTCTAGAGCCCGAGCCGCACCCTCAACTCGGTTTCTGTCATGCTGCCGGGCTCGGCGCTTGCCGCTACCAGTTCGTGGCCGATGGTCACCAGCCCCGCATTCAGCGGGGTCGCCACGCCGTGCAGGCGGCCGAGCAGCGCGATCTCGCCGTTGAGATAGTCGGTCTCGATGCTGCCGGCGCCGCGCTTGAGGCTCTGGATCGAGGAGCCGCCGGTGCGGGTAACACCGTCGACGGCGCCCATCTCCATCAGCCCCTTGCGGCGCGGATCGGCATTGCCGACCGCCACCCAGTCGATGCCCGCCGCCTTGTAGACCGCCTCGGCCTCGGCCTGGATCGCATCCATCAGCGGCCCGGAGCGGCTGCCATGCCCGAGCGCCGCCTCGACCACATTGCCGAGATTGTCGCGCAGCTTGCCGTATTTCGAGCGCATCACGTGTTCGAGCGGAAAGGCCGCAAACCCCGCGCTATCGAAGGCGGTGGCGATCGCCGCGACATTGTCGTCGAGGCCATGCGGATAGCGGCCGAGATCGATCAGCCCGCGCTTCGGGGTGCCGTAGCAGATCACCTCGCCCGGCGTCACATAGTCGGCCGGCAGCATCACCGTCATGGCGTAGACGGTTGAGAACAGCCGCAGCGCCAGCCGCTCGTTGTTGACGCCGTTCTGCGCACAAACCACCGCCTGGGTAGTGATGCCCGCCGCCCGCAACTCCTCGAGCGCCGGGGCGGTATGCTGGCCCTTCATGGTCAGGAGGATCACGTCGTCGGGCCGGAACTCCAGCTCGTCGGGCGTTCCGACCACCGGGAAGTTCACCAGTTCAGACCCTGTGGTGGTGCGGAACATCAGCCCGCCATTGGCCCGGATCGCAGCGAGCATGGCGCCGCGGGCGATGCCGATGACCTCGTGGCCAGCGCTGGCGAGGGATGCCGCGAAGGTGCCGCCGATAGCCCCGACGCCGTAGATGATGAACCGCATGCTGAACTCCTTTGGTCCAGCTTGGCGGCAATGGGCGGCCCGAACAAGGCAGCCCATAGGAGTAGGAGTAGCCGGCGGCGGGGTTCACGTACCCAGCGCTTCTCCCGCCGCCGGCCGGACCGTCACTGGGCAGCAGCCAGACGGTCTTTGCTATCCGCCTCAGGCGGAGTGGGGTGGGCGCCGGCTCCGGCGCCAAGGGGTTTGACGCCACGCAGCGCGGTGAGGGCAACGACCGCGATCAGCGCCAGGACGCCCGCCTCGACCGCCACCACCAGCTGCAGCGCCGAGGTGAAAGCCGCACTGGCAGCCGCCAGCAGCGGCGCGCCATCCGGCAGGCTCGCGGCAACCGTCGTGGCGCCGGCCAGCGTCTCGGTGGCGAGATGGGTCTGGGCTTCGGTCAGCCCGGCCGGCAGGTTGCCGTTGAGCAGGCCGCGATAGACGAGCGTGCCGAGGCTGCCGAGCGCCGCGATGCCGAGCGAGAAGCCGAACTCCGACGAGGTCTCCTGCAGCGCCGCGGCGGCGCCGGCCCGTTCCGGGGCGACGAAGCCCATCATGATGCCGGTGCCGAGCGTCACCATCGGCGCGCAGCCGAGGTTGAACAGGGCAAAGCCGACGATCACCGCGGGCACGCCGAAGCCCTGGATGAAGAACAAGACGATCAGCAGCCCGGCGATGGCGACCACCATGCCCGAGGCAATGAGGCGGCCCGGCCGGATGGTCTGCGCCAGTTTCGGCGCCAGCATGAAGGCGACGATCATCAACAGGATCGCCGGAAGCCCGCAGAGCCCGGCCCACAGCGGCGACAGCCCGGCGACGAGCTGAAAGTACTGCGCCGTCAGCACCATGATGGCGCCGGTGACGGTGATGAGGAACATCGCCCCGATCACCGCAGTGAAGGCGCCGTTCCTGAACAGCTTCAGGTCGACCAGCGGATGGGCGAGGGTCACCTGGCGGCGGATGAAGACGATCGCCAGGATCAGCCCAAAACCGATGGCGCCGAACGGCGCGAGGCTCACGTCGCCCTTGGCCAGTTCCTTCAGCCCATAGACCATCGGCAGGATGGCGCCGAGCGACAGGACGACGCTGATCAGGTCGAGTTTCCCCGCATGCGGCGCCTTGTATTCGGGCAGCAGCGCCGGCGCGGTGACGAGCAGCAGCAGCATCACCGGCACGCCGAGCAGGAACGGGGCGCCCCACCAGAAATGCTCGAGCATGACGCCGCCGACCAGCGGCCCGAGCAGCATGCCGCCCATGAAGCAGGTCAGCCAGATCGAGATGGCGAAGCCGCGCTGCCGCTCGTCGTGGAACATGTTGGTGATCAGCGCGAGGATCGACGGCGACAGCGTCGCGCCGGCAATGCCGAGCAAGCCGCGCGAGGCAATCAGCATCGGCGCCGAAGTCGAGAACGCGGCGAGCACCGAGGCGGCGGCAAAGGCGGCGCCACCAATCATCAGCAGCTTCCGCCGCCCGATGCGGTCGCCGATCGTCCCCATGGTGATGAGGAAGCCGGCCAGCATGAAACCGTAGATATCCATGATCCAGAGCTGCTGCGCGCTATCGGCAGCAAGCGTCTCGCTGATCCGCGGCAGGGCGAGCAGAATGACCGAGACATCGATGGAAATGAGCAGCGTCGGCAGCGCGAGGACGGCAAGGCCGATCCATTCGCGGGCCGTAGCGCGGGCGTTCGGGGCGGACATGGCGGTTCCTTTCACTTAAGGTTGCGCTTAAGTAATCCAGTATAATGCTTAAGTCAACGCTTTAGTGATTGGCGCACCTTCAACCCGCCTTGCCGCCCTGGCTGCAGGCAAGTGGGGAGCGCGACCGCAATCCGCCACCCCCGTCGACAAACCGTCATCGCCCCGTTGTATCCATCGCCAACCGACGATAGTTTGCCATCCTTCCTTCCCCGACTACCCCAACCACGGACATCGCAGCATGGAATACCGCCGCCTCGGTAAGGCTGGCCTCAAGGTCAGTGAGTTTTCGTTTGGCGCCTGGGTGACCTTCGGCAAGCAGGTCGGCGAGGACGCCGCCCAGTCGATCATGGGCTACGCCTACGACAACGGCATCAACTTCTTCGACAACGCCGAAGGCTACGAGCAGGGCAATGCCGAGATCGTCATGGGCGAGGCCCTGAAGGCGCTGAACTGGAGCCGCGACAGCTACGCCGTGTCGTCGAAAGTGTTCTGGGGCGGTGCGAAGCCGACGCAGAAGGGGCTTTCGGCCAAGCACGTCACCGATGCCGCACACGCCGCGCTGAAGCGCCTGCAGGTCGACTATCTCGACCTCTATTTCTGCCACCGCCCGGACATCGATACGCCGATCGAAGAAACGGTGCGGGCGATGCACAACCTGATCACCCAGGGCAAGGTGCTGTACTGGGGCACCTCGGAATGGTCGGCGCAGCAGCTGACCGAGGCCTACGCCGTCGCCCGCCAGGAGCACCTGACGCCCCCGACCATGGAGCAGCCGGAATACAACCTGTTCCGCCGCGAAAAGGTCGAGGCCGAATTCCTGCCGCTCTACAACCTGTTCGGGCTCGGCACCACGATCTGGTCGCCGCTCGCCTCGGGCATCCTGACCGGCAAGTACAATGACGGCATCCCAGCCGACAGCCGCATGAACCTCCCCGGCTACGAGTGGCTGAAGGCCCGCCTCGACAGCGACAAGGGCCGCGACGAACTGGCCAAGGTGAAAAAGCTGGCCAAGCTCGCCGACGACGTTGGCCTGCCGATCCACCACCTGGCGCTGCTCTGGTGCAACGCCAACCCGAACGTCTCGACGGTGATCCTCGGCGCTTCGAAGCTCAGCCAGCTGAAGGACAACCTCAAGGCGCTCGACGGCAAGTCGAAGATGACCCCGGACGTGCTGGCGAAGATCGAAGAGATCATGGGCAACAAGCCCGAAGCCCCGCGGCGGTTCTGACCGCCCGACATCGCGGCTGTGGCACCCCCACCCTCAGTCCCTCCCCACAAGGGGGAGGGAGGCGATAGCTGCTCGGTCTCGGTTCCGGCGTCTCCCTCCCCCTTGTGGGGAGGGATCAAGGGTGGGGGTGGCCCACGCTCGGGCCATTCGGTGCGCCCCCCCGCGACCAATGCGCAGCATTGCCGCCCCGCCCTTCCCAATCGCGCCTCCCCCGCACTAGACATACGCCAGTGATATTGGAGGCATGATCGGGTGACGGTGCGCTGGCGCATTGTGGGACTGGCGCTGGCAAGCCTCGTGTCGATCGTCGCCATGACCGGCGTGATGGCCTACGGCCTGTGGCTCGCCGATCATTTCGTGCAGCGCATCGACGCCGTGCATCGGCGCTTCGAGGTGATCGCCGAGCTCGATGGCCGCGCCAATGCCTATGCCAGGCAGGTCGCCACCGTGCTGCTGCTCGGCCGGGCCGAAATGCCGGCGGTGCAGGCGGCGCGCATCGACATGGAGCGCACCTTCGCCCGGCTCAGCCGCGCCACCCGCGACGAACTGGCGACGCTCGGCGGTGTCGCCGAAATGGTGCCCGAGCTGAACCAGCTCGAGGACGTGCGCCGGATGATCGAGCTCTACCACGCCATCGACGTGTCGGCGGCGCGAGCCCTCGCCGCGGCGCGTGACGGCAAGACGGCCGAAGCCACCGAGCTCTATGGCCGCGACGTCGCCTTCCGCCTCGCCAACGAGCTGCAGCCGCTGATCGACCGGGCCCTCGCCGAAGAGCGCAACGAGGTCGCCGCCGAACTCCAACACGTGCAGCGCACGCAGGGCATCATCCTCATCGTCGCCGGCATCCTCGCCGCCGTCTCGCTGGCGGTGCTGAGCCTGCTCGGTGTGCTGCTCTATCGCGCGGTGCGCCGCTCGGGCGAGCAGCTGGAAGCCCAGATCGACACCCGCACCGCCGAGTTGCGTTACGCCAATGCGCGGCTTCGCGCCGTGGACGTGCGCCGCACGCAGTTCCTCGCCGACGTCAGCCATGAACTCCGCACTCCGCTCACGGTGCTGCGCGGCGAGGCCGACGTGGCGCTGCGCGGCCAGCCCAAGCTCGACGAGCTGCGCCAATCGCTCGAGCGCATCCGCGGCCAGTCGGTCGACATGTCGGGGCTGCTCGACGACCTCATCGCCTTCGCCCGCACCGATGCCGAAAGCCAGCAGCACCTCCCCGCCGATATCAGGCTTGTCGAGATCGTCGCCGCCGCGGCCGAGGAGGCGCAGGTGCTCGCCGAACCGCGCGAGGTCAGCGTCGTCACCACACTCGGCGACGGCGGCGCGCATGTCGACGCGGATTTCCGCCGCCTGAAGCAGGCGCTGATGATCGGCCTGGACAACGCGGTAAAGCACTCGCCGCCGGGCAGCCGCATCACCCTGTCGACCACCCGCACGGCCGGCAAAGCGACCGTCGCCATCGCCGACCAGGGCCCCGGCGTCAGCGACGACGACAAGCCGCGGGTGTTCGAGCGGTTCTATCGCGGCCAAGGCGAGGCGGCGCTCGAGAACCAGGGGCTGGGCATCGGCCTCGCCATCGCCAAGGATATCGTCGAGCGCCACGGCGGCACGATCCGGCTCGACAACGGCCCGTCCGGCGGGGCAGTGCTCATGCTGGAGCTGCCGTTGGCGAAAGGAGGAGCGCGATGAAGGTTCTGGTCGTCGAAGACGATCGCCGCATCGCCTCGTTCCTCGAGCGCGGGCTGGCCGCCGAGGGCTATCAGGTCAGCGTCGAGAACGATGGCCGCGATGGGCTGGAGCGGGCCCGGCAGGACGATTTCGAGCTGATCATCCTCGATCGCATGCTGCCTTACGTCGACGGCCTCGAGATCACCCGGCTGCTGCGCGAGGAAAAGCGCCCCGCCATGATTCTGATGCTCACCGCCAAGGACAGCCTCGCCGACAAGATCGAGGGGTTGAAGGGCGGCGCCGACGACTACCTGACAAAACCCTTCGCCTTCGACGAACTGCTCGCCCGCCTCGTCGCCCTGCGTCGTCGCCGCAGCGAGATCGACCACGAGAGCCAGCTGACGATCGGCCCGCTGACGCTCGACCCGCAGTCGCGCCGCGTCACCCGCGATGGCGCGCCGATCAGCCTGACGGTGCGCGAGTTCGACCTGCTGCGCTACCTGATGAGCAACCCGGACAAGGTGGTCAGCCGGCAGCGGCTGCTGAACAGCGTCTGGGAATACGGCTACGACCCCGGCACCAAGATCGTCGACGTCTACGTCCGCTACCTCCGCGCCAAGATCGACACCGAGGGCTCGCCCTCGCTGATCCAGACGGTCCGCGGCGTCGGCTACATGATGCCGGGCTAATTATCACCGGACTCTCGGTGATCCTCCCCCGTGGAACGGGGGGACCGCCGAAGGCGGTGGAGGGGGCGGCCACAAGCACCGAGTCCAGTCTCGCCCCCTCCACCAGCTTCGCTGGTCCCCCTCCCCCGCTGCGCGGGGAGGATCACCGGGAACCCAGTATCTCTTCTCTCCAAATTCTAACCCTCCGCTCAACCCCGTCCAATCTCGGCCGGTTAGCCTCCTCATCGCTTTTTCGAGGCGATGAGGAACCGCCGATGTCCGACGAGATCTGGCCCGCCATCAAGGTCGAGCGCTTCTACGATGAGCCGCTGGCGCATTATGAAGCCCGGCGCCGCGAGATCGTCTCGATCATCACCGGCTTCCGCCACAGCCGCTACGAGGGCCCCGTTGCCGACCGCATGGAGCAGCGCCTGATGGCGTTGCAGGACGGCCTCGTGGTTCCCGCCGTCGCCTGACCCAGGTTGCCACCGTCGAGGGAAGGGCCCGGTTTGACCGGGCCTTTTCTTTTGGGCCAAGCTCTGCTCGAAAGGCCACCAACGAGGAGACCCGCCATGCGCTACATGATCATCGTCAAGACCACCGAGCCGGCGCCACCGCCGAGTTCGGAAATGCTGGCCGCCATGGGCAAGCTCAACCAGGAGATGATCGAAGCGGGGATTCTCCTCGGCGGCGAGGGCCTGCAACCGTCGAAAACCGGCGCCAAGGTGGCGATGCAGGGCGGCAAGCTGGTGGTCAAGGACGGCCCGTTTACCGAGGCCAAGGAGCTGATCGGCGGCTTCTGGATCATCAAGGCCGATTCGCTCGACGAGGCGATCGGCTGGGTGAAGAAGATCCCGATGTGGAACGAGGGCGAGGAAGTGGAAGTCCGCCGCGTCTCCGAGGTCGAGGACTTCGCCTATGCCTATGACGAGGTCTCGGCCGACGCGCTGGACAGGGAGAAGTCGCTACGCGACAGCGGCCAGTGGCCGGAGCAGCGCTAGAGCGCTTTCAGGAAAAGTTGCAGACTTTTCCGGTTCGAAAGCGCGACAAATCAGGACGTCAAGCCGGTAGAACGTTCCGGCGGTCGGTTACTTCGGGGCAAGGCTGCCCCGAAGTCTCGGTCTCGACGCTGGTCGTCCGGCCGCCGAGGACGCGGCCGAACAGCGCGGCGAGCCGGTGCCACAGCTTCGGCTTTTCCCACAGCCCGGCTTCCGGATGCGCCTCCCATGGCGCTTCGCCGGTCCGGCGGGCGAAATCTTCGCCCCAGTGCTGCTTGTAGGCTTCCTTGTAGAGATAGCTGGCGGGGATCATCACAAGTCTCCTTTCGACTTGAACCGATTCAATCAGTCAATGCGTGACTTCTTGAATCGGTTCAAAACTACGCTTCCATGCCTCGGAGTCAAGCGGATTTTGAACCGATACAAAAGCGTGCTTTATGACAGGGAGTTGGCTAGGATGTCGTTCGGGCAATCCCAGCTCCGGTAGAATGGAAAGGTTCGGATGGCACGCGATCTGGTGCGCTTGAGCGATGTGGCAAAGGCTGCGGGGGTGTCGCAGGGCACCGCCTCGAACGTCTTCAGCCGGCCCGACCTGGTCCGCCCCGAAGTGCGCGAACGCGTGCACCAGACCGCCCGCGAGCTCGGCTATGCCGGCCCGGATCCGCGCGGCCGCCTGCTGCGTGCCGGCAAGTCGAACGCCATCGGCGTCGCCACCGCCGAGCCGCTGTCCTATTTCTTCGAAGACCCGTTCGCCCGCGTGCTGATGCAGGGCATCTCGGAAGCCTGCGACCAGCGCGGCGCCGGCCTGGCACTGGTCTCGGCCCGCAACAGCGAGCGGCTGGCCTGGAACATCCAGAGCGCGCTGGTCGACGGTTTCGTGCTGCTCTGCATCGAGAATGGCGAGAAGCTGGTGGAGCTGACCCGCGAGCGGCAGCTGCCCTTTGTGGCGCTGGCGCTGGGCAAGCCCGACGACACCATCTCGGCCATCGGTGTCGACGACTATGCCGGCGCGCAGATGGCGGCCCGCCACCTCGCCCAGCTTGGCCATCGCCGCTTCGGCATCCTCGCCATCGAGTTCGACGAACAGCACGAGGGGCCGGTGACCGGTGCGCAGATCGCCGCCGCCACCTATTCCACCGCCCGCGACCGCGCCTACGGCTATTTCGAGGAACTGGCGCTCTACGGCGTCGACCGCGACCTGATCCCGATCTACGAGACCCGCAGCACCGCCGAAAGCGTCCGTCGCGGCCTCGACCACATCCTCGCCGGCCCGGAGCTGCCCACCGCCATCCTCGCCATGTCCGACCGCGTCGCCATGTTCGCGCTGGAAATGCTGGCCGAACGCGGCATCAGCGTGCCGGGCGATATCTCGATCGTCGGCTTCGACGGCGTACCCGAGGCGGCGACCGTCTCGCCGCCGCTGACCACCGTGGTGCAGCCGATCGCCGAGATCGGCCGCCGCGCGGTCAAAACCATCCTCGAGCACGATGGCGGCGTCCATCGCGAAAGCCTGCCGCTCGAACTGATGGTGCGAAAGAGCACTGCGGCGCCGCGCGGATCGTGACTTGATCCGATGGCCCGGAGTCCCCAGATTCAGCTGATGCGGACCCTGCTCGCCACCGTCGCCGTCATCGCCCTCAGCTCGGGGGCGCAAGCCTATTGCTACCCGGTGCCCGACGTGGCCAAGGACGGCTACCAGGGCAACGACCTGCAGCGCACCCTCTGCCTGCAGCAGGAACTGGCGCAAGCCGCCCGCGACCGCGCCATTCGCAGCGAACTCGACGCCACGCTGTCAAAACTGCAGCGCGACCTGCAGCAGCAGAAGATGCTGCAACAGCAGCTGCAAACCGAGCTGCTCCGCCCCCGCCCGAGCTACCTGCAGCCCTGAGTCCTACTCCGCTGCAGCCCGCGGGAATTCCTCGATCGAGGCCAGCTCGTCGCTCAGCCGGTCCGGCCGATAGGGCCGCATCGGGGCCTTCGCCACCTGGTTGCGGCCACCCTGCTTGGCCTTGTAGAGCGCCTGGTCGGCGGCCTGCAGCAGGTCGGTGACACTCTGCGAGGTGTGCGGCACCGAGGCGACGCCGAACGAGGCCGAGATATCGGCGCCGTGCGTGTTGCTCAGCTCCTCGATCCGCAAGCGCAGCAGCTCGGCCTTGTCGGCGGCGCGCTCCAGCGGGCAATCGGGCAGGATCACCACCAGTTCCTCGCCGCCGAAGCGGCAGACGATGTCGGTCTCGCGCAGCGAGCCGGTGAGCGTCAGCGCCGCATCGCGCAGCACCTGGTCGCCAAAGCTGTGGCCATGCTCGTCGTTGAGCCGCTTGAAGTGGTCGAGGTCGACCATGATCAGCGAGATCTCGCGGTTCTCGCGCTCGGCCAGCCGCACGAAGCGCTGCAGGCAATCTTCCATGTAGCGGCGGTTGTAGAGCCCGGTCAGCGGGTCGCGCAGCGCCTGGTTCCTCAGCTTTTCGCGCAGCGCCATGTTGGCGAGCGCCAGGCTCATGCCGTCGGCCAGTGCCGATCCCAAGTCGGTGACGTGCTCCAGCCGCTCCACGGCGCTGATCCCCGAGGCGAACAGCTGCAGCAGCCCGACGATCTCGCCGCGGGCGATCATCGGAATCTCCAGCGAGGTCTCGGACCCGACATGGTGGGCGCAGCAGAGCTTGGTCGAATCGCCACGGTTGAGGTGCGGCTTGCCGCGCTTCAGCGCCCAGCAGGCGCCGGGGTTGATGGTCTCGGGCAGCGCGTCGTTCTCGGCCCGCGCCCACGTGGTCGAGAGCACCAGCCGGTCGCGCGAATTGTTGAACACATAGAGCGCGCCGGAGAAGCCGGGCACCAGTTCCGCTGCCGTCGCCTTCAGCACCGCATTGGCGTCGGCGTGGTCCGAGGCGGATTGCAGCACGTCGGCCATCTCGAACAGCCGCGCCACCTGCTGGCGCGCCTTGTCGGCGGTCTCCACCGCCGCGGCGCGGCCATCGGCTTCGGTGACCGAGGAGCGGAAAGCGTAGAGCAGGCCGAGGATAGCGAGCAGCCCCGCGCCCACCTGCATCAGCAGCACCAGCATGGTGGCAGCCTGGATGCGGTTGTCGTGGGTGCGCAGCCGCTGCTCGGTCTCGGCGAGCAGGTTGCCGAGCCGGCCGCCGATGGCGGTCACCGTCTCGCCGGTGTGGCGCGCCGCCAACAGGTCGAGGCCGGCCTGGCGGTTGCCCGAGGTCCCCAAGTCGATGGCGGCGTTCCAGCTGGTCACCAGCCCGCCGATCACCTCGCTGAGGCGCTGCGCCTCGGTCGCCTGCGGCAGGGTGATGCCGATATCGTTGAAGCCCGCGGCGGCAGGGCCGGTCAGCCGCTCCACTTCGGGCAGATAGGTGCGGAGCGCCCCGGCTTCGCCGGCGAGGAAGTGCATCGCATCGGCGTCGGCATTGGTCACCGACTGGTAGAGCGCCCGCAGCTCCTCGCCCTGCCCCCTGAGGTCGGCCATCGCCACCTGCTGGGTGCCGACATGGAGGAAGCCGACAATCGCCGTCACAACCAGCGTCACCACCAGCGCGACCGTCGCCAGCGACAGCATGCGCGAACGCACGCGCACCGGCAGCGGCTTCTGCTCAGTCACAGGGGTTATGCCGGCGAACATCAGCTTGGAAGGCCCCCAGGCTCCTCGATCGGCTCACATGATGCCAAAGATCGGCATTGCTGCGGTCGACCATCGGGGGAAGCGCTTAGCGGCCGGTGAAGCGGTGTGGTGAAGCCGGGGCGAAGGAAATCGCTAAAATGCGGGGCCGGAATGCCGGTTTCGACGGTGGCGCAATAATCTGGCTCGATTTCGCCCCGGCAATGTCGAAACCTCGCGTCCGCGTTCGATTAGCTCACGACCCTACGCGGAGACCCACCATGCTCTACATCTGTCTCGTCCACTTCGACGACAAGGAAGTGTTCAGCCGGCTCACCGACGCCGAAAAGCGCGAGCTCGACATCGCCTCGTCCGGCTACGACCGGGAGCTGGCGGCGAGCGGCAACCTGATCCGGGCCCAGGCGCTGCAGGCGCCCGAGAGCGCGGTGCTGGTGCGGGTGCGCGACGGCAAGATCTCCGCCACCGACGGGCCGTTCCTCGAAACCAAGGAGCAGCTGGGCGGCTTCATCCTGATCGAGGCGCGCGACCTCAACGACGCCATCCGCATCGCCGGCGGCATTCCGCTGGCGCAGCACGGCACCATCGAGGTGCGGCCGATCTACCACGTGCCGAAACACGAAGCCGCGGCCGGGTGAGGGGCCGCGCCATGCGGGCTTTTGCTTCGGCGGTCCCTTCGCGAGACCCAACCTCACCCACCGGCCGTCATGCCGGCGGGGAGGAGGAAGCAGGGCATCCGACAGATGCCCCACCGCGACCAGTGTTACGGCCGGACCGCCGTCACTTCGATCTCGACCAGCCAGCCCGGGCTGACGAGGCCGGCGACGGTCATCACCGAGCGGGCGGGCAGGTTCGGCTGCGCCTCGGTGCCGAAGAACTTGGTGTAGCCCTTCATGAAGCCCTCGAAGTCGAGCTTGCCTTCCGGCGCCACCAGGTAGGCCTGCATCTTCACCACGTCGCCGAGCCCGAGGCCGAGATCGGCAAGGGTCTTTTCGATCGATTGCAGCACGCTGGTGGTCTGGGTCTCCATGTCGCCATAGGCGGCCGGCGTGGCGCGGTCGGCGGCCTCGTCGACGACGCTGGGAACGGCGCCGCTGACATAGATGGTGGTCTTGCCGGCCGGAATTTCGACGGCGCGGGCGATCGGGAAATTGGAGTTGGGGTTGGTGTGGCGGATCACATCCTCAGCCAGCACCGGGCTGGCTGCGAGCATGGCGAGGCCAAGGGCCAGGGCAAATGTCTTGGTCTTCATGATGGTCTTCCCAATAGGTGGAGAGGCACGTCCCAAACGGACGGACCGTCCGGGCAGGGCCCGGACGGCGGGGTCACCGGGCGCTCAGCGCGCCTCGGTCACTTCTTCAACCGTCACCGGTTCGGCGTAGCTGTTGCCGAAATTGGTGCGGATGTAGGCGACGACCTCGGCGATCTGCTCGTCGCTGAGCACGGCGCCGAGCGCCGGCATCGCCTTCTGGCCGTGGATGATCAGGTAGATCGGATAGCCGGCCGACTCGAGGTTGGCGTTGTTGGCGAGCGCCGGGTACTTGCCGGCGCCGATCGCCCCCTTGCCGCCGGGCATGTGGCAGCCGGCGCAGATGGCGTTGTAGATATTCTCGCCGCCGGTCTGGGTCAGCTTGCTGGGCGAGGCGAACATCGCCGCATCCTGAGCCATCGCCGGTACGGTCGCGAACAGGGCAAGGGCCGCCGCCGCGGCAATAATGAGCTTTGTCATGTCAAAGTCCTTTCTGAAACGGCGGTCAGGCAGCGGTCACATGCGCATGCAGGCGCTTGATCGCATCGATGGCGGAGAGGATGGCGCCCTCCTGCCAGGCGGGGAGGTACGAGATGTGCTCGCCCGCCATCAGGGTACGGCCATCCATCGCCGCCGCGGTGGCGTACTGGGTCTCCTTGTCGGCCCAGATGCCGAAGCAGCCCAGCACCCACGGCACCCGATGCCAGGTCACCGCCACGCCGTTGGAGAACTCCTCGGTGTATTGCGGATGGATCTGCGCGCCGTATTCAACCGCCTTCGCCACCCGGTCCTCGGGCGACATGGCGTTGAACTGGTAGGCCGTGGCACCCCACGAGTAGCCGCCGAGCAGCACGCCCGGCCCATCGCTGAAATAGTCGGTCGAGGGGTAGGAGATCAGCGAGATCGGCAGGTTCGTGTAGCTGATGCCGCCATAGATGCGCTCGTCCTGCTCCCAGAAACGGCGCTTGAACTCCAGCCCGAACTTCACCGAACCGGCATACGACATCGAGTCGATGACCGCGGTCATCTCACCCGAGAGGTTGTGCTCGATCTGGCCGAGGATGGAGAAGGGGATGGTGCAGATGCAGTAGTCGGCACTCGCCGTCTGCTCGCCCTCGCCGCTCTGGCTGTCGACATAGCTCACCGTCACGCCGGTTTCCGACTGGTCGATCTTGGTGACCTTGGCGTTGTAGGTGATGAGGTCGCCGACTTCCTTCTCAAACCCCTTGGCGATCATGTCCATGCCGCCGACCGGCTGGAAGATGGTCGACTGGTGCTCGATGCTGTCGCCGTCGACGAGGTGCTGCCAGACGCGCGACTGCAGCACGTCCGACAGCGTCATCGGCTCGGACGGCACGGGCGCACCGTCGACGCCGCCGCCCGGATCCTTGGCCCAGCCGCGGAACTCCGAGGTGTCGTTGCTCTTCACGTAGGCGTAGTTCTCGTCGAGCACGCCGTAGGTCTTGAGCGAATCGAGCAGCAGCTTGGCGTCGTCGGCGCTCACCGTTTCGTCGAGCGCGTTCTGGTTCACCACCTTGGCCAGCAGTTCGGAGACGTGGCCGCGATAGTCGGTCAGCGCCTCGCGGAAGCGCACGGGCTTGCCCTCGAAGGCGTCGGTACGATGCAGGTAGGCGTTGTAGTTGGTCTGGATGAAGGGCTCGAGCTTGACGCCGAAGCGCTTGCAGTAGTCGAGCACGCCGTAATGGTGGTGCGGGATGCGCCACGGGCCGGGGTTGATGTAGTTGCCCTCGGCGAACTTGACGTCCTGCTCGAAGCCGCCGAGCTCGACATACTTGTCGCCACCGCGCAGCGTCCAGCAGCGGCCGCCCGCCTTCTCGCGATATTCCAGCACCTGCACCTTGTAGCCGACGGCGCGCAGTTCGAGTGCCGCGGTCATGCCGGCGAGGCCGGCGCCGAGCACCAGCACCGAAGCGCCCTTGGGGTCGCCTTCCAGCTTCACCGGGCCGTCATAGGTCGAGGCCTGGGCGAAGCCGAGCGTCGTCATAGCGTTGTACATCGCGACACTGCCCGCCACAGTGCCGATCATCGCCAGCAGGTCGCGCCGGCTCATTCCAGACTTGAATTCAGTCATGATATTCCTCCGAAGGACGACGTTTCCTTCCGCTTCCCATTCGGAAGGGCACGTCACCTTGAGGCTAGGCCTGAGCACGTGAGACTGGCAACGTGATTACTCACGACAATTCGATCTACAGATCGGCTAAGCTTTGGCACAAGTTTGCCGAAAGCTCGGCGTTGCTAGGGGTTTTAGCCACGCTAAAGCTAGGAAAAGCCGCGGCCTCAGACTTTCGTCTAGTCGGCTGCTGGGTGCGTACCTCATGACCAGGCCCGTCGACATCGAGGCGGTGTGGCGTACCGAATCGCGGCGGGTGCTGGCGACGCTGATCCGGCTGCTGCGGGATTTCGACCGCGCCGAGGAGGCGCTGAACGACGCGTTCCTCGCTGCCGCCGAGCAGTGGCCGCGCGACGGCATGCCGGCCAACCCGCGCGCCTGGCTGGTGTCGGCCGGCCGTTTCAAGGCCATCGACCGGCTGCGCCGCAAGACGCGGTTCGACGTGGTCGCCGCCGAGCTGGCGCTCGAAGAGGAGGCGCAGATGCCGCCCGAAGCCGAATCCATCGCCGACGACCAGCTGCGGCTGATCTTCGTCTGCTGCCACCCGGAGGTCCCGGCCGACGGGCGCATCGCCATGACACTGCGCGAGACCTGCGGCCTCCTCACCGAGGAGATCGCCGCCGCCTTCCTCGCCAAGCCCACCACCATCGCGCAGCGCATTGTGCGCGCCAAGAACCGCATCCGCGACCTCGAGCTGCCCTACGAGGTGCCCGAGCCGCACGAACTCGCGGAGCGGCTCGACGCGGTGCTCCGCACCATCTACCTGATCTTCAACGAGGGGTACGCCGCGAGTTACGGCGATCACCTGCTGCGCGCCGACCTCTGCGCCGAGGCGATCCGGCTCGGCCGGCTGCTGATCGCGCTGCTGCCGAACCCGGACTCCGAGGTCGAGGGCCTCCTCGCCCTGATGCTGCTGCAGCATTCGCGCCGCGACGCCCGCACCGATGCGGCCGGCGACCTGGTGCTGATCGCCGACCAGGACCGGCGCCTGTGGGACCGGGCCGAGATCGCCGAGGGCATTGCGCTGGTCACCCGGCTGATGGCCCGCCCCGAGCTCACCGCTTACGGCATCGAGGCGGCGATCGCCGCCCAGCACGCCATCGCCGCCACCCCCGACGCGACCAACTGGGGCGAGATCGTCAAGCTCTACGACCTGCTGCTGCGTGCAGATGCCTCGCCGATCGTCATGCTCAACCGCGCCGTCGCCATCGCCATGCGCGACGGCCCGGAAGCCGGTCTCACCGAGATGGACGCCCTCCGCCAGAGCGGCGCCCTCACCGAGTTCCGCTACCTCCACGCCGCCCGCGCCGACCTTCTGCGGAGGTTGGGACGAAAGAACGAGGCGCGCGAAGCCTATGTCGCAGCGCTGGAACTGACGCACCAGGCGGCAGAGCAACGGTTCCTCGAGAAGCGGCTGCGCGAGCTCTAGCCCCGCGCCAGCTTGCCGCGTCCCTCCGGCAGCACGCGGTGCGGCGGCTGCGCGCCGTCGATGAAGGCCCGGATGTTGACGATCACCGTCTCGCCCATCTCGAGCCGCGCCTCGAGCGTCGCCGAGGCCATATGCGCCGTCAGCACCACGCGGTTGTCGCGCGCCAGCTGTAGCAGCCGCGGGTCGATGCCGTTCCGGCTCTCGAACACATCGAGCGCCGCGCCGGAGAGGTGCCCACTCTCGATCTCGGCAATCAGCGCCGCCTCGTCCACCAGCTCCGGCCGCGATACATTGACCACGAACGCATCCTGCCGCATCCGGGCCAGCCGTTCGGCGCTGAGGATGTGGTGGGTCGAACGGCTCAACGGCGTGTGCAGCGAGACGATATCGACCTCGCCCACCATCTCATCGAGCGATTCCCAGTACGTCGCCCCCAAGGCCTCCTCGACCTGCGGCGGCCGGCGGTGCCTCGAGAAATAGTGAATGTTGAGCCCGAAGCTGCGGGCCCGGTTGGCCACAGCCGTGCCGATCCGCCCCATGCCGACAATGCCGAGCGCCTTGCCGCGCAACCGTCGCCCCAGCATCCAGGTCGGCGACCAGCCCGGCCATTCGCCGGTGGTGGGCAGCACTTCGGCGCCCTCGACCAGCCGGCGCGGCAGCGCCAGCATCAGCATCACCGCCATGTCGGCGGTGTCCTCGGTCAGCACCGAGGGCGTATTGGTGACCGTCAGCCCCGCCGCATAGGCGGCCTCGATGTCGATATTGTCGAAACCGTTGCCGAACTGGGCGATCAGCTTCAGTTCGGGCGGCAGCCGGGCGATCAGCGCCGCATCGATCCGGTCATTGATCGATGAGACCAGCACGTCCTTGCCCGCGACGCCCTCGATGATCGCGTCGGCGCTCAGCGCCCCGTCCACCGGTTTGCAGGTCATATCGAACAGCGTCGCCATGCGCGCCTCGATCTGCTCGGGCAGGCGTCGCGTCACGAAAATCTTGGGTCGGCTGAGGGTCAAGGGAGGGCGCTTTCAGCGACCATTAAGGTCTTTTGCATAAGTGTAGAAAAAAAGCACACCCCTGCAAAGTCATGTTCGGCACAGTCAGCTCCATGCTCCTCACGAGGCGCTCCCACGGGCGGCAGATTTCCGCGATTCTGCGCGCCAGCTTCCTCATCCTCGCCACCCTGGCGGGCGCCATGGCGCCTGTCGCGGCGATGGCCGACGAAGGTCCCAGCGGCCTGCCGCTGCCGCGCTTCGTCACCACCCGCTCCGACCCGATCAACGTGCGCGTCGGGCCCGGCACCAAGTACGCCGTCGCCTGGGTCTACGTGAAGGCCGGCACGCCGGTCGAGATCATCCAGGAGTTCGACACCTGGCGGAAGATCCGCGATGCCGACGGCTCCGAGGGCTGGCTGCACCAGAACCTGTTGCAGGGCAAACGCGCCGGCCTCGTTGCCCCCGCCTCCGCCGAACCGGTCGCGCTCCGCCGCGACCCCAGCGACACCGCCGGCGTCCGCGCCTGGCTGACCCCGAGCTTCCGTGTCGACATCAAGGAATGCGACGGCAAGTGGTGCAAGGTCGTCGCCACCGCCCACCCGGTCACCGGCAGCCCGCAAAGCTTCGACGGCTGGATGCACCAGGACGACCTGTGGGGCGTCTACAAGGACGAAGCGTTCGACTGAGGGTCAGTACCTCCGCCCACCCGCATAGCGAAATTACCCCCTCATTGCCGGACTTGTCCCGGCCATCCAGCCACGCAGCGTCTGCTGCGTGAGAGAGTCTCTATCGCCGCGTCGACACGCGGCGACTGGATCACCGGGACAAGCCCGGTGATGAGGGACGAATGGTGGGCCAGGAATTGGGCTACGTTCCGATCAGCCAGTGGCTCAGGTCATCCCAGTTGGGGTTGATCTCTTCGATCAGGTTGAGCTTCCACCTACGCGGGTACTTCTTGATGTTCTTCTCGCGCTGGATGGCGGCTGTCACCAGGTCGTGCTGTTCGATCCAGACCAGCCGTTTCACACCATAGCGCGAGGTGAAACCGGGCGTCAGGCCGTGCTGGTGCTCGAACCATCGTCGCGACGGATCGCGCGTCACGCCGACATAAAGCGTACCGTTGCGTCCCGAGGCGAGAATGTAGACGTAGCCCTTCATCCTGAGATGAAGCCACAAACGCTCCCCCTAAAGTAGCCCCCTCATCACCGGGCTTGTCCCGGTGATCCAGCCGCTGCGCGTCGGCGCAGCGAAAGACCTCTCTCACGCAGCGGACGCTGCGTGGCTGGATTGCCGGGACAAGCCCGGCAATGAGGGACACCAGGGTACTTGGGTTGTAGACTAGCAGGCCGCTGCAGCGAGCCTTACCCCCGAACCTTTCGCACGCGGACCACCACGTCGACATGCGTGATGTCCATGCCGCGGGGCGGCTCGGGGAGGTTCTGGATGACGATGGACGAGGCCGGGATGTCGATCACCCGCTGCTCGTCCTCGAGGTAGAAGTGGTGATGATCCGAGGTGTCGGTGTCGAAATACGACCGCGACGCATCTACCGCCACTTCACGCAGCAGCCCCGCTTCGCGGAACTGGTGCAGGCTGTTGTAGATGGTGGCGAGCGACACGTTGACCCGCGCCGACGAGGCCTCGGCGTGCAGCTGCTCGGCGCTGACGTGGCGGTGTGCACCGCCAAACAGCAGCTCGGCGAGGGCCACGCGCTGACGGGTCGGCCGCAGGCCCGCCATGCGCAGCACTGCCGTCAGGCACGGTCGGCGAGACGGAACGGTCCTGGCGGTAAGGCTGCGGTCGGTCATCTGGTCCTTGGCAACGAGGGCGTATCAGCTTGGAGCTTATAACTTTCACGCCCCAACTGCACAAGCGGCGGTCGGTCGCGGGGAGCTGTCGCGACGGTGCGTCGCGGCGGACAGTCCTTTGGGCGCGCTTGACCCTCCGCCCCCCGCTCTCTAGTAACGGTTTCAACTGACCGACGGAGAAAGCCGGCCTATGACGGATCGGAAGAACGCCTACGGGTATGACGACCTGATCCTGAGCGGAAAGGGCGAGCTGTTCGGCAAGGGCTATGCCCAGCTGCCGGCCCCGCCGATGCTGATGTTCAACCGCATCACCGAGATCAGCCGCGAAGGCGGCGCGCATGGCAAGGGCCTGGTGCGCGCCGAGCTCGACGTCGATCCGAGCCTGTGGTTCTTCCAGTGCCACTTCATCGGCGACCCGGTGATGCCCGGCTGCCTGGGCGTCGATGCCGTCTGGCAGATGCTGGGCTTCTACCTCTGCTGGGACGGTTCGCCCGGCAAGGGTCGGGCGCTGGGCTGCGGCGACGTGAAATTTTCTGGCCAGATCACCAATGATGTCAAACTCGTCGAGTATGGCATCGACCTGAAGCGGGTGATGAAGTCCAAGCTCGTGCTCGGCATCGCCGACGGCTGGGTGAAGGCCGACGGCCAG
>JAESFN010000415.1_pt1 | contig 42427 bp, 46 predicted proteins | sample 9269411 | NCBI WGS metagenome assembly JAESFN01 (sample SAMN14505399, study PRJNA617100) | algae metagenome | isolation source: Iphinoe sp. HA4291-MV1 and co-occurring heterotrophs from trail next to... | place: USA: Maunawili Falls, Hawaii | collected 2009-07-25
CCAAGGTGCTGCGGGTGGTCGCGCTGTCCGGCGGGTACAGCCGGGAGGAGGCCAACGAGAAGCTCAGCCGCAACCACGGGGTGATCGCCAGCTTCTCCCGGGCGCTCGCCGAGGGGCTGCACGACAGCCAGAGCGCGGCCGACTTCGACGCCACCCTGGACGCCTCGGTCCGCAGCATCTTCGAGGCCTCCCGCACGTAGTCCCGGAAGGCGCGGGCGGCCGGGGGCACGGCTGGGCGCGGGCGTACGCTGGGTCGAGTGACGACGGCTTCCGGGGCAGGGCCCGACGGCGTCACCGGCGTGGTGGAGCGGACGCTCAGCAAGCTCCGCCGGATCGACTCCTGGCCGACCGACACCGGTGGTACGCCCAAACCCAAGACCCTGGCCGACCTCTACACCGAGCACCGGATGCGGCTGGTCCGGCTGGCGATCCTGCTGGTGGACGAGCCGGCCACGGCCGAGGACGTGGTGCAGGAGGCGTTCGCCGGGCTGCACCGCAACTGGGCGGGGCTGCGCGACGAGTTCGCCGCGCTGGGCTACCTGCGCACCGCGGTGGTCAACGGCTCCCGGTCGGTGCTGCGCCGCCGCAAGACCGCCCGCGAGTACGTCCCCCCGTACGCCGGCACCGCCCGGTCGGCCGAGTCGCTGGCCATGCTGTCGGCCGAGCACCAGTCGGTGGTGGACGCCCTGTCCGGGCTGGCCCCCCGGCAGCGTGAGGTGCTGGTGCTGCGCTACTACGGCGGTCTGTCCGAGGCGGAGATCGCCGAGGCCACCGGGATCAGCAAGGGCGCGGTGAAGTCCACGGCGAGCCGGGCGCTGGCCGCGATGCAGAACATCCTGGCCCGCACCGGGGGCCCGATGAGCGAGCCCTGGCGAGCGAACAATCAGCCCGGGGGCGGCCCGCCCACCGACAACCCGTTCGACCGGAGGTGACCGTGAGTCGCGGACTGCTGCTGGTGTACCTGCTGGTCGGAGCCCTGATCGGGGCCGGTATGGCGGTGCTCTCGGTGCTCCAACCCGGACTGCTCCCGGTGATCGATCTCACCTCATGATCAGCGGAGTGATCGGCGGGTCGTGCACGGTGCCGTATCCCCTAAGCACCCTCCTGGCCCGCGGCCGTTCCGACCCGGCCGGTACCGTTGAGCATCATGGGTAGCGACACCATCGAGAAGTGCCAGTCCGCACTGTGGTTCATCAAACCCGAGTGCATGATCGACTTCCTCGGGCCGTACGCGCTGCTCGGCCTGTGCCTCATCGTCTTCGCCGAGTGCGGCCTGCTGATCGGTTTCTTCCTGCCGGGTGACTCGCTGCTGTTCGTGGCCGGGATGTTCGTGGCCAGCGGGATCATCGACCACCCGCTGTGGATGGTGTGCACCCTGCTGGTGGTGGCCGCGATGTTGGGCAACGTGGTCGGCTACTGGATCGGCCGCAAGGCCGGCCCGCCCATCTTCGAACGACCGGACTCGCGGCTGTTCAAACGCGAGCACGTGGAGCGGACGCAGGCCTTCTTCGACAAGTACGGCAACCGGGCCATCGTGCTCGGCCGGTTCGTGCCGATCGTCCGGACCTTCATCACCGTGATGGCCGGGGTCGGCAAGATGGACCCCCGGCGCTACTTCGTCTACTCGCTGATCGGCGGTGTGGCCTGGGCCGCCGGGGTCACCGTGCTGGGCTTCTGGCTCGGCAAGTTCGAGTTCGTGCACAAGAACATCGAGCTGATGATCCTGCTGGTGGTGTTCCTGTCGGTGCTCCCGATCATCATCGAGTTCGTCAAGGCCCGCCGCGAGCGACGCGTGCTCCCCGAGGCGGGCTGACCCGTGGTCCTGGCCGTGAGCGCGCTCGAGAGTGCCGCACCGACCACCGTCTGGGTGGTGGTGCTGGCGTTCGTGTTCCTCGAGTGCGCCTTCATCGTCGGCCTGTTCCTGCCCGGCGACTCGCTGCTGTTCGCGGCGGGGGTGGTGCTGGCCGGCCACGACCAGGAGGCCGGCACCTGGCTGCTGTCGGTGGTGGCGGTGGTCGCCGCGGTGGCCGGCAACCAGGTCGGCTTCCTGATCGGCCGCAAGACCGGGACGCACATCCTGGCCCGCAAGGACGGCCGGGTGCTGAACCGGGAGAACCTGGCCCGGGCGCGGGCGTTCTTCGACCGCTACGGCTTCTGGTCGGTGGTGGTGGCCCGGTGGATCCCGTGGATCCGCACGCTGGCCCCGATGATCGCCGGGGCGGCCGGCATGGACAACCGCCGCTACATCCTGGCCAACGCGCTGGGCGCGATCATGTGGGTGCCGACGCTGATGCTGGCCGGCTACTACGGCGCCGGACTGCTCAACGAGGTGCCCTGGCTGAAGCAGGCCGCCACCTGGGGCTCGGTGCTGTTCTTCGTGGTCGGCACCGGGTACGGGCTGTTCCGGTACCGCCAGGAGATGCGCAAGCCGGTCGACGAGTCCGACCCCTACCCGGCCGAGCCCCCGTCGCCGCACCCGACCCGGCACGCCGAGGCCGACCACCACCGCTGACGGTCCCACGTCGGCGAGTCACGCACTTCATGGCGGCGAGTCACGCACTTCATGGCGGCGAGTCACGCGATCTTCCAGCGGATACCACCTCCTTGGTAGAGTTCAGGCATGAAGGCAACCATTGATGGTGCCGGAAGGCTGGTGATTCCGAAGCAGCTCCGTGACCGTCTGGGATTGCGTCCCGGTGAGGTCGAGGTAGAGGCCGACGGGGCTGATCTCCGGGTACGCCCGGTCGCCGAGGATGCGCTGGACGAGGAAGACGGCTGGCTACTCGTGCCGGCGTCCGACAGTGCGCTCACCGACGAGGACGTGCAGGCGCTGCGCGATGCCGACCAGCGCTGAGACCGCCACGGCCGGCCCGGACCTGCTGGTGGACACCAGCGTCGCCGTAGCGCTGAGCGTGGCCGACCACGAAGGCCGGGCCGCGTGCCGTGCCGTCGTCGAAGGCCGGCGCATCGGACTTGCCGGCCATGCGGCATTCGAGACGTTCTCCGTGCTGACTCGGCTACCCGCACCGGCTCGCCGCACTCCCGCCGCGGTCAGCCGGCTGGTCCGGCACAACTTTCCTTACGGCCGACAGCTCGGGCCGGAGGCCGCCGAGGCTCTGTTCGACCGGCTCGCCGAGATCGGGATCTCCGGCGGCGCCGTCTACGACGCGCTCGTCGGCGCCACAGCCGTCGAACATCGGATTCCGCTGGTCAGCCGGAATCGCCGCGCTCTGGGGACCTACCGCGCGCTGGACGTCGAGGTGATCCTCGTCGGTTGATGCCGGGGCGCGTCAGCCGGTGAAGGCGGCCAGCTTGGCGGCCGCCTTGCGCCGTACCGCGGCCCGCAGCAGCGGCGTCCAGCCCAGCAGCAGGCCCACCGGCCCGAGCGCCTGCCGCGCCCAGCGGTGGAAGTCGAAGCGGTCGGTGTGCCGGCGGATCCGCCCGTCGGCGAACTCGAAGGTGGCGTGCACGTCGTTGACCACCGGCCGGCCGGTCTCGCTGAACGTGTAGTGCGCCCGCCAGTGCGCGGTGCCGGAGGTGGCGTCGGCGTCGTGCTCGAGCAGCTCGATCCGGACCGCCCCGGGGGCGGAGGTGAGCATCCGCCACATCGCGCCGGGCCGGTCGCCGCTCAGGTCGGGGAACACCGGGTCGGCGAAGTGCGCGTCCGGGGCGTAGCAGGCGGACATCGCGGCCCCGTCCCCGTCGGCGAAGGCCTGGTAGAAGCGCTCGATCAGCTGCCGGTTGGGCTCGGTCATGGCGGCTCCTCCGCTGATCTCGGGGCCGCGACCATACCGCAGGCTCACCAGGCGCGGTCGAGCTCGGCGTGCGCGCGGATCCAGGCGTGCATGACCACCCCGGCCGCCACCCCGGCGTTGATCGACCGGGTGGAGCCGAACTGGGCGATGGACACGTGCAACGCCGCCCCGGCCCGCGCCTCGGCGGACAGCCCCGGCCCCTCGGCGCCGAACAGCAGCAGGCACTCCCTCGGCAGCGACGCGCGCTCCAACCGGACCGCCTCCGGCTGGTTGTCCACCGCCACCACGGTCAGGCGGCGCTCCGTGGCGAAGGCCAGCAGGTCGGCCACGCTGTCGTGGTGGTGCAGGTGCTGGTACCGGTCGGTGACCATGGCGCCGCGCCGGTTCCACCGACGGAGGCCGACGATGTGCACGGCGGCGGCCGCGAAGGCGTTGGCGGTGCGCACCACGGTGCCGATGTTGTGGTCGTGCCCGAAGTTCTCGATCGCCACGTGGAACGGGTGCCGGCGGGCGTCGATGTCCGCGACGATGGCCGACCGCCGCCAGTACCGGTAGCCGTCGACCACGTTGCGCCGGTCGCCGTCGCGCAACAGGTCCGGGTCGTAGCGCGGGTCGTCCGGCCACTGACCCGGCCACGGGCCGACGCCCACCGGATCGGCCCCGTTCGGCACCCACTCGGTCGGCCCAGGGGCGTCGCCCACCTCGGGTCCGGGGGCGTCGCCCGCCCGGGACACCTCAGTTGGGCAGGTCGAGATCGGGCAGGGCGAGCAGGGCGCGGTAGGCCAGCCCCTCGGCCTCGATGGCCTCCCGGGCGCCGGTGTCCCGGTCGACGACGGTGACCACGCCGGTGATCTGGGCCCCGGCCTCCCGGACGGCGGCGACCGCGGTGAGCACGGAGCCCCCGGTGGTGGAGGTGTCCTCGACCACCAGCACCGGCCGGCCGGTGATGTCCGGGCCCTCGATCCGCCGCTGCAGCCCGTGTTGCTTGGTCTCCTTGCGGACCACGAACGCGTCCAGCGCGACGCCCTCGGCGGCGGCGGCGTGCAGCATGGCGGTGGCCACCGGATCGGCGCCCAGGGTCAGCCCGCCGACCGACTCATAGGCCCAGTCCAGGGTGAGCGTGCGCAGCAGCCGGCCGATCAGCGGCGAGGCGAGGTGGTGCAGCGTGGCCCGGCGCAGGTCGACGTAGTAGTCCGCCTGCTTGCCGCTGGCCAGGGTGACCGGGCCGTGCACCACCGCCAGGTCGCGGACCAGCGAGGCCAGCAGCTCCCGCTCGCTGTTCGCGCTCAACGCTGGTCCAGGTCGGCGGAGTCGGGCCGGCGGACGGCTTCGCGGTCAGCCGGCGGGCCGGCGGGCGGCGGGGGCGGCGGCGGGCCGCCCCGGACCGACACGTCCAGCGCGGCGGCCACCTCGACCAGGTGGTCGAGCAGGTCCTGCAGCTGGTCGGGTGGGGTGTTCAGCGGGGCGGTGCAGAGCACCCAGGCGTCCTCCGCCCAGAGCAGCTCGACCTCCTCGCCGATCGCGTCGGCCGCCCGGACCAGCCGGGGGGTGATCATCGGCTTGATCAGCTCGGCGTCGGTGGCGAAGGCGTAGCGCTGGCCGACCGGCTCGACGATCTCCAGGCCGGCGTCGTCGGGCACCGGGGCCGACGGCATCCGCAGCTCCACCGCCCCGGCCAGCGAGCTGCGGCGTTGCACGGCGGCGACCGTGGTGGTCACCCGGCCGGCCTGCTCGTGGTCGAACACGTACACCAGCCGGCGGCCCTCGTCGGTCAGCACCGAGCCGGTGACCAGGTTGCGTGCGGTGCCCGGCCCGCCGAGGTGGACGGTGCCGTAGCGCCAGCGGGTGGTGAGCACGGGGTCGTTGTCCAGGTACTCCCACTCCATGGCGGCCGCCCAGCGGCGACGGTCCCGGGACTGGCCGCGGCCCCCGGTGCGCGGGGCGCGACCGGCGGACTCCATGTTCTGCGCGTTGAGCCGCAACGCGACCAGCCCGAGGACCAGCGCGAACAGCGCAAGAGTGAACCAACCTGCTGTACCCACTCGGGTAAGGGTAGCCCCGGGATGGCTGAATCCGCTGGACCTGGGCGGCGCGTCCGGCCAACCAGGCCCTAGCCTGCCCGCCACGACCGTCCAGTCCCGCCCCGGAGGCGTCATGCTCAGGACCGCACTCGCCACGATCCTGGCCGCCGCGGCCCTGACCGGCTCCGCCCTGACCCCGCCGCCGGCCGGGCACCGGGCGCCGACCGACGCCGTCGTGGTGCCGGCGGCCAAGTGCGGCGGCAAGGCCACGGGCTTGCCCCTGCGGAAGTGGGGGCCGACGTCACAGTCGACCTGCGGGTTGGCCGGCAGCCCGGGTCACCGGGTCAGCTACGGCTGGAACGTCGGCCCGGGCGGTGGGAAGGCGTGCGTCGAGGGCTGGGGGTTCGACGAGGCCAACCCCAAGGGTCGGTGGTTCCCGCTGGGCTGCGCGACCGCCTCGAAGGACTACGGCAAGGAGAAGGGCGTGCCCTGGGGCAACGTCCTGGCCCGGCCCAAGGTCCGGGTGCAGTCCCAGGACGCGTTACGCGGTGTGCAGGTCGACTGGCGGCACTGAGCCGGGATCAGCGCAGGCCGGACACCGCCCCGGGGGCGGCGCCGTCGAGCAGCCCGGTGAAGCCGCTGGGCCGGTGCGGCCCGACCACCAGCTGCTCCAGCACGCCGATCCCGGTGCGGTCGCCCCATCGGGCCCGCACCACCTGCTGCACGTGCACCTGGTCGAGGTCCACGCCGTCCAGCTTGACGCAGTCGCGGACCTCACCGGTCACCACCGGGCCGCCGTGCCAGCGCCCGTGCGGGTACTCGGGGTGGCCGTAGCCGATGCCCGCCATCCGGAAGGTGAGCAGCGGCTCCAGCTCCACCCGCTCGTCGTCGTTGATCACCAGGGTGGCCCCTTCGGACCGCCGCAGCCCCGGGGCCCAGCGGACGGCGTGCCGGATCGGCAGCGGCTCGGCCCCGGAGGCGTCGCACGTTTCGGCGTTGGCCCCGAGCAGCGGCAGCCGCAGGCCGGTGCGGGCCCACGGCACCCCGTAGGCGTCCTCGAACACCAGGAAGTGCAGGGCGGTGTCCTCGAAGTTCAGCGGCGCCCAGAGGAAGAAGATCTGACCGGCGACGGTCTCCGGCGCGGCGGCGGCCGGGTCGGCGACCGGGCGCAGCCCCCAGGAGCGGTCCTTGGTGCCGTACATGGTCGTGACCGGCACTTCCGCCCCGGCCACGCTCAGCCGCCCCGACCAGCTGCCCAGCGCGGTGGCCCGGGTGGCGTCCATCCACAGCCGGGTGCCGGACCAGCGGGTCTGCCGGGGCTCCTCGCACGCGGGGGTGCGGGCGGTGAAGGTCAGGTCGGCCTCCAGCCCGTGCTCGGGGGCGTTCACCCGGATCCGGTTCACCCGCAGCGGTTCGACGATCTCCACGCTGATCGGCCCGACGCTCGTCTCGGCCCGGTCGGTCGGCGCCGGCCCGGAGGCGAACACCGAGCGCTGCACCCCGTCCCGGACCACCGAGAACGCCGCGTCGATCACGCCCCGGTTCGGGTACACCCCGAGCGCCAGCGCGAAGTAGGTGTCCTCGGTGTAGCCGTTGAAGAAGTACCGGTCGTAGAAGTCCGGGTGGCTGCCACCGGCGTGCGCCAGCGGCAACGGCGTCTGGTGGACCGGGTAGTCGTCGAGCGGGATCAGCACAACGGGCATTATCCCAGGCCCGCGGCCAATTGGCGTAGTCACCCGGTGACTTCGAGCAACCGGGTGAACGCACCGAGCCCGGCAGCAGCAGACAGCCCGACTCAGTCGTGCCCGGACCGTGGTGGTCGTCGCCCGGTCACTCGCTGTACGCCGCGCGCGAGCGTGCGGCTGAGCCACCCCTTCGGATCGCTCGACACCCTCGCGCTGATCGACCCGATCCCCTCCGTTGATGTTTCCGGATCGACCACCATCAGCCGCCCACCGATCAGTGACCACACGGCCGCACGGCCGCACGGCCGCACGGTCAGGTCCGTGATAGGACCAGGGTTCGTACATGTCTCCGGGCCCGCATTCGAGCGTCGCCCCGCCGAGGAACGACACCCATAGCTCGCCGGTCTGCTCCGCGACCGCACGTCGAATCGGGACCGCTCCCATCGACAAGGTGCCCTAAGGGTCATTCGAGAGCTGGCGGAGATCGCAAGCACCGACCCGTGCGTCAGTGGGTCAGCTGCGCGGCCAGGGTGCCGGTGTTGACCGATCGGTCCTCGCGGTGGCGCAACTCGGCGTAGGTGACCAGGCCGACCGCCGCGACGAACATCAGCGCCGGCACCACCAGCACACTCTGGATGAGCGCGCCGAGCACCGAGGAGAACCCCAGCGACCCGGACTCCATACCGGCGTCGAACGGCAGCATCGCGATGTTCATCAGCACGCCCCAGCACATGTAGAGCACCGAGGCGACCACCATTCGTCCCGTGGTGGACCAGAACCGTCGGCGCAGCAGAGCGAACGCACGAGCCGGCCCGTCGCGCTCCAGCACCACCACACCCAACATGGTCCCGCCGAACACCACCGTGAACACGAACAGCACCGGCAGAATCACCGCGACGCCCACCGCGATCAGGACACCCACCCCGGACAGCAAGCCGGGCAGCAGGGCGATGCCCAGCGTGACGGCCGCGACCAGGTTGATGAGCAGGTACCACCCGACCAGCGGCAGCATCCTCGGCCGGGCGAACGCCAACGCCTGCGCCACCGATCTCGGCTGCCCGTTGGCCGACCGGATGGCGAGGTAGAACACTCCCGGTAGGTAGAGCGCGATCACCAGGTACGCCACCACGGCGAACACCAGGGTCACCGCCGCGAACGGGGCGAAGGCCTGCCACAGGACGGCCGACCGGTCGATCTCACCCCCGGCCTTCTCCGCCGCCGAGGCGATCCGCTGCTTCATGGTCGCCTCGTTCGGAACCGTCGCGATCATCGCCACGGTCCCGACCGCGTAGACGCCGGCCGGAATCGCCCCGAACGCGGCATTCCGGCGCCAGTCCCGCACCATCACCCCGAAGACCCGGTTCAACCACCCACCGAGGTCCAACGGCACCAGCGGATCGGTCAAGATCCCCACAGTCACAGCAGCCCCCCGCGTTGCTCAACGAGCACTCAGACTAGCCACCCGATGATCAGCTGTGGGGCGAATTCGCGGAGTCCGGCGGATGTCGCGCCGGGCCGGGGGCCGGCGGCGTCAGTCGCGGGACGCGGTGTCGAATCGTTCGGCGAGCTGCATGTAGCGGTCGTGCCAGCCGGAGGCCATCGCCATGTCCTGCAGCGGCATGGCCGGGTTGAAGAGCGCTCTGAGCAGGTCGAGCCGGCTGGTGTCGCCACGTCGGAGCCGATCCCGGTGATCACGCAGGTCGGAGACGACGTCGTCCTGGCCGGACCAGTAGCCCGCCCAGCTGAGGTCCTGCGGGGCGGACTCCACCACCTCCAGCAGGTCGTCCAGGACGCTCACCAGCTCGTCGATGCGCATGTTCGCCTGAAGCTTCTCCACATCGTCCACCGAGGCCCTTCGAGGTGATCGATTGGCGCCGGTTCAGTGGGTCAGCTCGGCGGCCAGCGCGGCGGTGGTGATCGACGGGTCCTCGCGGTGACGCAGTTCGGCGTAGGTGACCAGGCCGACCGCCGAGAAGAACATGAACACGGGCACCAGCAACGCGCACTGGATGACCGTGCCGAGCACCAGGACGACCCCGAGCGACCCGGCTTCCATGGCCTTCATGAACGGGAACGCCGCCGCGTTCATCACCCCGCCCCAGGACAGGTACAGCAACAGCGCGATCACCAGCCGGCCGACGGTGGGCCAGAACCGGTTCCTGAGCAGGCCGATCGCCCGCCTCGGCCCGCGACGCTCAACGACCACGACGCCCAACATCACCGCGCCGAACGTCGCCATCAGGGTGCACACCACCGGTAGCCAGAGGAAGGCACCGGCCGCGGCCAGGATCTCGATCCCGGCCAGCGCGCCGGGCAGCGCCGCCAGGCCGATCGTGATGATCACGACCAGGTTGGTGAGCAGGTACCAGCCGACCAGCGGCAGCACCCTCGGCCGAGCGAACGCCACCGCCCGGGCAGCCGTGCTGGGACGGCCGTCGGCCGCCTGCGCAGCGAGATGGAGCGCGCCCGCCAGGTAGAACGCGAACGCCAGCATCAGCGCCACGGTGCCGACGACCACCACGACGAGCATCGGCCCGAAGAACTGCCACAGCTCGCTCCACGCGTCCCGCTCGACTCCGGTGGCTTGTGCGAGCCGGTTCGCCTCGGCGGTCCGCCGATCGATGGTGGCGTCGCTTGGCGTAGCCGCGACGAAGGCAACCGCCCCGACGGCCAGCACCCCGGCCGGAATCGACGCGAAGGCCACGCCGCGCCGGTAGTCCCGCGCCATCACGCCGAACACCGCGTTGAACCAGCTCCCGAGGCCCAACGGCATCGGTACCAGCGGATCGTTCAACACCCCGACAGTCACAGCAGCCCCCCGACTTGCTCACCGAGCGCTCACGTTAGCCACTCGGTGATCAGCTGTGGGGCGAATCCGGCGACATCGGCGACTTGTCGCGTCTACAGCGGCGACTTGTCGCGGTTATTTCGAACGACAAGAGGCTCTTGTCGCGTGTCTTGCCAACGACAAGTCAGGGTGGCGCGGGGCGACGCGAAGTCAGAGCAGACGGGCGCGCGCCGGCGCGGTCCCGGCTCGTGGGCTACCGCCCCCGCTACGGCGGCGGGGGCGGTAGCCAGCTCGTCGAGCCGCACGAACCGCTATCCGGCGGTTACCGGGGCGCCGCGGCCGACTATGAGCGCCGCACCGGCCCCCAGCGGGTCGCCGGACAGGTCCACCCGCACGGTGTCGCCGTCGGTGATCTCGCCGGCCAGCAGGGCCTTGGCCAGCTGGTCGCCGATGGCGGTCTGCACCAGGCGGCGCAGCGGGCGGGCACCGTAGAGCGGGTCGAAGCCGTTCATCGCCAGCCATTCGCGGGCGCCGTCGGACACCTTCAGGGTCAGCCGGCGCCCAGCCAGCCGCCGGGAAAGAGCGTCCAGCTGGATGTCCACGATCGACGTCAGCTCGTCGGTGCTCAGCGACTGGAAGACCACGATGTCGTCCAGCCGGTTGAGGAACTCCGGCTTGAAGTGCGTCCGGACGGCCGCCATCACCGCGTCCCGCCGTTCGGTGCCGGTGAGGTCACCGAGCAGCGCCTGGGAGCCCAGGTTGGAGGTGAGCACCAGGATGGTGTTGCGGAAGTCGACGGTGCGGCCCTGGCCGTCGGTCAGCCGGCCGTCGTCGAGCACCGCGAGCAGCACGTCGAACACGTCCGGGTGCGCCTTCTCCACCTCGTCCAGCAGCACCACGGTGTACGGGCGCCGCCGGACGGCCTCGGTGAGCTGACCGCCCTGGTCGTAGCCGACGTAGCCCGGGGGCGCGCCGACCAGCCGGGCCACGCTGTGCTTCTCCGAGTACTCGGACATGTCGATCCGGACCATGGCCCGCTCGTCGTCGAACAGGAACTCGGCGAGGGCCTTGGCCAGCTCGGTCTTGCCGACGCCGGTGGGGCCGAGGAACAGGAAGGACCCGGTGGGCCGGTTGGGGTCGGCGACCCCGGCCCGAGCGCGGCGGACCGCGTCGGACACCGCCTGCACGGCCTCGGCCTGGCCGATGACGCGCTTGCCCAGCGACTCCTCCATGCGCAGCAGCTTGGCCGTCTCGCCCTCCATCAGCCGCCCGGCCGGGATGCCGGTCCAGGCCGCCACCACGTCCGCGATGTCGTCCGGGCCGACCTCCTCCTTGAGCATCAGCTCTTCCTTCTTGGCGGCGGTCTCCACGGCGGCGGCCAGCGACCGCTCCAGCTCGGGGATCCGGCCGTAGCGCAGCTCGGCCACCCGGCCCAGGTCACCGTCCCGCTCGGCCCGCTCGGCCTCCCCGCGCAGGCCCTCCAGCTGCTCCTTGAGCTCGCGGGAGGACTGGATGGCGTTCTTCTCGTTCTGCCACCGGGCGGTCAGCGCGGACAGCGCCTCCTTCTTCTCGGCCAGCTCGGCGCGCAGCGCGGCCAGCCGCACCTTGGACGCCTCGTCGTCCTCCTTGGCCAGCGCCATCTCCTCGATCTCCAGCCGGCGCACGGCCCGCTCCACCTCGTCGATCTCGACGGGCCGGGAGTCGATCTCCATGCGCAGCCGGGAGGCGGCCTCGTCGACCAGGTCGATCGCCTTGTCCGGCAGGAACCGGGCGGTGATGTAGCGGTCGGACAGGGTGGCCGCGGCGACCAGCGCGGAGTCGGTGATCCGCACGCCGTGGTGCACCTCGTAGCGCTCCTTGAGGCCACGCAGGATGGCCACGGTGTCCTCCGGGGACGGCTCGCCCACCAGCACCTGCTGGAACCGCCGCTCCAGCGCGGGGTCCTTCTCGATGTGCTCGCGGTACTCGTCCAGCGTGGTGGCGCCGACCATCCGCAGCTCGCCGCGGGCCAGCATCGGCTTGATCATGTTGCCGGCGTCCATCGCGCCCTCGCCGGTGGCTCCGGCGCCGACGATGGTGTGCAGCTCGTCGATGAAGGTGACGACCTCACCGTCGGAGTCGGTGATCTCCTTCAGCACGGCCTTGAGCCGCTCCTCGAACTCGCCGCGGTACTTGGCGCCGGCCACCATCGAGCCCAGGTCCAGCGCGACCACCCGCTTGCCCTTCAGCGACTCCGGCACGTCGCCGGCGATGATCCGCTGGGCCAGGCCCTCCACGATCGCCGTCTTGCCGACGCCGGGCTCGCCGATCAGCACCGGGTTGTTCTTCGTCCTCCGGCTGAGCACCTGGACGACCCGGCGGATCTCCGAGTCGCGACCGATCACCGGGTCCAGCTCGCCCGCGCGGGCCCGGTCGGTGAGGTCGACGCCGTACTTCTCCAGCGCCTGGTAGGTGCTCTCCGGGTCCGGGCTGGACACCCGGGTCGAGCCCCGGACCTGGGTGAACGCCTCGCGCAGCGCGTCCGGGGTGACGCCGTGCCGCTTGAGCAGCTCCCCGGTCGGGTTCACGTTGTTGCCGGCCAGGCCGACCAGCAGGTGCTCGGTGGAGACGTATTCGTCGCCCATCTCGGTGGCCAGTCGCTGGGCGGCGGTCAGCGCGTTCACCGCGTCCCGGTTGAGCTGCGGGGCGCTGACCGTGGAGCCGGCGGCGGACGGCAGCCGGTTGCCCAGGGCGGTCAGTTCCTTGCGGATCACCTCGACGTCCGCCCCGACCGCTTCGAGCAGCGGCACGCTGATCCCGTCGGCCTGCGCCAGCAGCGCGCCGAGCAGGTGGGTCGGGCCCACGTCGGGGTTGCCGGCCAGCGTTGCGGCCTGCACCGCGGCCGACACCGCCTGCTGGGTCCGGGTCGTGGGGTTGAACGAGTCCATGCGCTTCCTCCGTGCTTCGGGTGTTACCACCCTCAACGTCACGAAACTTGAGTCTGTTCCACTCAACAACGAGATTTCGTCCCCTTGCGACGATACTGGGGATCATGGGGGAATCGGGGGACCAGGACCCGCTGCTGACCAGCCTGCTCGCCGCCGTGGACGCGGCCCCGGACGACGTGCCGCTGCGCCTGCACGTGGCCCAGCAGCTGGCCGATCGGGGCCGGCTGACCGACGCCCTGCGGCACTGCACGCACGCCCTCGGCCGGGCGCCCGCCGACCCGGGCGCGCTCGCCCTGTTGCAACGGCTCACCGTCGCCCTGGCCGGCGCCCCGGCCCCCGGAACGGGGGTCGCCGACCCGACCCCCGGATCCGGGGGCACGGACTCGACGTCCGGAGCCGACGCCGCCGACCCGACGCCCGCAACGGGCACTCCGGAACCGCCCGCCGGCCCCCGACCCGGGCCGTCGGGCCCGGAGTTCGACTGGAGCAGCGCCGAGGACCAGCTCGCGGACGTCAACCCGGACATCAACCCGGACGGCCCGGCCCCGGAGCCGGTGGCGTTCGACGAGGTGGGGTCGCCGGCCGTCGAGGACATCGAACGCCCGACCGTGACGCTGGCCGACGTGGGCGGGATGGAGCAGGCCAAGCAGCGACTGGAGCTGACCCTGCTCGGGCCGCTGCGCAACCCGGACATGGCCAAGGCGTTCGGCAAGAGCCTGGCCGGCGGGCTGCTGCTCTACGGCCCGCCCGGCTGCGGCAAGACGTTCCTGGCCCGGGCGGTGGCCGGGGAGCTGGGCGCCCGCTTCTACAACGTGGGGATCGCCGACGTGCTGGACATGTTCGTCGGCAACAGCGAGCGGAACCTGGCCGAGGTGTTCCGGGCCGCCCGCCGCAACGCCCCCTGCGTGCTGTTCCTGGACGAGGTCGATGCGCTCGGCCAGAAGCGCTCCCACCTGCGCAACTCCAGCTCGATGCGGAACACGGTCAACCAGCTGCTGTCCGAGATGGACTCCCTGGGCGGCGACAACGACGGGGTGTTCGTGCTGGGCGCCACCAACCACCCGTGGGACATGGACACCGCGCTGCGCCGGCCCGGCCGGTTCGACCGGATGCTGCTGGTGCTGCCCCCGGACCGGCCGGCCCGGGCGGCGATCCTGAACTACCACCTGCGGGACCGGCCGCTGGGCAAGATCGACATCGACCGGATCGTGAAGGCCACCGAACACTTCTCCGGCGCCGACCTGGCCCACGTCTGCACCACCGCCGCCGAGCGCGCGCTGGCCGCGTCGATGTCCGCCGGCCGGCTCTGCCCGATCGACACCGCCGGGCTGGAGGCGGCGGTCCGGGAGATCCGGCCCAGCACCGGCCCGTGGTTCGCCGCCGCCCGCAACGTGGTCACCTTCGCCAACTCCGACGGCAGCTACGACGAGCTGGCCGCCTACCTCAAGAAGCACCGCGGCCTGTGAGTTCGCTGGAGCGGGCGGAGCAGCTGCACCAGCTGGGCCGGCTGGAGGAGGCCGAACGGGAGGCCCGGGCCGGGTTGGCCGAGGAGCCGGAGGATCCCGCGCTGCTGACCATGCTGGCCTCGGTGCTGCACGACTCCGGCCGGATGGCCGAGGGTCTGGCCGCCGCCGAGGCCGCCTGCGCCGCCGCCCCGGACCACGGCCGGAGCCACCGGGTGCGGGCCCTGCTGCTGTCCGCGCTGCGCCGGCACCCCGAGGCGGCCGCCGCCGCGGGCCGTTCGGTGGAGCTGGAACCGGAGAACGTCTACGCGGCGCTGTGGGGCTCGCAGGTGCTGATGGCCGGCGGTTGGCGTCAGCCGGCGTTGGACGAGGCGCGCCGGGCGATCGCGCTGGCCCCCGAGCTGGCCGACGCGCACCGGTGGCTCGGCGACGTGCTCGGCGACCTGGGCGACCGCCCGGCATCGGAGGCGGCCTACCGGGAGGCGCTGCGGCTGGATCCGGAGAACGCCATGGCCCGGCACAACCTGGCCGTCGAGCACCTGCGCGGGCACCGCCCCGGGCAGGCACTGCGCGGGCTGCTCCAGGCCGGCGCCATGGACCCGAACCTGTCCGCCCCGCTGCTGGGCAACATCGCCGCCGTGCTGTGGGCGCTGGAGTGGCGGCTGCGGATCACCCTGCTGGTCGGCGCCTTCCTCACGCTGGCCACCACCAACGCGGGCGGCTGGGTGACCCGGGCGGCGGCCGCGACGGTGCTCGGGGCCGGCGTGGTGATCGCCCGGCTCACCACCCGCGGCGTACCGGCACACGCCGGCCCGGCGATCCGTGCCGCGCTGTTCAGCGACGTGGCGCTGGTGGTGGCCTACCTGGTGATCACCAGTTGTGTGCTGATCTACCTGCTGATCCTGGTGACCGGGGTGAGCCATTCGGCCGGGTTCGTGGTGGCCCTGCTGGTCGCCCTCGGCCTGGTCGCCCTGCTGATCCGGCTCGGCCGGCGGGGATGACGTGAGCGCCGCCGAGCGGGTCGAGCAGCTCCGGCTGCTGCACCGGTGGGCCGAGGCCGAGCGGGCGGCGCGGACCGCGCTGGCCGCCGAGCCGGACGACCCCCGGCTGCTCGCCGCGCTGGCGGCGGTGCTGCGGGACACCCGGCGCTACCGCAAGGGCCTGGCCGCCGCCGAGGCCGCCTGCGCCGCCGATCCCGGTTACGCCTACGCCCACCAGCTGCGCGCGCTGCTGCTGGACGACCTGTACCGGTGCCGGCAGGCCGAGGCCGCCGCCGAGGTGTACGTGTCCCTGGTGCCGGAGGACGCCCACGCCTGGGGCGTCCTGTCGTACATCCAGCTCCGGTCGGGTCACCGGGCCTACGCCCTGCGGTCGGCGCAGCGGGCCGTGGAACTGGATCCGGAGTCGAGCGAGGCCCGGCTCGACGTGGCCCGGGTCCGGGCCGCCATGGGCGACGAGGAGGCCGCGGCCGAGGGCTACCGGGAGGCGCTGAGCCTCGACCCGCACCGCGTCGACGCCCTGCGCGGGTTGGCCGGGCACGCGGCGCGCAGCTCCCGCCCCGGCCGGGCCCTGGCCGAGCTGGCCACCTTCGGGATGCTGAACCCGTCGATACCCGAGGTGACGGCCGGCGTGGTGGCCCACCTGCGCACGGTGGCGATCCGGCTGGCGGTCGTCCTGGTCGCCGGCGGCTTCGTCGCCGTACTCGCCTTCTCCACGCCGTTCACCATCCGGCGCCCCGTCGCGGCCCTGCTGCTGGTGGTGGCGGCCGGTCTCGTCTGGGGTGGCCGGCGGCTGCCCCGGGGCTCGTGGCCGGTGCTGCTGGCCGGGCTGCGCAGCTCCGTCCCGTTGTGCCTGGCCTACGCCCACCTGGTCGCCGAGGTGCTGGTGTACGTGGCGATCCTGGTGACCGGGGACTTCGACCTGGGCTACGTCACGTTCTTCTGGCTGCCGTTCTCGGCCGTCGCGTGCATCGTCGGCTGGATGATCGGTGCCGCGCTGTTCGGGCCCGGGATACGCCGACGCCGGGCCCGAGTATCCGCGGCCGCCGATATTCGATCGCCCGGTGCGGGATCATCACCGGGGCAGACTCTGGAGGGGTAGATGGTCGACGACACACGGACCGCGTCGGGCCGGCAGGGGACCGTCGCCACGGTCGCGGTGGGCGGTGCGGCGGTCATCTCCGTGCTGGCCGCGCTGACCGCCCGCCGGCTCTGGCTCGGGCGCGAGACGGTGGAGTTCTTCCAGCTGGCGCCGATCGTGCTGCTGGCCTGGGTGGTCGCGGGCGTGCTGTTCCTGCGCTGGCTCCGGGCGGCCGGCCACCCGACCACCGGACTGGTCAAGGGCTGGGTGGCGGCGAGCGTGGTCGCGCTGGGCACCTCGGTGTTCTTCCTGGCGTTCATGGACTTCGGCCGACCCACCTACCGTTCGGGCTCCTACTCGGACGTGGTGGCCTTCGTCGTCGCGGTCATCGTCACCGCGGCCCTCGCCACCGGGCTGGCGGTGGCCCTGCGGCGCCGCCCACCCCGGTAACGGCTACGAGCGGCTCGGTGACGCCGAGCACACCTGACGGCCACGATCCACTCTGATGCTTCAAGATCGTCACACCCTGGCGCCCTGATCACCCGGCAATCTACTACCATCAGTCACCGACAAACCCGAACAGGTGAATGCGGCATGATCGCCCGGTGAGACATCCTATGGTCTGTTCGCCGGACAGCAGGTACCTCGGCGCGACGGTTCCCAGCCGTCGCGTCGGTACTGCCGACGAGCAACGGGCACCCGACAGGAGAGAGCACCCCGCCGAAGATGAGCGCTGAACCCCTGGTGACCGAGCTCCCTCCCCCGTCTCCCGCCAAGGCGAACGAGATGGTCACCGTCATCCGCACCAGCTTCGAGCTGGTCGAGCCGGTGGCCGACGAGCTCGCCAAGCACTTCTACGCGGTGCTGTTCGCCCGGGCCCCGGAAACCCGCGACCTCTTCCCGGCGAACATGGAGATCCAGCGCAGCCGGCTGCTGCGCGCGCTGGTGCACGTGGTGCAGATGGTCGACCGGCCGGCCGAGCTCACCCCGTTCCTGCAGCAGTTGGGCCGCGACCACCGCAAGTTCGGCGTCATCGCCCGGCACTACAACGCGGTGGGGGTCGCGTTGCTCTCGGCGATCCAGCACTACGCCGGCCCGGCCTGGACGCCGCAGGTGGCGTCGGCCTGGACCGAGGCGTACGGCGTGGTGTCCAACGCGATGCGGGTCGCCGCCGAGGGTGAGCAGGGCCCGGCGTCCTGGCTGGGGCGGGTCGTCGCGCACCGGCGGGTCAGCTGGGACGTGGCGATGATCCAGGTACAGACCGGCGCACCGATCCCCTACCGGCCCGGGCAGTACCTGTCGGTGGAGACCCCGCGCCGGCCCCGGTTGTGGCGCTACCTGTCCCCGGCCAACGCCCCGCGCGAGGACGGCGTGATCGAGTTCCACGTGCGCGCGGTCGAGCGTGGCTGGGTGAGCCGGGCCATCGTGGCGCACACCCAGCGCGGCGACACCTGGCGGATCGGCCCGCCGATGGGCCGGATGGCGGTCAACCGGCAGTCCGGGCGCAACGTGCTGATGGTCGCCGGCGGCACCGGCATGGCGCCGATCAAGGCGATCCTGGAGGACATGGCCCGCTACGGGGAGAACCCGCGCACCGAGGTGTTCCTCGGCGGCCGCAACTTCCACGACCTCTACGACCTGACCAGCCTGCGCCAGATGTCCTACAGCAACCCCTGGCTGAACGTGGTGCCGGTGGTCGAGGACGATGACGGCGGTTCCGGCGCGGAGAAGGGCACCCTGGCCGACGTGGTCACCCGCTACGGCGCCTGGGCCGACCACGACGTGATCGTCTGCGGCTCCCCGGCGATGATCCGGGCCACGGTGTCCCGGATGCTGGTCGCCGGCACTCCTTTGGACCAGATCCGTTACGACCCGTTCACCCTGGACTGAGTTCTGGCCTAGGGTCGACCGATGGGCATCAGGGTCGGACGGTTGTGGCATCACCCGGTCAAGTCGGTGCAGGGCGAACCGGCCGACGAGGTCGTGCTCGGCCCGGGTGGGCTGGTCGGCGACCGGGCCTACGGGTTCGTGGACGTGGCCAGCGGGCGGCTGCTCTCGGCCAAGCGCCCGAAGCGGTACGGCGCGCTGCTGAACTGCCGCGCCGGGTTCGCCGCCGCGCCCCGGCCCGGTGAGCCGGTCCCGGCGCTGCGCTTCGTCACCCCGGACGGCCGCGAGCTGTCCGACCAGGCGGACATCGAGAAGGCGGTCTCCGAACTGCTCGGGTTCGACGTCGTGCTGGTCACCAGCCTGCCCCCGGGCGGCACCTACGAGCTGACCTGGCCGGAGACCTCCGGCGACTCCGGTTTCCTGGCCCCGGCGAGGCTCCCGGAGTCCGAGGACGGCGAGCCGCTCTACGCCTTCCCGCCGGGCGTGGCCGCGCCGGACACCCTGCTCGACCTGGCCGCCCTACACGTGCTGGCCTCCAGCACCCTGGACTCGCTGGCCCGTGAGCACCCGGACGGCACCTGGGACGAGCGCCGGTTCCGGCCGAACATCGTCTTCGCCGAGGACGGCGCCCCGACCCGCCCCTCGGGCAGCTTCGTCGAGGACGACTGGATGGGCGCGGACCTGCGGATCGGTGACGAGGTGCGGATCCACGTCGTGGCACCGACCCTGCGCTGCCCGATGCCCTCGGTCGCCCAGCGGGGCCTGGACCGGGACATCGAGATCCTGCGCACGGTCAACCGGGTCGGCAAGCGGAAGCTGGGCGAGCTGGGGACGTTCCCCTGCGTGGGTGCCTACGCCGAGGTGGTCGTCCCGGGCGTGGTCCGGGTCGGCGACCCGGTGCGGATCACCGAGGCCGAGTCCCAGGAGAGCGCCCTGGCCGGCGCCCTGGCCATGCTCAGCGGCGCCGGCTGATTCAGGCCGGAGCGACCACGGTGAGTCCGGCGTCCCGGGCAGCCGACGCGAGGCGCTTGTCGTAGCTGACGAACGCCGACAGGTCGGGGACCAGTTCCAGCGCGGAGACCAGGTGGATCGCGTCGAGCGTGCGGATCATCGGGTTGTCCACCGCACCCGCCCGGACGAGCGCCGACCGATCGACGGGCACCAGGCCGACCCGAGCGAGTACGTCAGCGGCCCCCGCCAGATCGTCGGCGAGCGTTTCGCCGTCCAGCAGGTTGCCCTGATCGTCGTGGTTGATGCGCCGGATCGCCCGGGTGACCTCGGTGAGGGCAAGCTCGGACGAGACGACTCGCTCGTCCGTTCGCCCATCCAACCAAGCTTGCAGCGCGGCCGACTCGGCCTCGGTACGCACGACTTTCACCAGCGCGTTCGAGTCGAGATAGATCAACAACGTTCCTCGTCGCGCATCTGCGTGAGGACCTCGCTCAAAGTCCGTCCGTCAGCGCGAGGGGGGAGCGGCTTTCGGCCGGCCAGACCGCCTGGGCACTCGGCGGGGATCAATCGGCCGGAGGCGATCAGCTCCTCGTAGCGCCGCTCGGCCGGGCTTGCCGGGACGAGCCAGCCCACGAGCTGTCCGCCGCTGGTCACCTTCCCGACCGCGCCGGCCTCGTCCAACTCCGCGAGCACCTTGCCGGCGTTGCGCAGCTCACGGATGCTGACCTCGCGGGCGACACCGCGCTGCGCCGGTACCGTCACCGAGTCCGCGTCGGTCGCATCGCTCGTCATGTCAGACAAGCTATCAGACGCGTCAGCCAGGCTTCTTGGGGCGCCAGACGGTGATCGAGGTCTGCCGGCTCATCGGCACCAGGTCGCGCCGGTAGCTGGCGTGCACCGCGGCCGTGGCCTGCTCCACGGCGGCGTGCGCCTCGGCCAGCTCCTCGAGCAGCCCGGCCACCTTCGCCTTCAGCGCGTCGACCGTCTGCTCCAGCTCGATGATCCGCTTCACCCCGGCCAGGTTGACGCCCTCGTCCTGGGACAGCCGCTGCACCTCGCGCAGCAGGGCGATGTCCCGGGCCGAGTAGCGGCGGCCGCCGCCGGCCGTGCGGCCCGGGCTGACCAGGCCCAGCCGGTCGTAACCGCGCAGGGTCTGGGCGTGCAGCCCGGCCAGCTCGGCGGCCACCGAGATCACGAAGACCGGCGCGTCGGGATCCGGGCCCGGCACAGTCATGGCTACAACCCCGCCCTCGGATCGAAGGACTTCGTCGCTTCAGCGTACGAGCGCAGCGCCTCGGCCGCCTCGTCGTCGAGCTTCTGCGGCACCGCCACCTCGACGGTGACCAGCAGATCGCCGTTCGACCCGTTGGCCTTCTGCACCCCCCGCCCGCGCACCCGGAAGGTACGCCCGGTGGAGGTACCCGCCGGGACCTTGAGCGACACCCGGCCGTCCAGCGTGGGCACGGTCAGCGTGGTGCCCAGGGCCAGCTCGGGGTAGGTGACCGGCACCTTCAGCGTCAGGTCGTCGGCGTTGCGCTCGGAGCGGCCGAACCGGCGGTCGGCGCTGACGTGCACCAGCACGTACAGGTCACCGGCCGGCGCCCCGCCCCGACCGGGCTCGCCCTGCCCCTTGAGCCGGATCTTCTGCCCGTCGGTCACCCCGGCCGGGATCCGCACATTGAGCGTGCGGGTGCGCGGGCTGACCCCGTCGCCGCCGCACTCCGGGCACGGGTCGTCGATCAGCCGGCCGGTGCCCCGGCAGTCGCGGCACGGCTCGGAGAACCCGAAGTGCCCCTGGTTGTTGGACACCATGCCGTGCCCGTCACAGGTCGGGCAGGTGCGCGGGACGCTGCCCGGGCGGGCCCCGGACCCCGAACAGGTCTGGCAGCGGGCCTGGCTGGTCAGCCGCAACGGCAGGGTGGCCCCGCGCACCGCGTCGGCGAACTCCAACCGGATCTCGGTCTCCACGTCGGCCCCGCGCCGGGACTGGCCGGCGCTCCGGGTCCGACCGCCGCCGCTCCCGGAGGCCCCGAACAGGCCGCCGAACAGGTCACCGAGACCACCCGGGCCGCCGGAGCCGCGGCCGGCGCCGCCCAGGAGGTCCTCCAGGTTGATCGACCCGGACGCGTCGAACCCGCCGGGCCCGGCGTTGAACCCGCCACCGAAACCACCCCCGGAACCGAAACCACCGGTCCGGGCGCCGGCCCCGAACAGGGCCCGGGTCTCGTCGTACTGCTTGCGCTTGTCGGTGTTGGACAGGACGCTGTACGCCTCACCGACCGCCTTGAACCGGGCCTCCGCCTTGGCGTCCCCGGGGTTCTTGTCCGGGTGCAGGTCCCGGGCCAGTTTCCGGTACGCCTTCTTGATCTCGTCGGCGCTGGCGGTCGAGGAGACGCCCAGCTCGGCGTAGAAGTCCTTCTCGATCCATTCCCGCTCGGCCACCGGACGCCTCCCTTCCCGTCAGTTCTGTCCGTCGGTGTCGTGCTGCTCGGCCGCTGGATCGCCGCTGGACAGATCCGGAGCGCCCGGGTCGCGGTCGGTGACCGCGACCATGGCCGGGCGCAGCACCCGCTCGCCCAGCTTGTAGCCCTGGCGCATCACCGTGCTCAGCGTCGGGCCGTCCACCGCCGCGGAGGTGTCGTGCGCGACCGCCTCGTGCAACGCCGGGTCGAACGGCTCGCCCACCGCCCCGAAGGACTCCAGGCCGACGCTCTTGCCCACGTTGACCACCTTGTCGGCGACGGCCTTGAACGCCCCGGTCAGGTCGCCGTGCGCGGCCGCCCGGTCGAGGTCGTCCAGCACGACCAGCAGCTGCGTGGCGAACTGCGCCTTGGCGTTGACCGCCACCAGGTCCCGGTCGCGGTCCACCCGCCGCCGGTAGTTGGCGTACTCGGCGGTCACCCGCTGCAGGTCGGCGGTGCGCTCGTCGAGCTGCGCGGACAGCTCGATCAGCTTCTGCTCCGCCGGGTCGGCCGCCACCTCTTCGGCGTCCACCACTACCTCCTGATCGCCGGCGGGGCCGGGGGACTGCTCGCCCCCCGACGCCCGCACCTCACCCGTCTCCGGATCGATCCGCCGCCGGTCACGAATGACCACCCGTTCCGGCTCCTCGTTCACTTCTTGTCGCTCGGCTCGTCGACGATCTCGGCGTCGACCACGTCGTCCGGGCCGGAGCCGTCCTGGGCCTGCGAGGCACCGGGAGCGTCACCGTCCGGGCCGGGAGCAGCACCCTCGGCGCCCGGCTGGCTGTAGAGGGCCGAGCCCATCTTCTGCGACTCGGTGCCGAGCTTCTCGACGGCGGCCTTGATCGCCTCCGCGTCGGTGCCCTTGAGCGCCTCCTGCAGCCCCTCCAGGGCCGACTTCACGTCGGTCTTGACGTCGGCCGGGATCTTCTCGTCGTTCTCGCCCAGGAACTTCTCGGTCTGGTACGCGAGCGACTCGGCCTGGTTGCGGACCTCGGCGTCCTCGCGGCGCTTCTTGTCCTCCTCGGCGTGCTGCTCGGCCTCGCGCATCATCCGGTCGATCTCGTCCTTGCCCAGGGCGGACCCGCCGGTGATCTGCATGGCCTGGCTCTTGCCGGTGCCCATGTCCTTGGCGGACACGTTGACGATGCCGTTCGCGTCGATGTCGAAGGACACCTCGATCTGCGGCACCCCGCGCGGGGCCGGCGGCAGCCCGGTCAGCTCGAACATGCCGAGCTTCTTGTTGTAGGCGGCGATCTCCCGCTCACCCTGGAACACCTGGATCTGCACGGACGGCTGGTTGTCGTCGGCCGTGGTGAAGATCTCCGACCGCTTGGTGGGGATCGTGGTGTTGCGCTCGATCAGCTTGGTCATCACGCCGCCCTTGGTCTCGATGCCCAGGGACAGCGGGGTGACGTCGAGCAGCAGCACGTCCTTGACCTCGCCGCGCAGCACACCGGCCTGCAGGGCCGCGCCGACCGCGACGACCTCGTCCGGGTTGACGCCCTTGTTCGGGTCCTTGCCGCCGGTGAGCTCCTTGACCAGCTCGGTGACCGCCGGCATCCGAGTGGACCCGCCGACCAGCACCACGTGGTCGATCTGGCCGACCGAGATCCCGGCGTCCTTGATCACCTGGTTGAACGGGGCGCGGGTGCGGTCCAGCAGGTCGGAGGTGATCTTCTGGAACTCCGACCGGGACAGCGTCTCGTCCAGGAACAGCGGGTTCTTGTCCGCGTCCACGGTGATGTAGGGCAGGTTGATCGTCGCGGTGTTCTGGCTGGACAGCTCGATCTTGGCCTTCTCGGCGGCCTCACGCAGCCGCTGCAGGGCCATCTTGTCCTTGGTCAGGTCGATGCCCTGGGCGGCCTTGAACTTGTCCACCAGCCAGGTGATGACCCGCTCGTCCCAGTCGTCGCCGCCGAGGTGGTTGTCACCGTTGGTGGCCTTCACCTCGACCACGCCCTCGCCGATCTCCAGCAGGGACACGTCGAACGTGCCACCGCCGAGGTCGAACACCAGGATGGTCTGCTCCTTCTGGCCCTTGTCCAGGCCGTAGGCCAGCGCGGCGGCGGTCGGCTCGTTCACGATCCGCAGCACGTTCAGCCCGGCGATCTGCCCGGCCTCCTTGGTGGCCTGCCGCTGGGCGTCCTCGAAGTAGGCCGGCACGGTGATCACCGCGTCGGTGATCTCCTCGCCCAGGTAGGCCTCGGCGTCCCGCTTGAGCTTCTGCAGCACCCGGGCGCTGATCTCCTGCGCGGAGTAGGTCTTGCCGTCGACGTCCGAGGTCTTCCAGTCGGTGCCGATGTGCCGCTTCACCGAGCGGAACGTCCGGTCGACGTTGGTGACCGCCTGGTTCTTGGCGGACTGCCCGACGAGTACCTCGCCGTTGCGCGCGAACGCCACGACGGACGGGGTGGTGCGCGAACCCTCCGAGTTCGCGATGACCGTCGGCTCGCCACCCTCGAGGACGGAGACGACGGAGTTGGTGGTCCCGAGGTCGATCCCGACCGCACGAGCCATGGTGTTGCCCTCCCGCTTGCGTTGATGAGACTCAAGTTCGACCCTACCGACTTCTGCGTACTTGAGTCGGCCCGGCTCAACTTGTCATCCGTCACAACGGGCGGGTGGCGTAGGTTGTTCCCGTGTTCTCGGATTTCGATTCCCGCGATGTGGTGGTCTCCCCGGGCGTGACGATCCGGGCGCTGGTCGGCGGGTCGGGGCCGCCGTTGCTGCTGTTGCACGGGTATCCGCAGACCCACGCCATGTGGCACCGGGTGGCCCCCGCGCTGGCCGCCGAGTTCACCGTGGTCGCGCCCGACCTGCGCGGGTACGGCGACTCGGCCAAGCCGGCCGGCGCGCCGCCACACCTGGAGTACGGCAAGCGGGCGATCGCCGCCGACCAGGTGGCGGTGATGCGGGAGCTCGGGTTCGACCGGTTCGCGGTGGTCGGGCACGACCGGGGGGCGCGGGTGGCGCACCGGATGTGCCTGGACCACGGGGACGCCGTCCAGCGGGTCGCGGTGCTGGACATCGTGCCCACGAAGGCCATGTTCGGGACCGCCGACCAGGCCTTCGGGATGGCGTACTACCACTGGTTCTTCCTGGCCCAGCCGTACCCGCTGCCGGAGCGGATGATCGGCGCCGACCCGGAGGCCTTCCTGCGGTGGTCGCTGGAGCACTGGTCCGCGCCGGGTTTCCGGTTCGACGACGCGGCGCTGGCCGAGTACCTGCGCGCCTTCGCCGACCCGGCGACGGTGCACGCGAGCTGCGAGGACTACCGGGCCGGCGCGACCGTCGACCTCGAGCACGACGCGGTGGACCGGGACGCCGGACGCCGGGTGGCGTGCCCGCTGCTGGCGATCTGGGGGACGCGGGGGTTCGTCGCCCGGCGGTACGACCCGCTCGCGGTGTGGCGGGACTACGCGTCCGGGCCGGTCACCGGGGTCGGCGTGGAGTCCGGGCACTTCATGGCCGAGGAGGCCCCGGAGGAGACCCTGGCCGCGCTGCTGCCGTTCCTGCGCGACGCGTGACGTTCTTCTGGGGGACGGCGTCGTCCTCGGTGCAGACCGAGGGTGCGTCCCCGGCGGACACCTGGTCGGCCCGGGAACGGGCCGGACACGCCCCGGCCTCCGGCACCGGCACCGGCTTCGGGCAGCGCTTCGCCGAGGACTTCGCCCGGCTGGCCGACCTCGGCCTCACCGACCACCGCCTGTCGATCAGCTGGGCCCGGGTGCGGCCCGAGCCCGACCGCATCGACCACGACGCCGTCGAGCACTACCGGCGGGTGCTGCGGGCCGGGCGCTCGGCCGGCCTGCGGATCTGGGTGACCCTGCTGCACACCGCGACGCCACTCTGGTTCGCCGGCTTCACCGGGCCGGCCGGGGTCCGCCAGTGGCACGACTGGGTCGCCCTGGCCGCGGCGCTGTTCGGCGACGTCGCCGGTGGCTGGAAGCCGATCAACAATCCCGCCGGTTTCGCCCTCAAGGGCTACCTCGCCGGCTCCTTCCCACCCGGCGTCCGGGACCCGGAGCTGTTCGACACCGTGCTGCGCACCGTCACCCGGGCCGAGTTCGACGCCGGCCTGGCGCTCGCCGACACCGGGCTCCCGCGATGCTCGATCGAGGGTCTGGCCGTGCTGCACCCGGCCGACGGGAGCGCGGCCGCCGTCGAAGCGACCCGAAGGCTGGACGACGCCTTCTGGGCCGGCTGGCTGCGCTGGGCCCGGGACCCCGCCTACGCCGGCGCGTTCGACCACATCGGCGTCTCCTACTACATCACCGCGCGGGTAGACGGCGCCGGCACGCTGCTCCCGTACCCGGCCGGCGCGCCCGCCGGGCCGCTCGGGTACGCGCCGTGGCCGGGCGGGCTCGGCGACGTGCTGGAGCGGCTGGAGCGGGAGCTGCCCGGGCGGAGCTTCGTCGTCGCGGAGCTGGGCTACGGCGGGGCGGACACCGAGCGGGTGGCCTACCTGGAATCGGCGTTGGCGCAGGTCCGCGCGGCCCGGGCCGCCGGGATCAGCGTCGACGGCCTCTTCTTCTGGACCGACGTCGACAACTACGAGTGGAACGCCGGCTTCGACGTCCCCTTCGGCCTGTTCGACGCCGACCGCCGGCCCAAGCCGAGCGCGGACCTCGTCCGGACCTTGACATCAACTGGTATCGATAACTGAGAAGCATTCTCTCGACACCAGTTGATTTGCCCGCTCCCCCGCGCTAGCGTACGGAACGAATTTCCACTCTAGTCAAACTCTTGCCCGTCGACCTCTTGATGACAGGCCACAAGGGTCGGTCGTCCGCGCCGGAACCGGATCACGACTCCCGTTCCCCTCCGAACGTGGCAGAACGCCACGGGACAGGTAACCGAAGAGATCAGAAAGGGAGCAAGCGCATGTCTGAGCAGACCCCGGACTTCGAGTTCGCCGACTTCACCCTCACCTCGATGGAGTGGCAGGCCCGGCACAACCACGGCTCCGCCGACGTGGTGAACCCGTCGTCCGACAACGGCCGCAGCGCGTGGAGCGGCGACACCGAGGAGTGACCTCCGGGCACTGAACCGGAGCGATACGTCGGGCTCGGGGCCGCCACACCCGGGCCCCGAGCCCGACCACCCACCGGATCCACCTCGGACGGAGAAGCAGCCATGTCGTCACAGCTTGCGGCACCCACCTGGCGGCTCGACCGGGCCACGGTCAGCGCCACGGTCAGCGCCACCCCGTTCCCGCACCTGCGCACGCACGACGTGCTGGCCGCCGGAGTGGCCGACCGGTTGCTCGCCTGGGCGGAGTCCGCCCCGCACTTCACCGCCCGGAACACCGAGTTCTACCGCTCCAGCGCCTTCCACGTGGGCCCGCACAGCGCGCCCGCCGAACTGCGGGACTTCTTCTCCGACCGGAACGTGGCGGCGCTGCGCGAGCTGATGGCGACGGCGTTCGCCACCGAGTTCACCGACCGGGTGTTCCTCTCGGTCAACCGGTACGGGCGCGGCCAGGGCACGCTGATCCACACCGACCACGAGCAGGCGCACCGGCGCTCCGAGTTCTCCTTCACCCACCGGTTCCTGCTCTACCTCAACCGGGGGTGGCGGCCCGCCGACGGCGGAACCCTGGGGCTGTTCGACGGGCCCGACCCGACCCGCCTGAGGACCACGATCGAGCCGCTGCACAACTCCGCCGTGGCCCTGGAGATCGGCCCGGAGTCCTACCACGCGGTGGCCGCCGTGCGGTCCGGGCAGCGGTTCAGCCTGAACTTCACCTTCGCGGCCCGGGAGCGGCAGCCGTGAAGCTCGCGCTGGTCAGCATGCCGTGGGGCGCCCTCAACACCCCGTCGCTGGCGCTGAGCACGCTGGTGCCCTGCGTGGCCGGGCTGCCGGCCGTGGAGCGCGTCACCACCTGGTACGGGAACCTGCGCTGGGCCGAGCAGCTCATCGCCCGGTTCGGCCCCGAGGCGGGGGTCTCGCTGTACGGCCGGATCTCCGACGGCTACTTCGTCGCGGCCGGCGAATGGGTGTTCACCGACGCCCTGCACGACGACCGGCCCGACCCGGAGCGGACCCCGTTCCACCAGCTCGCCACCGCGAAGGGCATCGACCTGACCGAGGCCACCGAGCTGTACCGCCTGGCCCGGGACTTCGTCGGGCGGTGCGCGGACGAGCTGCTCGCCGAGGGCCACGACGTCTTCGGGTTCACCACGACGTTCCTGCAGAACGTGCCGTCGCTGGCGCTGGCCCGGGAGATCAAACGCCGGGCGCCCGGCACGACCGTGATCTTCGGCGGGGCCAACTGCGACGGGGTCCAGGGGGCCGCGCTGCACCGCAGCTACCCCTTCGTCGACTACGTCGTGCGCGGCGAGGGGGAGGTCGCCTTCCCGGCGCTGCTGGCCCAGCTCGCGGAGGCCCCGGCGACCGGGTTCGACCAGCCCGGGCTGTGCTGGCGCGACGCCGACGGCCGTACCGTGGCCAACCCGCAGAACGCGGTCCCGCTGCCGATGGCCGAGGTGCCCAGCCCCGACTTCGGCGGCTACTTCCACGCCCTCGACGAGTCCGGGCTGATCCGGTACGTCCGCCCCGAGCTGGTGCTCGAGGGGTCCCGGGGCTGCTGGTGGGGCGCCAAGCACCACTGCACGTTCTGCGGGTTGAACGGCAACCTGATGCGGTTCCGGAGCAAACCGTCGGACCGGATGTACGACGAGATCATCGACGCGGTGACCCGGACCCGGGTGCTGGACGTCTCCCTGGCCGACAACATCCTCGACATGGCCTACCTCCGGGACCTGCTGCCCCGGCTGGCCGAGGCCGACCTGGACGTCCGGCTGTTCTGCGAGACCAAGTCCAACCTCGGCTACCCCGATCTGGAGCGGTTGGCCCGGGCGAACGTGGTGGAGATCCAGCCGGGGATCGAGAACCTCAGCTCGCACGTCCTGGAGCTGATGCGCAAGGGCGTCACCGGGGTGCGCAACATCGAGCTGCTGCGCAACTGCGAGACGTTGGGGATCAGCGTCTCCTGGAACTACCTCTACGGGTTCCCCGGCGAGCTCGACGAGGACTACGCCGAGGTGCTGCGGCAGGCGTCCGCGCTGGTCCACCTGCAACCGCCGGCGGCGGCCTTCCGGGTGGCCCTGGAGCGCTTCAGCCCGTACTTCGAGGACCCGGGGCTCGGGGTGCGCAACGAGGGCCCGGCCCGGCTGTTCGCCGCCATCTACGGGCTACCGGAGGACGACCTGGCCGACCTGGTGTACCTGTTCGAGAGCACCCCGGCCGGGATCGGCGGATCGGTGGAGAGCGCGCTGATCGCCGCCGTCGGGACCTGGCGGGACGGCTACCCGGCGAGCGAGCTGACGTGTCTGCGCGAGGGCCCGGAGCTCGTCCTGGTCGACCGGCGGCGGGGCTGGCCGAGCCGCGACCACCGGCTCACCGGACCGGTCGAGGTCGCGGCCTACCGGGAGCTCTCCCGCGCCCGCACCGTCGAGGCCCTGCGCAAACGCCTCGCGGCCGACCATGGGATCGCGGTCGACGAGGCCCGGCTGCGCGAGCTCCTGGGGCACTGGTCGGAGGCCGGCCTGGTGTTCCGGGAGTCCGACCGGTACATCGCGCTGGCCACCGGCAAGGCCGCCTCGACCGGCCTGCACCCACTCACCGACCACGAGGAGGACCCGCCCGATGGCCACCGCGTACGCGACCGCAAGGTGCTCGTCCCACTGTCCGGTGGACCCCGACCGGCTCCCGGGTCCGGACGCCCTGCGCGAGCTGGCTGAGGGCGGCGTCCGGGGGCTGACCGTCACTGCCGCCGTCACCGCCGCGCACCCGCCGCTGGAGTTCCTCCGCTTCCTGCGCGACGCGGCCGGCCAGCGGCTCGCCGTCCGGTGGCACGGCGACCTCGGAGTCGTGGGCGCCGCCGCCGGCCACCTGCTGCCGCCGCCGGACGAGGACCCCGAGGAGGCCGTCCACCGGGCGCTGCGCCTGACCTGGCGCCGAGGGCCCGGGTTCGTCCGGGTGTGCCGGGAGTACGGCCCGAACCAGCAGGACGACATCGTCTTCGGCGACCCGTCCCTGGTCCGGGTGTTCCTGCTGGCCCAGCGACCGGTCCGCCCGGCCGACCTCGGCGGTGACGATCGCCGGCTCCCGGCGGCGGTGGACGCGTTGTGCTCCGCCGGCCTGCTGGTCCACCACCGCGACCTGGTCCTCGCCATCCCCGTCCGGCTGATGCGCTGGCCCCGGCGGGCGGCCGACCCGGGCGGTGGTGCGGCGTGATCGACGTCGACCGGCGGGAGCAGCCCTTCCCGCACTGCACCGCCGACCGGGTGTTCCCCGCCGAGCTGGCCCGGGAGCTGAGCGAGGTCCTCGATGACCGGTCCGACTGGTCCTACCTGGAGGAGGCGCACTACCGGACGCACACCCGGCACTGGTGGGCCGACGAGCTCCCGCCGGCGATCTCCCCGCTGCTCACCGACGACGTGCTGGGGGAGCTGGTGTCGAGCATGGAGACCGCGTTCGACGAGTCGTTCGCCGGGCGCTTCACCGTCACGGCCAACAAGCAGAGCCGGGGCCACGGATCGCGGGTGCACAACGACCACTTCCCCGACCCCGATCACCCGTACTTCTTCACCCACCGCCTGATCGTCTACCTGACCCCGGACGACCGGGCGGCCGGCGGCGGGCAGCTCGGGCTGTTCGGCTCGGCTGATCCGGGCGACCTGCGGCGGCTGATCACCCCGGTCTTCAACTCCGGGGTGGCCATGGCCATGGGGCCGCGCTCGTTCCACGCGGTCAGCACGATCACCGCCGGCACCCGGTACAGCCTGTGCCTGTCGTTCACCAACGCCGACCGCCGGTACCACCCGTGACCGCCCGCCACGCGGAGCTCGACGCGATCCCCGACACGCTGGCGTCGCTGTCTCCCGGCGACGTCCCGGCCGAGGCGATCGAGGATGCCCGGTACGCCCTGGTCGACACCGTGGCCGCCGCCGCGCACACCCGCCTGGTGTGGCCCGACGACCGGTACGCCGAGCGGGACGCCCGGCCCGGCCCGGTCGAGCTGTGGTGGACCGATCGGCGTGTGGACCCGCTGGACGCCGCCTTCGGCAACGCCTACCTGGCCCACCGCACGGACTACGACAGCGTGCACTACCTGACCTTCGGGCATCCCGCGGTGGTGTCGCTGCCCCCGCTGCTCGGGCTGCACCAGGCCGGCCTCGGACACCCGCGCCGGATACTGACCGGCTACGCGGTCACCGTGGAGGTGATGGCCGCGCTGGCCGCCCGGTTCGGGCCGGCCCTGCGCGGTCGGGGACTGCACCCGACCGCCGTGCTCGGCGGGCCGGCCACCGCGGCGAGCTGCGCCTGGGCGCTCGGCGGCGGCGCCGAGGCCGTCCGCTGGGCCATGGCGTACGCGGCCAGCACCACCGTCGGCTACGACCTGCATTTCGGCACCGACATCAAGCCGATGCAGGTGGCGGCGGCCGCGCGGACCGCGCTGTACGCGGCGCTGCTCGCGGTCGAGGGCGACCGGCCCCGGCCGTCCGCGCCCTGGTACGCCCCGATCGCCGTGCTCGCCGGGGGCGGCGTGAGCGCGTCGGGTGACGAGGGCCGCGCTTTCGATCGGCCGTGGGCGGCGCAGCGCGTCCCGACCCGGTGCAAACCGCTGCCGATCTGCGGCTACTTCGACCCGGTGCTCACCGCGTGGCGGGATCGGCCGGCCGCCCTCCTCGATGGGCCGGAGCCCGTCCGGCGGGTGCTGGTCGAGGCGCCGGAGTACCTGGCTCGGGCCGACCGGGTCGGCATCCCGACCACGGTCGACGAGGCCCGCTTCAGCCTGCGGTTCCTGCTGGCCCAGCTCCTGCTCCGGCCGGACGTGGGCGCCGAGGGCTGGACCCCGTCCCGGCTGCTGGACCACCGGCTGCACCGGGTGATGGCCACGATCGACGTCGTCGAGGCGGCTCCGGACGCCCCCGGGCTGATCCGGGTGTTCAGCGGGAGCCGGGAGTGGGAGCTACCCCTGCGCCCGTCCGCCGACGACGCCCGGACCGACTGGAGCCGGCTGGCCGCGAAGCTGGCCGGGTCCGGGCTCGCCGGGCAGGCGGCCGAGATCGTCGCCCGGGCGCGCTCGTTCGAGACCACGCCGCACGCGCGCTGGAGCGCCGGTCGATCGCTGGAGGTCAGCACCGCATGAGCATCCGGACCGGGGCCGGTTACCGGCTGAACCCCGCCTTCAGCCTGCACACCGACGGGGCGCAGGCCTGCCTGTACGCGGCCGACCGCGTCAGCGGCAGCGTGCTGCGCGGCGTGCCGGCCCGGATGGTCGAGCAGCTGTGGGAGCACGCCGGCCGGCACGGGCAGATCGACGGCGAGGTGTTCGCCGACCACCCGCTGGGCGTCCCGGAGCACCGCTGGACCGCCTTCGTCGAGCAGCTCGCCCGGCGCGGGGTGCTGGAGCCGGTGGACCGGGCACCCGCGGCGGCAGCGCTGCCGGATCCGGTCACCTCGGTGCGGGTCGAGGCGCCCGACCGGCTGGCCGCGGCGACCGAGCGGGCCCTGGCCGGCTGCGCCGTCGCGGTCGAGGTGAGCCGGCTCGTGCGGTCTGGGGGGCCGCACGAGCTGGTGGTGCTGGTGGACGACCGCTACCACGTGGCCCGGCACCGGGAGCTCAACCGGCAGGCGGCGCTCACCGGGGCGGCGTTCCTGTCGGTCCGGGTGCTGCCGGGCGGGCACGAGATCGGCCCGCTGGTGCTACCCGGGTCGGGGGCGTGCTTCGAGTGCTACTGGCAACGGCTGCAGGCTCCCTTCGTCGAGGACGGGCCGCCGTCCTGGGTGGCCGACCGCGAGCCCCGGGGTTGCTTCCGGCCGCCGGGGCGGCTCGGTGAGCTGGTCGTCGGCGGGGCACTGCACGCGCTGGCCGTGGAGGTGCACAGCGTGCTGCACGGACCGGTGCCGGCCACGCTGTCGGCCGCGCTGACCGCCGACCTCGCCCGGCAGCGGACCGAGGTGCGGCGCATCCTCGAGGTCCCGGGGTGCGGCCACTGCGCGCTGGCGGTGGGGGCGGCGTGAAGGACGTCTTCGACCGGCCCACCACGTCCGCCGAGGCGGTGCTCAGCGGCCTGGCGGGGCTGGTGGATCCGCACGTGGGGATCATCCGCTACCTCGCCGAGGAGCCGGACCACGCCCCGGACGAGCCCGGCTTCCTGCTCTGGCGCTCGGAGCTGGCCCCGACCGCGCGGCTGTCCGACGGCGGCTACCGCCGGGTCAGCGCGGTCGGCGGGCGCGGGCTCACCGCCACCGAGGCCCGGACCGGCGCGGTGTTCGAGGCGTTCGAGCGGTACGCCCTGTCGATCTACCGCCGGGACGACCTCACCGTGACCGGCCACCGGACGGTGACCGCCGGCGGGGCCGCCGCGCTGGACCCGGTCGACCTGGCCGGCGCCGGGGCCGATCCGATCCCGCCCGACCAGCCGCTGACCTGGACGACGGCCACCTCCCTGGTCACCGGGGGCGAGGTGGAGGTCCCGGCCCAGCTGGTGTACCTGCCCTACGCCTTCCCGGACGGCGAGCCGGTGCTGCGGGATCCGCTCACCACGGGCGCGGCCGCCGGCCTCGACCCGGGGTTCGCGATCCGCAACGGCCTGCTCGAGGTCGTCGAGCGGGACGCGGTGATGCTGCTGCACCACCTCCGGCTGCGGCCGCCCCGGCTGGCCCCGGCGGTGTTCGACGGCACCGACGTGCCGCACCTGCTCGACGAACTGGCCCGGCACGGGCTGGAGTGCACGCTGTTCCACGTCGACTCCCGGCTGCCGGCGCATGTGGTGGTGTGCCGCATCGACGACCCGACCGGCGTCGGCCCGGCCCAGTCGTTGGGTTCCAAGGCCGCCACCACGGTGGCCGACGCGGCCCGGGGCGCGATCCTGGAGGCCGCGCTGCTGCGCCGGGCGCTGCGGCTGCGGCACCGGAAGGTCCGCACCGTGGCCGAGCACTACCTGGCCGACCCGACGACGATCGACTGCCTGCAGGCCCGGTCGTACGTGTGGGCCCAGCCGGAGATGACGCCGCACCTGAAGTACCTCTCGGCGGCCCGGACCGAGGTCGTCGACCGCCCGGAGGACGTGCCCGAGCGCTGGTCGGGGGACTGGCCGCTGGTCGAGCAGGCGGCCGCCGCCGGGGGCGACGTGCTGGTCGTGGACGTCACCACCCCGGACCTGGCCGACCTCGGGGTGTGCGTGGTCAAGGTCCTGGTGCCCGGGCTGCAGCCGATGCACCTGAGCGAGCAGCACCGCAGCTGGACCCGCCGGCTGCTCACCTTCGGCGGGGCCCGGACCCCCGAGGCGCTGAACCCCGTTCCGCATCCGTTCCTGTGAGGTGGCCCGCCCATGATCGTGACCGACCGCTGGCCGCACTCGGCGGAGTTCCACGCGCGCAGCGCGATCCCCGGCCGGTCCCTGCGCGCCGAGACCTGGACCGACACCGCCGACTGGCCGGCCGAGTGGACCGAGATCACCGTCAAGAGCTACCCCCGCCGCCGCACGATCGGGCTCCCGGAGGCCGCGGCCCCGGCGGCCGGGCTGGTCGGGTTGTTGGAGGGGCGGGGCTCCCGCCGAGTGCCGGTACCGGAGCCGCTGCCGCTGGGCCACCTCGCGACGATCCTGCGGTACTCGTGCGGGGTACGGCCGGCGCCCGCCGGGCCGTCCGGCGTACGGCCGGCGCCCGCCGGGTCGCCCGACCCCGGCCGCCGGGTCTATCCGTCGGCCGGGGCCCGGTTCCCGGTCGAGTGCTACCTGCTGGCCTCCCGGTGCGCGGGCCTGGACGCCGGCGCCTACCACTACGACCCGGTCGGCCACCGGCTCACGCCGCTGCGGGTGGGCGACCCCCGGGACCACGTCCGGCGGGCCTTCGGGCACCCCTGGATCACCGGATCCCGGGCCGTCCTGGTGCTGGCGGCCGCCCTGGGCCGGAGTGCGATCAAGTACGCCGACCGGGCCTACCGGTTCGCGCTGGTCGAGGCGGGCCACATCGGTCAGAACGCGGTCCTGGTCGGCGGCGCGGTCGGGGTGCCGGCGACACCCGTCGGGGGTTTCGCCGACGAGCCGCTCAACCGCCTCCTGGACCTGGCCAAGGACGGCGAGCTCGCGGTGTACACGGTGGTGCTGCCGTGACCGATCCGCCGGTCCTCACCCGCACGCTGGACAACGGGATGACCGCCGTGCTGGCCCCCACCGCCGAGGCCACCACGGTGGCCATGGCGATCACCTGGCGGGCCGGGTTCGTGGACGAGCCGGACGACGCCCCGGGCCTCGCGCACCTGGTCGAGCACCTGATGTTCCAGGGCACGGAGCGGCACAGCCGGCCGGACTACTACCGGGCCTACTTCGGCGCCGGCGGCACCACCAACGCGCACACCCGCTCCGGCCACACCACCTACTACGCCGAGGTCCCACCCCAGCAGCTGCCCACCGCCGTCGAGCTCGAGGCGGACCGCTTCGGTGGCTTCGACCCGCGCCCGGAGGCGGTGGCCCGGGAGTACCGGGTGATCGAGGCCGAGATCGCCGAGACCACCTCGGCCCGCCCGCTGGGCGACTTCCCGTGGGCCCCGATCCAGGCGATGCTGTTCGCCGACGTCGCGCACGCGCACAACGGGTACGTGGCCCCGGCCGAGCTGGCCAGCGTTGCCCCGGACCGCTGCCGCGACTTCGTGGCCGGCCGTTACTGCCCCACCCGGGCGACGGTCGCCCTGGTCGGCCGGTTCGATCCGGAATCCGCGGTGGACCGGTTGGCCGCCGGTCTGGGTGGGCTCCCGCCGAGCCGGGACGGGGGGTGGCGCCGGCCGGACCCGGTGCCCGGCACCCGCGGCCGGACCCTGGTCGCGGCGCCGGGTCCGACCCGGCGGCACGCCGTGGCGTTCGGCTGGCGGCTGCCGGAGACCTGGTTGACCCCGGAGCGCCGGGCCGCGCTGGTCGTGCTGGCGGCCCTGGTGGACGGGGCCGGCCCCGCCGGCCTGCCGCACCGTCTCGGCCGGTTGGGCGTGGTGGACGTGGTGCGGGCGGACTTCGGCATGTTCGGTGACCTCCACGACCTGCCGGCGGCCGCCTACCTCACCGTCCAGGCCTACCACGGCCCCGGCCGGCGGGACGCGGTGCGCGGCGCGGTCGGGGACGTCCTGGCCGGGCTGGCCGACCCGCCCGAGGTGGAGGTGCGGGCGGCGGCCGCCCGTGCGGTGGGCCGGCGCCGGCGCGCGCTGGCGGACCCGCTGCTGCGCGCCCGCCGGCTGGCCGAGCAGCGGACGCTGTGGGGGCGGCCGCCGGCGGTGCTCGACGAGCTCGCGGCGGTCGACCCGGACGCCGTCGGTGAGGTGGCCCGGTGGCTGGCCGCCCGCCCGGCCGTCGAGGCCGCGACCGGGGCCGACCGGTGACCCGGGCCCTCGACCGGCGGCCGTACATCGACCGGCGGCCCCTGCTCGACGAGCTGCTCGCCGACTGGCACGAGCCGAGGATCGGCTGGGACGGGCGGACGGTCACCCTGCTCCCCGACCGGGATCCGCCCGACCACTCGGTGTTCACCGTGGTCCTGCCGTTGACGGTGGACTCGCCGGACTCGCTGGCCCCGGCCCGGCTGTGGGCGGCGGCGCTGCCGCTGGCCCGGTGCGGCTCCGGCACCCTGCGGGAGCAGCTCGAGGACGCCGGCGGCGAGCTGACCGTGCGGGCGGCGGCCGGGGCGGCGGTACTCACCGGCGGCTGCCCGCGCCGGGACCTGCCCGCGACCCTGGACGCGGTCCGGCACGCCGTGCACGACCCGGATCCGGCGCCCGACCGGTTGCCGGCGCTGGCCGGTCAGCTGGCCGAACAGCACCTGATCGGCCGGACCGGCGTCGAGGTCCGGGCCCGGGCGCTGGCCCGGCGGGCCGCGTTCGGCCCGGCCGCTCCGCTGCCCCCGGTCGACTACCCGACGCGGCTGCTCGCGACCACGGCGGCGGACCTCGGCGCCTACCGGGCTCGGCACACCGACCCGGGCTGGCTGGTGGTGGACGCCGGAGTCACGACCGACTGGCCCGGGCCCGACTCACCCGCGGCCGACGAGCCCGGGACCGACGGGCCCGAGGCCGGGGAGCCGACCCCACCCAGGCGCCCCGGCCCCGTCCCGCCCGCGACCGTCATCCGTCCGGATCCCGGACGGCCGGTCGGGGCCGCGGCCTTCGCCGCCCGGACGGCGCCGGCCGCGTCGACCGCGTACTGGCGGACGGCGCTGGCCAGCACGGTCCTGGGCGGCTACTTCTCCGCCCGGCTCTGGGAGCGGCTGCGGGCGGGGGACGGCCGAGTGTACGACCCGAGGAGCGTCGTCGAGCACACCGCCGCCGGGCCGTGCGTGCTGGTCACCGCCGCCACCCCGGCCGCGCACCTGCCGGCGACGGTCCGGGCGGTCCGGGAGGAGCTGGCCGGACTGTGCCGCGCCGGGATCGAGCCGACCGAGCTCCGCCGGGCCCAGCACCACCTGCTGGGTGGGCTGCTGCGCGACGCCAGCGGACGGCGCCGGCTGGCCGCGCTGGTGGCCACCTGGCTGGCCCGGGGCGTGCACCCCGCGCGGCTGATCGCCTCCGGCGCGGCGATCCACCGGACCACCGCCGACGACGTGCTGGCCGCCGCCCGGAAGGATCTTTCTCCGGACGCGGTGTCGCTGGCGGTGTATGGCGCCCATGCTGGGCACGGCGCGACGGAATTCGACGACCCTGGAGGCAAGACATGACCGGTGCTCTGTTCAACGACGTCGCGGGGAACTACGCCACCTCCCGACCGACCTACCCGGACACCGTCTACGACACGGTCCGCGCGGCGGCCGGCCGGCCGTTCACGGCGCTGACCGTGCTGGACGTGGGGGCCGGCACCGGGATCGCCACCGCCGCGATGGCCCGACGCGGCGCCACCGTCACGGCGGTCGACCCGGCGACCGAGATGCTCGCCCAGCTGGCCGCCGCCGTACCGACGGCCACCGCGATCCCCGGCGACGGCAACGCCCTGCCGCTCGACGACGCCGGCTTCGACCTGGTGACCTACGCCCAGTCGCTGCACTGGACCGACCCGGCGAGGTCGATCCCGGAGGCACTGCGGGTGCTGCGCCCGGACGGGCTGATCGCGGCCTGGTGGAACATCCCCGACTTCGAGGTGCCCTGGGTGGCCGCCCAGGCCGACCGCCTGCGGCAGGCCGCCCCGACGTACCACGGGTTCGCCGGGGCCGACATCGGGCCGGGGCTCGGCCGGCCCCCGTTCGACCTCGACGTGGCGAACCACGAGTTCCGGTGGAGCCGGCGGATCACCGTCGACCAGCACATCACCATGCTGGGCACGCAGTCCTACCTGGCGGCGCTGGCCCCGGACCCCCGGGCGGAGTTCCTCGCCGCCGAGGCCCGGCAGCTGCGGGAGGCCTTCCCGGACGGGGCGCTCGACGAGCCCTACGTCACCAGGTTGACCGTTGCCCAGCGCCGGTAGGGGCCGGACGGCGCTCTGCGCGCTGCTGCTCGGCGTGCTGGCCGGGCTGCTCACCGCCGCCACCCCGCACGGCGGCCCGCCCGGGCTGCGGCTCCCGGCCCCGACCGGCCCGCTCGCAGTCGGCACCACGCAACTGCACCTCGTCGACCAGGCCCGGACCGACCCCTGGGTGCCCACCGCCGGAGCCCGCCAGCTGATGGTGACCCTGTGGTACCCGGCCTGGCCGGACGACACCCGTCCGCCCGCCCCCTGGATGTCCGGCCTGGCCGCCCGGCACTACCGGGACCGGATCGCCGGGCCGGACGGTGCGCCCGGGAGCCTGCCGGCCCTGCCGATGACCCACAGCCGGTTGGACGCCGCCGCGTCCGGTGCGCGCGCCGGGTGGCCGCTGATCCTGTACTCACCCGGCTACGCCGAGGACCGCACGTCGGCCACCGCGCTCACCGAGGACCTGGCCAGTCACGGGTACGTGGTGGCGGCGGTTGACCACACCTACGACGCCGCCGAGGTGGAGTTCCCCGGCCCCCGGCTGGTGCGGCGCGAGCAGCCCGATCCCACCGAGCCGGAGCTGATCCGGTCGACCGGGATCCGGGCCGCCGACCTACGCTTCGTCCTCGACCAGCTGACCCGGCTCGCCCAGGGCGACAGCCCGGACCAACTGCCCGAGGGCCTGGCCGGGGCCCTCGACCCCGCCCGGGTCGGCGTGTTCGGCCACTCCCTGGGCGGCGCGACCGCCGCCGAGGCGATGACCGAGGACCGGCGCTTCCGGGCCGGGGTGAACCTCGACGGCACGCTGCACGGTCCGGCGGTCGGCGCCGGCCTGACCGCGCCGTTCCTGACCCTGGCCCGGCAGGGCCGAGGCCACCGCACCGAGCCGACCTGGGCCGCCTTCCGGAACCGGCTGACCGGCTGGCACGCCGAGGTCCAGCTCACCGGCTGCGGGCACTACGCGTTCACCGACAGCCTGACCCTGCTCCCCCAGCTGGCCGACCCGCTCGGCCTGACCGGCGATGAGGTGGCCCGGCTGAACGGCACCGTCGACCCCGGTCGGGGCACCGCCGTCCAGCGCGCCTACCTGACCGCGTTCTTCGACTTCGGGTTGCGCTCGGGAGACCGCCGGGCGCTCGACGAGCTGCCGCGCCGGTTCGACGACGCGGTCGCGGTGGACTGAGCGCCGTGGAACCCGTCGTGACCGACACCCCGAGCGACCGGCCGGTGCGCCTGGCCCGCAACCGGAACTTCCAGCTGCTGTGGAGCACCCAGTTCCTCTCCTCGGTCGGCACCCGGACCAGCCGGCTGTGCTACCCGTTGCTGGTGCTGGCCGCGCTGGGGTCGCCGGCCCAGGCCAGCTGGGTGAGCATGGCGCTCACGCTGCCGATGCCGCTGTTCTACCTCTCGGCCGGCGCGGTGGTCGACCGGTGCGGGCAGAAGCGGATCCTGCTGGTGTGTGAGGTGGCCCGGTTCGTCGCGCTGGGCAGCGTCGGCGCCGCGGTACTGCTCGGCACGATCGCCCTGCCGCACCTGATGGCGGCCGCGTTCATCGAGGGCACCTGCTTCGTGTTCTTCCAGATCACCGAGGCGGCCCTGCTGCCGAGGGTCGTCCCGGCGGAGCAGCTCGGCCCGGCGCTGGCGGCGAACCAGGCCCGGGGCTCGACGGCCGAGCTGGTCGGCCAGCCGCTGGGCGGGTTCCTGTTCGGCCTGGGCTGGGCGATCCCCTTCCTGGTCGATGCCGCCTCCTACCTGGTCTCGTTCGCCGCCCTGCTCGGGTTGCGGGTTCCGCCGCGGTCGGCGCCGGAGCGCGGATCCGCCGGCCTGCGCGGTGACTTCACCGCCGGGCTGCGGTGGTTCGTCGGGCAGCGCGAGCTGCTCGTTCTGGCCGCCTTCATCGGGCTGGTGAACCTGCTGTTCACCGCGTTGCCGCTGGTCATGATCGTGCGGGTGCAGCAGGGCGGCGGCGGACCGGCGGCCACCGGCTGGATGTTCGCGCTGCTGTCCGTCGGGGCGATCGCCGGCGCCCTGGTGGCCCCCCGGCTCAGCCGCCGGGTGAACCAGCGGGTCTGGCTGTGGACCTCCCCGTGGCTCTGGGCCGGCTGCATCGCCGCGCTGGCCACCACCCACCGGCCGCTGGTGCTCGGCGGCATCGTCGGCGCGGCGATGCTCACCGCGCCGACCTTCAACGTGATCACCTCGACCTACTGGTACCGCAGCACCCCCGACGAGCTGCAGGGACGGTCGCAGAGCGCACTACGGATGATCACCTGGGGAACCCTGCCGCTGGGGTCGCTGACCGCCGGCCTGCTGACCACCCACGTATCCACCACCGCGTCGTTCACCGGGCTCGCGGCGGGCATGTCGCTGGTCGCGCTGAGCCTCGGCTGGTGTGTCCGGTCGGGCCGGATCCGGCTCTCGGCCCGACCGGCCTGACCGGGTTGTACCCAGGTGGAAGTATCGACTTCACGTAAGTTGAATCGGTCGGTTACCCTCGGGTTGTTCGCGATCGCGACCGATAGGTCACACGACGTCTGGGGAGGCGATGAGCTCTATCGAGGAGTCCGCTGACCGGGACGGCGACCGGAGCCTCGCGGGCAAGCTGAACCACCTGTTCGAGTCGGTACGACCGCGCGGGGGGCGGCCGTACAGCAACGAACAGGTGGCGGCGGCGGTCGAGCAGGCCAGCGGGGTGACCATCTCGCAGAGCTACATCTGGCAGCTGCGCAAGGCCAAGAAGGACAACCCCACGCTCAAGCACCTGCAGGCCCTGGCCGACTTCTTCGGCGTGCCGGCGGCGTACTTCTTCGACGACGAGGTCACCGCCCGGGTGAACCGGCAGCTCGAGACCCTGAGCGCCGAGCAGGCCCGCCGGGAGTCCAACCAGGCGGACGACCAGGTCGCGGTGCTGGCCATGCGGGCGGGAGAGCTCTCCCCGGAGCGTCGGAAGCAGGTCATGGAGCTGCTGGACGTGGTGTACGCGCTGGAGCAGGCCGAGCGCCGGAGTGACACGAACGGGTGACCGGGCGCCATTCCGGCCCCGCCGCCGTCGATGTCGGCGAAGCTTGATCACCGATTCCTACCTAGGTCGGGGGGCGACGTGCGGCGTGGTGAGGTGGCTCGCCGGTGCCGGCGGGAGCTGCGGGCGCTGCGGATCCAACCCCCGCTGCGGGTGGACGTGCTGTGCCGGCGCCTCGGTGAGCGCCGGGGCCGGCCGATCCGGCTGGTGCCCTACGCACTGCCGGTGCCGGGGCCGTTCGGGCTCTGGCTGGCCACCGCCGCGGCGGACTACATCGTGTTCCAGTCCGAGACCACCCGCATGCACCAGGACCACATCGTGCTGCACGAGATCGGGCACATCCTGGCCGACCACCACAGCCGCGACACCGGCCTCGAGTGCTGGCAGGCCGCGCTGCCCGACCTGTCCCCGGAGGCGGTGCGGCGGGCGCTGGCCCGCGGCTGTCACGACAGCGAGCAGGAACACGAGGCCGAGACGGTGGCCACGATCATCATGCAGTGGGCGTCGGAGTTCGACGTGTCGGCGCCGCTGCAGGCCGACACCGACGCCACCCGCCGGCTGGAAGCGGCGTTCGGCCAGCACAGTGGCTGGCTGTAGATGACCATGGACCAGATCTTCGTGCTGGTCGGCGGGCTGGTCCTGGCCTGGAAGGCCATCCAGCTCGTCGGGCGCCCACACGACCGGGGCCGGTGGCTGGTGACCGCGTGCATCGCCGTCGCCGAGGTCGAGTACCTGCTCCCGCTGCCCGGGGTGGCGGCGGCCGTGGACGGCGCGCTCGGCGCCGGCGCCACCCGGATCGGGCAGAACCTGACGCTGCTCTGGTTCAACCTGCTGCTGGTGTGCTTCTTCCGGTACTCGGCGGGCCGGACCGGGCCGGTGCGGCGGGACGTGCTGGGCTGCGCGGCGGCCTCGGTGGCGCTGCTCGCGCTGGCCACCGCCGTCCCGGCC
>JAESFN010000416.1_pt1 | contig 42387 bp, 42 predicted proteins | sample 9269411 | NCBI WGS metagenome assembly JAESFN01 (sample SAMN14505399, study PRJNA617100) | algae metagenome | isolation source: Iphinoe sp. HA4291-MV1 and co-occurring heterotrophs from trail next to... | place: USA: Maunawili Falls, Hawaii | collected 2009-07-25
TCTTCATGCGCATCGCCGAGAAGCGATTTGGCGGTTCGCTGGCCGGGCGCTTCATCCTGACGGCGGGGATGGGTGGCATGGGCGGGGCGCAGCCGCTGGCCGGACGGATGGCGGGGGCGGCGATCCTCGATGTCGATGTCGATCCGATGCGGGCGCAACGGCGGAAGGAAATCGGCTATCTCGAGGAGATCGCGCCGGATCTCGATACGGCGCTTGAGTTGATCGCGACGGCAGTGAAGGACAAGCGGGCGCTGTCGGTGGGGCTCGTGGCCAACGCGGCCGAGGTTTACCCGGAGATCCTCAGGCGCGGCATCATCCCCGACATCGTCACCGACCAGACCAGCGCGCATGACCTGGTCTACGGCTACGTGCCCAAGGGCATGAGCCTCGACGAGGTCAAGCGGCTGCGGGTGGACGGGCAGGGGCAGCTGATGGCGGCGAGCCGCGCCTCGATTGCCGACCACGTGCGAGCGATGCTGGGGTTCCAGCAGGCCGGCGCCGAGGTGTTCGACAACGGCAACCTCATCCGCACGCAGGCCAAGCAAGCCGGGGTGGAGAACGCCTTCGATATCCCGATCTTCACCGAGGCGTATCTGAGGCCGCTGTTCGCGCGGGCCATCGGGCCGTTCCGCTGGATGGCGCTGTCGGGCGAGGCATCGGACATCGCGCGGATCGACGAGCTGGTGCTCGAGATGTTCCCCGACAACCAGATCGTCACCAACTGGATCCGGCTGGCGCGGCAGTACATCCCGTTCGAGGGGCTGCCGGCGCGCATCGCGTGGCTGGGGCATGGCGAGCGGACGGCGCTGGCACTGCGGGTAAACGAGCTGGTGCGGAACGGCGAGCTGGCTGGGCCGGTGGCGTTCTCGAGGGATCACCTCGATGCCGGGGCGATGGCCCATCCGAACATCATGACCGAGAACATGAAGGACGGCTCGGACGCGATTGCCGACTGGCCGCTGCTCGATGCGATGCTGCTGACCGCCTCGATGGCGGACCTGGTGGTGATCCACTCGGGTGGCGGCGGGTATGCGGGGTATATGACGTCGGCCGGGGTGACGCTGGTGGCGGACGGCACGGCGGCGGGGGATGCGCGGCTGAGCCATGCGCTGACCAATGACACCGGGCTCGGCGTGATGCGGTACGCGGACGCCGGGTATGAGGACGCGGTGGATGAGGCGGCGAACAAGGGGATTGGGTGGTTTGATCTGCGGGGGAACTGATCAAGCTCCGAGCTGGCGGCTCCACCCCACCCAGCTTCGCTAAGCGGCGGAGCCGCCAAGCTGCGCTGCCCTCCCCATCAAGGGGAGGGAGAGCAAGAACCGCAGTTTCCGTATGCGTCTCCCTCCCCCTTGTGGGGAGGGATCAAGGGTGGGGGTGTGCCACGCGCTTGACGCGTCTTAGTTCTTCGCCGCCCCCGTCTTGGCGGCTTTCGCGTCGTCGTACCACCACACCGTCGGGAAGCCGATCGAGAATTCCGGGAGCGTGTCCGGGTGGCTGAAGCGGTCCCAGCGGGCGATGCGGGATTTGCGCAGGGTGTAGGTGGGGGTGACGTAGTGGTGGGCGAGCAGCACGCGGTCGAGCGCCCGGGTGGCGGCGATCAGGGTGTCGCGGTTGGGGGCGAAGACGATCTTGTCGATCAGCGCGTCGACGCCCTTGTCGGAGATGCCGCCATAGTTGCGGCTGTCGTTCTGCGCGGCGGAGGTGGAGCCCCAGAAATCGCGCTGCTCGTTGCCCGGTGAAAGCGACTGCACCCAGCCGGTGTAGATCATGTCGAAATCGCGGTTCTGGGCGCGCTCGATGTATTGCGGCGAATCCACCGAACGGATGGTGGCGTTGATGCCGAGCCGCTTGAGGTTGGTCTGGAACGCCGTAGCGATCGGCTCGATGGTCGGGCCGTTGAGCAGGATCTCGAAGCTCACCGGCTGGCCGTCGGGGGTCATCAGCTGGTTGCCGTTGAGGGTGTAGCCGGCCTTGGTGAGAATCTCGTTGGCGGTGCGGAGGTTGTTGCGGAGCTTGGCGGTATCGCCGTTGACCGGGTTCTTGTACTCGGTGGTGAACACCGAGGCGGGGACCAGGTCCTTGACCGAGTTGAGGATTTCCAGCTCCTCGCCCTGCGGCAGGCCAGAGGAGGCGAACTCGGTGCCGTAGAAGAACGAACTGATGCGGTCGTACTGGCCGAAGAAGCGGAGCTTGTCGAGCTCCTCGAAGTCGAAGGCGTAGAGCATCGCCTCGCGCAGCGCTTCGTTCTGGAACAGCGGTTTACGGAGGTTCGGCACGAACCCGACGAGGATGCCCGAGCCGCGATAGGCGTTCTCGAACAGCTCCTTGATCACCTTGCCCCCGGTGACGGCGGGGAAGTTGTAGTCGTTCTGCCAGCGCAGCGCGAGGTTCTCGTCCCACCAGTCGAACGCGTCGCCCTTGAACCCCTCGAACTCGGCGGTGGTGTCGCGGAAATACTCGTACTTGATGGTCGCGATGTTGTTCTGGCCGATGTTGAACGGCTCCTTGATGCCCCAGTAGCTGGGATCGCGCTCGAAGGTGATCGAGGTGCCGGGCGAGAAGCTCGCGAGCTTGTAGGGGCCCGAGCCCATCGGCGGCTCGAGGGTGGAGTGGCCGATATCGCGCGGCTTGCCGTCGGGGCCGGTGCCCTCCCACCAGTGCTGCGGCAGGACGATCAGCTGGCCCATGATGTGCGGCAGCTCGCGGTTGCCGCCCTTGTCGAAGGTGAAGGTGACTTCGCCGGGCGCGGTGACTTCGGCCTTGGTGACGTTGGCGAAGTAGTTGGCCTGGCTTGGGTTCAGCTCGATGACCTTGTTGAAGGTCCAGACCACGTCCTCGGCGGTGACCGGCTGGCCGTCGGCCCACTTGGCGCGCGGGTTCATCCGGAAGGTGACGGAGGAGAAATCGTCGGGGTAGCTGAAGGCTTCGGCGAGGTTGCCGTACTGGGTGGAGTTCTCGTCGAGCGACGGGGTGGTCAGCGTTTCGAAGACGAGGCCGATGCCGCTTGCCACCTCGCCCTGCGGCAGGATGGGGTTGAAGGTGTCGAAGCCGCCCATGTCGCTGAGCCGCACCACGCCGCCGACCGGCGCATCCGGGTTGACGTAGTCGAACTTCTGGAAGCCTTCGGGGTACTTTGGCTCGCCGATCAGCGACCCGGCGTGGTGCCAGACCTTGTCCTGGGCGATCGCCGGGCTGAAAGCGAGGACCGCGGCGAGGGCGAGGGCGGCGAGCTTGGTGTGCATGAAGGCCTCCATTCGGGGGAGAACGTGTGGGCGGAGCTTAGCGTCAGGCGCGATTGCGTCAAAACTTTACTGCGCCACCTCGGGGTGCGGCACGGCTTCGACGGCGAAGGCGGCAGCCATCAGGGCGCGAGTGTAGTCGGACTGTGGCGCGGCGAAGATCTCGGCGGCGGGGCCGTGCTCGACCACCTTGCCGTTGCGCATCACCATCAGCTGGTTGGCCAGCGCGCGCACGACGCGGAGGTCGTGCGAGATGAACAGGTAGGTGAGGCCGTGCCGGCGCTGCAGCTCGCGGAGAAGGTCGACCACCTGGGCCTGGACGCTCATGTCGAGGGCCGAGGTGGGCTCGTCGAGCACAACGAACTTCGGTTCCAGCACCATGGCGCGGGCGATGGCGACACGCTGGCGCTGGCCGCCGGAGAACTCGTGCGGGTAGCGGAAGCGGGCCTCGGGATCGAGGCCGACTTCGGTGAGGGCGCGGACGACCTTCGCATCGCGCTCGGCGGTGGTGAGCTGCGGCGCGTGGACGGCGAGGCCCTCGGCGATGATCTCGGCGATCGACATGCGCGGGCTGAGCGAGCCGAACGGATCCTGGAAGACGATCTGCAGGTCCTTGCGCAAGGGACGCATGGCGCCCCAGCTCAGCTTCTCGATGTCGCGACCGAGGTAGACGATGCGGCCTTCCGAGCCGACGAGGCGGAGCAGGGCGCGACCGAGCGTGGTCTTGCCGGACCCGGACTCGCCGACGACGCCCAGCGTTTCGCCGCGGCGGATCGAGATGTCGACATCGTCAACCGCCTTGATGTGGCCGACGGTGCGGCGGAGGAAGCCGCGCTTGATCGGGAACCAGACACGCAGCTTTTCTGCGGCTACGATGGGATCGCTGTCCGAGGTGGCCGGCGGATCGCCCTTCGGCTCGGCGGCCAGCAGCTTCTTGGTGTAGTCGTGCTGCGGGTTGGCGAACACCGTTTCGGTGGGGCCGGATTCGACGATCTTGCCCTCGGTCATCACGTGGGTGACCTCGGCCATGCGGCGCACGATGTGGAGGTCGTGCGTGATGAACAGGATCGCCATGCCGCGCTTCTGCTGCAGCGACATCAGCAGCTCGAGGATCTGCGCCTGGATGGTGACGTCGAGCGCGGTGGTCGGCTCGTCCGCGATCAACAGCTGCGGCTCGTTGGCGAGCGCCATGGCGATCATCACCCGCTGGCGCTGGCCGCCGGAGAGCTGGTGCGGAAAATCGTCGAGGCGGGAGACCGGATCGGGGATGCCGACCTCGGTGAGGAGCTCGATGGTCCGAGCGCGGGCAGCGGCCTTACGCATGCCGCGATGCAGGATCAGCGCCTCGCTCACCTGCCGCTCGACGGTGTGGAGCGGATTGAGCGAGCTCATCGGCTCCTGGAAGATCATCGAGATGGCGTTTCCGCGCACCCCGCGGATGGTGCGATCGTCGGTGTGCAGCAGGTCCTGGCCGTTGAACAGGACGCGCCCCTTGGGGTGCGAGGCGGCGGGGTAGGGGAGCAGCTTCAGCACCGAGAGCGCGGTGACGGATTTGCCCGAACCGCTTTCGCCGACCAGCGCCACTGTCTGGCCGGGCTGGATGTCGAAGCTGACACCACGGACGGCGTTGATGGTACCGCCCTCAGTTACGAAGTCGACCTGCAGGTCTTCGACCTGGAGCAACGGGGCGCTCATGTGCGCCCCGCGAAAGTCTTGCGTGGGTCGAATGCGTCGCGCACTCCTTCGCCAATAAAGACGAGCAGCAGCAAGATGCCGCCAATTGCGCCGATTGCCGTCATGCCCAGCCAAGGTGCGAACAGGTATTGCTTGCCTTGCCCCAGCAACTCACCGAGCGACGCGGAGCCGGTGGGAAGGCCAAAGCCAAGAAAATCCAGCGCAGTCAGCGTGGTCACTGAGCCCGCCACGATGAACGGGAGATATGTCAGCGTCGCAACTGTGGCGTTGGGCAACAGGTGCCTGAAGATGATCCCGACGTTCGACACGCCGAGCGCCCGGGCAGCGGCGATGTAGTCGAAGTTGCGAACCCGCAAGGACTCGATCCGAACTATGCCGACCAGCGCTGTCCACGAGAACAGCAGCAGGATGAAAAGGAGGACCCAGAAGCTAGGAGTCAAAACGCTTGCGATAATCAGCAGCAAATAGAGTTGTGGTATCGCACCGTAGACGTCCAGCAGCCGTTGTCCGATGAGATCGATCCAGCCACCAAAGAACCCCTGGATCGCACCGGCGGTCACACCGATGACCGAAGACAGGACGCTCAAGATGAGTCCGAACAGCACGGATACGCGGAATCCGTATAGCAGGCGCGCCAGCACATCACGGCCTTGGTCGTCGGTACCTAACCAGTGGTAGTTCCCAAGGTTGCAGGACGCGTCAGCAGTCCCCTTCGGGTACAATCCGCATCGAACGTCCTCGCTCTGCAGCCAGGATGGCGGTGAGGGAACCGGAACGGAAAGAGCTTCATCGACGGTTCGGTATGAGTAGCGAACAGGTGGCCAAAGGACCCAGCCATTGGCGTTGATCTCGTCAGCGATGAACGGGTCCCGAAACGATGTCTCGGCAAGGAAGCCCCCGAACTTCGCCTCCGGATAGTCGATGAGCACCGGAACGAGTAACTCACCCTTGTAGGACGCGAGCAACGGGCGATCATTCGCGATGAACTCAGAGCCTAGCGTCAGGGCGAACAGGATCGCGAAGATCCACAGCGACCAGATGCCTCGCCTGTTCGCCTGGAAGGTCTTCAACCGACGCTGGTTGAGCGGCGATAGAATAGCTGCAGAGCGCGTTGCATCGGCAGGGGCAAAAAGGACGCGGGGACCAGTGAGCATTAACGTCGAAAGCATCACACGTGCTTGCTTTCAAAGTCGATGCGCGGGTCGATCCACATCAACATGATGTCCGAAATCAGCGCCAGGACGAGCCCGATGATCGAGAAGATGTAGAAGGTCGCAAACACCACCGAGTAGTCGCGGTTAATGATGGACTGGTAGCCGAGGTAGCCCAGCCCATCGAGCGAGAAGATCGACTCGATGAGCAGTGAGCTGCCGAAGAACACTCCGACGAATGCGCCTGGAAAGCCGGCAATCACCAAAATCATGGCGTTGCGAAACACATGCCCATAGAGCACGCGGTTCTCAGTCAATCCCTTCGCACGAGCCACCATCACATACTGTTTGCGAATTTCCTCGATGAACAGGTTCTTGATGAGCATGCTCGAGACGGCGAATGCGCCCACCGCCATGGCCGTGATCGGCAGTATGAGGTGCCAGACGTAGTCGAGAATCTGCTGGTACCAGGGCAGGCTGGCCCAGTTCTCGGAAACGAGTCCCCTCAGAGGAAAGATGTCGAGGAAATTGCCACCGGCGAAGAGGACGATCAGCAGCACCGCCAGCACGAAATCGGGTATCGAGGCACCGACGATGACGATGGTGGAACTGGTTACGTCAAAGCGTGAACCGTCTCGAACCGCCTTTGCAATGCCAAGCGGGATTGAGATCGCATAGGCGAGGATGGTCATCCACAGGCCGAGCGATATCGACACAGGCAGCTTTTGGACAATGAGGTCGATGACAGGGACGCCGCGCGAATAGCTGACACCGAAATCGAAACGCAGGTAGTTCCAGATCATCGTGAAGAAGCGCTCGAGGGGGGGCTTATCGAAGCCGAACTGCTTCTCGATGCGGGCGAGAATCTCGGGCCGGAGACCACGTGCGCCGCGATAGGCAGAGCTCTCGACGTTTGAAGCCGCCGCAGTGTCTGAGGACTTGGTGACGTTCTGGCCCGCGAAATCGCCTTCCTTGTTGCCGATTACCGCTTCCGAACTCTGCACCTGCTGCCCGGTGATTTGGGCAATGTAATTCTCGACAGGACCGCCAGGAGCGAGTTGCGTGATGAAAAAGGAAACCACCAGCATCCCAAAAAGCGTCGGGATCATCAGCAGCAGGCGTCTCAGGATGTAGGCGCCCAATGGCGGCTCCAGTCATGCAGTCAGTTCAGGCTAGCAACGCAGCACTGTGGGCTGGAATGTGACAAATCACCAAGGAGTGAATTCTACGGGCGCACAGCGAATGGCACCCCGATCGCGTCGCCGACCGCGAAGATGCGGTCGCGCGCTACCGCATATTCCTCGCCCTTGAGGTGTTCGAGCATCAGCGGCACCTCGCGTGGCAGCCTGTTCAACTCAGTGAGGTAGGTGCGATAGTCGAGCACGCCCTCGCCGATCTGCACCTCGTCGAGGTGCAGCGCGGCCTGGTGGTGCAGCTTGATGTCCTTGGCGTGGCACGAGACCACCCACTGCCCCAGCTTGTCGAAGCACTCGCGGATCAGCGCGCCGTTATCGAAATAGACCCGCGGCGTCATGATGATGTTCACCGGGTCGAAATGCGCCCCGAACATCGGCCGGTCGATGGCGCGGATCAGTTCGACGTAGCTGTCGACGCTGTCGGGCAGCGAGTACTGCATCATCTCGAGCGCGAACTTGGCGCGGGTCGGTTTCACCGTATCGAGCAGGTAGCGAACCGTCTCGACGCAGGCGTCGAATGCCTCGGGGCCCATGTTCTCGGCGGCGGGCGCGTAGTCGGTGCCGGCGCGGAACGAGCCGATGTAGCTGACGGCGCAGCCGGCGCCGACCGAGTCGGCAATCGCGAGGCGCTCGACGGCGTAGGCGAGGTTGGCCTTCCGCACCGTTTCATCGGGCGATACGAGGTTGCGCCAGATACCGATCTCGGCGAGGACGACGTTCTCGGCCCCGAACGCCTGCTCGATGGCTACGAGGCGATCGCGGTCGGCGAGGGTGACTTCAGGCACGTAGGCAGCGCCATAGCCGAACTCGCGATGGGCGCGGGCGAAGGCATAGGGGTCCTCGCTGCCGACGGGCAGGCCGTGGCCGCCGAGCCGGATGGCCATCAGACGTGGTTCCGCCAGCTGTGCTGCGGGTTGTAGTCGAGCAGGCGCCGCGCCTTGTCGATTGAGAGCAGGGTGCCGTTCTGGCTGAGCTCTCGCTTGTGCGGGACCTTTGGGAACACCTCGGCCATCAGCGACATGTTGGAGCGGCTCATCACCGTATCCTGGTTGGCGATGATGAAGGCTTCGAAGCCCCTGAACTCGGCCTCGATGCCGCGGCGCACTGCCTGCGCCCCGTCGCGCGCGTCGATGTAGCCCCAGAGGTTCCATTTGCGCAGTTTCGGGTCGGCGTCGAAGGCCGGGAAGGCCTTGTAGTCCTCGACGTCCATGACGTTGGAGAAGCGTAGCCCGACGATCTTCAGCGTGGGATCCCAGCGGCAGAATTGCGCCGCCATGGTCTCGTCGAGCAGCTTGCCGAGCGAATAGGCGGTCTCCGGGCGCGGGAAATACTCCTCGTCGACCGGCACGTAGGGCGGAGGCGTCTCGAAGGGCAGGCCGAGCACCGTTTCGCTCGAGGCGAAGACGACGTTCTTGACCCCGGCGAGGCGGCAGGCCTCGAACACGTTGTAGCTGGTCGGCACGTTGTTCGCGACGGTGCGGCTGTTGGCGAAGAGGCCGGGCGCCGGGATGGCGGCGAGGTGCACCACCGCGTCGAACGGGCCGCGTCGCTCATCGACGCCGCCGAGGATGGCCTGGGCCACCTGGCCGAAATCGGTGAGGTCGATGCGGACGGTCGGGCAGATCGGATCTTTCGGCAGCGTCTGGTCGACATTGAGGACGGAGTAGCCGTTGGTCACCAGGTCCTTCAGCACCGCCCGCCCGAGTTTGCCGCTGCCGCCCGTCACCAGAACCTTGGCCATCGTCGTCCTCCCGAAACTGATTTGCGCTGAGCCTAGCACGGCTTGGGCCCATTCTGTCACGAGCCTGAACGGACTCGTCAGTGCCGGTTCAAGGCCGAAGGCGTAGTGTCTTTGTCAGCGTCAGGAGGCGGATCGCCCAACCGCGATCCCCCCTTTGGAAAAGGACCACGACGAGCGGGCCAACCCCCCGCCGCCCCAAGATCAGGAGACTGAAATGACCAAGCTCGCCCTCGCCGCGACATTCGCGGTTGCCATGCTGACTTCGTTCTCTGCTATTCCCGCCAATGCCCAACGCGAGCCGTGCACTGCTGGGCCGAATTGTCCGCATGAACAGGGCGGCGGCAGTGAACCCGACTGCGGCGGCCAGCTCGGTGTGCTGAAGCGCGTCTACCCGGCCGAAGTGCGCGACATCAACGACAACTCCCGCGTCTGGATCACCGAGTTCTGCATGTCGTCCTCGCTGATGCGTTCGGACGGCAACGCGGCGTACCTCCGCACCGCCATCGCCGACAATGACGTGCTCGTCGAAATGCTGACCCGTCGCGGCTACAACCCGAACGACGTGTTTGCGGTCAAGATGATGGGCGACGACACCATCAACCTCTACGTGCACAATTTCGACAACTGACCAGTCGACCCAGTGCTACACTAGCGCCGGACCAGCCGAGAGCGGCCGGCCGGCGTTGGTTTGTGCCTAAGGAGATTGAAATGTCGAAAGCCCTGCTGGCTGCCCTGCTTGCGGTGGGCATGAGCGCGGCGGCCATTCCGGTTGCCTTCGCCACCGCCCTGCCGATCGATCGGGACGACGACGTCTGCGAGGATCACCTGGGTGCGCTGGAACGGATCGATCCGGCGGAACTGGCCGGGGTGGTCGACCCGCAGCGGGTCTGGGTGACCGAGTACTGCGTCAATCATTCAATACTGCCTTCCGAAGGCAACGCGGCGGGGCGACGGGGGGCGATCGCCGATAATGACGCGATGGTCAGGGCGCTGCGCCAGAAGGGCTACACGGCGGGCGACGTGTTCGCCATCAAGATGATGGGCTCGGATACGGTGACGCTCTACGTCCACCGTTAGACAGCGCGACCGAGGATTTTGTGAAAGGGCGGGGACCGCGGGTTCCCGCCCTTTCCTTATTGTTGCCGCGACATTGCCCTGCCGATGAACGCTGGCTGAATGGCGGGCTCAGTGGGGGTTCAATCGGGGGAGGGCATGTTCGGGTCAACAAACGAAACACCGGCCCCCGAAAGGATGCACCGATGAACAAGTCCCACGAGAAGCTGCTGGTCGCGACCCTTGCCGGTCTGATCATCGCCAGCGCCGCCGTTTTCGCGGTCCAGCCCGCCATGGCCGCCGGCTACGACGTCGAGAGCCCCGCCCACATCGTCGGTGTGAAGAAGTGGGATACGCTCAACGTCCGCAAGTGGCCCGCCTCGTACTCGCAGAAGATCGGCCAGCTCAAGCCCAAGACCTCGGTCTGGGTCGAGCGCTGCATCATCTCCCCGCAGGGCGGCGCCGATTGGTGCCTCGTCGAACAGCAGGACACCAAGGGCTGGGTGAACGCCAAGTTCCTGAAACTGGCCTACGACTGGGACATCTGATCCCCAAGATTCCGGCCGCGTTGCTCCAAACAGCGCGGCAGGCTCCTACGACGACCCGACTACCCATGCACACGTGCCTTTGACTGACCTCCGAAACATTGACTTCACGGCCCGGACGCGTTCCCTAGGAACCTCCGGGCCTTTTTCTTTCCGAGAGTCAGCAGTGGACGCCAATCCCATCCTCATCGAGCAGACGCGCGGCAACTTCGTCGAGAACCGCCACCGCGGCGCCTTCGTGGTTTCCGACGCCGAGGGCAATGTCATCGCCGCGGCTGGCGACATCATGCGGCCGGTGTTTCCGCGCTCGGCCATCAAGTCGATGCAGGCGCTGGCGATGGTGACCTCCGGCGCCATCGACCGCTTTTCGCTGAACGACGAGGAATTGGCGCTGGCCTGCGCCTCGCATCATGGCGAGGACGTGCATGTCGAGGGCGTGACGCATTTCCTCGGCCATATCGGGCTTGGCGCGGGCGATCTCGAGTGCGGCGCGCACCAGCCGAGCAACGGCAAGGCGCGTGAGGCGCTGCGGGCGCGAGGGATTGAGCCGAGCCAGCTGCACAACAACTGTTCGGGCAAGCATTCCGGCATGCTGAGCGTGGCGAAGGCGCTGGGCGTCGACACGCATGACTACGTGACGCGCGGCCATCCGGTGCAGGTGGCGGTGCGCAAGGCCATCGAAACGGTGGTGGGCGAGCCGTTGAGCGAGGATCGCTGCGGCACCGATGGTTGCTCGATCCCGACCTGGGCGGCGCCGCTTTCGGCCTTTGCGCGCGGCTTCGCACGGATGGCGACGGGCGTCGGGCTGCCCGAGGATATCGGCAGCGCGGCGAGTCGCATCTTCGACGCCGCGACGGCGCACCCGCTGCTGGTCGCCGGCACCGGCCATCTCGATACGCTGGTGATGGAGGCGTTCGGCGGCCGCGTCATGCAGAAGGGCGGCGCCGAGGGCGTGCAGTGTGGGGCCATCCGCGACAAGGGCTGGGGCTACGCGCTGAAGATCGACGACGGCAACATGCTGGCGAGCCAGACGCTGGTCGCGAACCTCTTGCTGCGCTTCGCCGACCCTGACGCGGGCCAGCGCGCCGTGCTGGAAAAGTTCGCCCGGCAGGTAGTGCGCAACGTCCGCGGTTTCGACGTCGGCGAGATGCGCGCCGCCTAACCCAAGGGCCCGCTGTCCGGCGACGTCCAATTCACAACAGCAGCCTCGGAGACCCGCATGCGCCGTGCCGTCGTGACCATCGTTGCATCGATGCTGCTCTCAGGGGCCGCGTTCGCCGGACCCGCCTACGTGCCGCCCAAGGTCTCGCGGGCAAAGACCGTCGAGGCTCCCGCCGACCTGCGCGCGGCGGCGACCGAACTGCTGAAGGCGGTGGCGGCGAAAGACGTCGACAGCATCGGCAAGTGGCTGGCGCCGAAGGTCTCGATCGTCACGGGTACGCTCGATCTCTCCATTTCGCGCGGCACCAAGCTCGAGGGGCCGTGGGAGAGCGCCAGGTCGCAGGTGGCCGATCTCGGCAACAGCACCGGCGGCGACTGGGACCTGCCGCCCAACGTCGATATCGGGGCGTTCCTGACCAAGATGGAGCTGGATTTCATCGGCCAGTCGCTCACCGACGGGCAGCCCTGGGGCACCGACCCGGCAGTGAAGGGCGCCATCTGCACCTACGGGCTGGGCAAGGTCGATCCTGCCGCGGTGAAGCGCGCGGCCAAGACGCTGGATACGAGTGGGGACAACTTCGTTGGCGTGAAGCGCGAGATCGAGCTGTTCGACACAATGGGCGAGGGCGGCAAGCCGGTCGGCAAGGTGGTCCCCGGGCTGCTCTATGCCACCGACTACGACGCCGAGAGCGCCGTCGACTGGACCGCGTTCCACCTGCCTGAGGGCGGAATCGGCTTCGGAAGGGTCAGCGGCGACGATTTCGACCGCCCGTATGCGTCGGGGCTCTGCTTCAAGCAGGTGTCCGGCGCGTGGGTTGTGGTGGCGCAGGCGTCGACGGGGCTTTAGGCTCCCCTCAGAACCGATCGGAGAGGCCTGCCTGCTTCATGACGCCGTTGGCCGTGTGACGGGACAACGTTCCCCGATCGACTGTCACGGACTTGCCGGTTGTAGGATTATGCCAGATTTCGTGGTCGCATTTGCCGTGCCGCTTGAACGAGTAGCGCCGGCCTTCAGGGCATCGGCGATCTGCGCGTAGAAGCCGCGAACCATCAGGCCGCGTGCGACGTTTGCAGGTCCGAAACGATCTGAACCGAGATCTGTTCGTCGCGGGCGCGACCACCGGGAACGAACTTTGCGTTGGCGTCCAGCAATTCGGGCGCAACTGCATTAACGCGCTCAACAAGTGCATCGAGCGTCGGCGCCTCGGTGGTCAGCCCGGGGACGTCCTCACTGGTGGCGACCCAGACCTTTGCCTCGTCATCCCAAAACGCGCTGACAATGTACTTCTTGACCATCGTACCCTCGCGGACTGGCGTGATCATACGGCCATGCGGCGGAGAACGACAAGGCTGGCGGTCCGAGCCGAACCGGTCGATCAAGTCACCGAATTATCCGCCAGCGTCACGTGCGGGTACTTCGCGGCGTCTTTCACCAGGTCTTCGACGACGATCGTGTCCCATTCCATGCCGACGATGGCGTTTTCCAGGGGGGCGTTGACGATGTTGCCGGTGATGGTGACGGGGCCGGGGGCAGGGTTCTGGACGACGCTGACGCCGATGCCGGTGGCGGTGGCGTAGAGGACGTTGTCGGCGATGATCACGTCGCGCAGGAACGTGCCGCGGCCGGCGAGGATTCCGACGCCGGGGACGTTGTCGATGCTGTTGCCCGAAATGCTGGTCTCCGCCTCGGCATAAATGCCGAACGGCCGGGTGTCCGGGTTGACCTCGGAGCGCGAGCGGATGTTACGCACGATGTTGCCGGAGCAGACCGCGAGGCGCCCGCCGGAATCGAGGTTGGTGATCGAGATGCCGCCGGCGGCGCCATCGACGATGTTGTTGGAGATCACCGAGCCCGAGAAGGCGAACTCGGAAAAGATCGCGACCTCGCCTGAGTTGCGGCAGACGTTGCCGGTGACGGCGACATTGCTGGTCGAATTGAGCCGCACCGCAGTGAACATGCAGTCTGCGATCTGGTTGTTGGCGACGATCACGTCGTTGCAGCGGAAGACGTTGATGCCGTTGCCGTTCTGCCCGTTGCCGCCATTGGTCGCGCCGATCCCGGTGATGGTGTTGCCGGTGACCACCGAGCCATCGTGGCGGGGCTTGCTGCCCCAGATCAGAAAGCCGCCATTGCCGCATTTGTTGACGCGGTTGGAGGCGATGTTGAGCCCGCGGCCATCGACCGAGAAGATCGCGGCGAGGGCGTGCCCGGTGAAATCGCAATCCTCGATGTCGGCGCCGGCATCGCGCACCGCGAGGCCGTTGGCGGCGCCGCCGACGAAGCTGCAATTGCTGAGGGTAATGTGGTCGCTGGCCTCGATCTCGACCAGCCCGCGATCGGCGCCGGCGGGGCCGCCATTGCCGCGGGTGAAGGTGAGGCCGGAGAAGCTGACATGCGCGCTGCCGGCGACGCGGAACACCGGCGCATCGCCCGCCGCGGCGAAGATGGTGCCGCCCGGGATGCCCGTGATGACGACGTTGCTCGGCACCTGCAGGTTCTGCACGTAATAGCTGCCGGAGCCGAGGAACAGCGGCCGGCCTTCCTCGCCGGCGCGCAGCAGCGCCTCCTGCATGGCGCCGCTCTGATCGTCGAGGCTGCCGGGCACGAGGTTCAGCGTCGTCGAATCGAGCGACTGCGCCCGCACCGTGCCGGCGAGCGGCAGGGCGGCAAGTCCCGCGAGAATGTGACGGCGGTTCAGTTGCATGTTCAGGAGTGTAAGGGCGTACGGGGGCGTTTGGGAATTGCCGATTCCCGCAGCTTCCCCAAGCTATATGGGATTGAATCCAACCGCACCGACACCCATTGGCGGCCGAGGTGATCGCCCCGCTTTCATTTGGCAGCCCACCGCCCCGCCGGTATAGAGTCCCCAACCGGCTATCGAATCCAGTGAGGCGTCATGCTCCTTCCCGACAAGATCTATCTCGGTCAAAGCACCCGGCCGGAGTACCTGGCGCTGAAATACGGCAACCGGCACGGGCTGGTGACGGGTGCCACCGGCACCGGCAAAACGGTGACGCTGCAGTCGATCGCCGAGGGCTTTTCGGCCGCCGGCGTCCCGGTGTTCGCCGCCGACATCAAGGGTGACCTCTCGGGCATCGCCAATATGGGCAAGATGCTGGACTGGCAGGTGAAGCGCGCCCAGGAAATCGGCTTCGACGACTACAAGGCCGACAAGTTCCCGGTGATCTTCTGGGACTTGTTCGGGCGGCAGGGCCATCCGGTGCGGACCACCATCTCGGAGATGGGACCGCTGCTCCTGAGCCGCATCCTCGACCTCAACGATACCCAGGAAGGTGTGCTGAACATCGCCTTCAAGTATGCCGACGACAACGGCTTGCTGCTGCTCGACCTGAAGGATCTGCGTGCGCTTCTGGTAGAAATCGCCAACAACGCCAAGGACATCTCGGTACAGTACGGCAACGTCGCTTCGGCCACCGTGGGCGCCGTGCAGCGCTCGCTGCTGGTGCTGGAACAGCAGGGCGGCGACCAGTTCTTCGGCGAGCGGGCGCTCGATATCCGCGACCTGATGCGCACCACCACCGACGGCAAGGGCTACGTCTCGATCCTTGCGGCAGACGAGTTGATGCGCGCCCCGCGGCTCTACGCGACGTTCCTGCTGTGGCTGATGTCGGAGCTGTTCGAGGTGCTGCCGGAAGTCGGCGACCCGGACAAGCCGAAGCTGGTGTTCTTCTTCGACGAAGCCCACCTCTTGTTCGACGATGCGCCCAAGGCGCTGATCGACAAGGTGGAGCAGGTGGTGAAGCTGGTGCGCTCGAAGGGCGTCGGCGTCTACTTTGTCACGCAGAACCCGGTCGATATTCCGGATGCCGTACTGGCGCAGCTCAGCAACCGTGTGCAGCACGCGCTGCGCGCCTATACGCCCAAGGAACAGAAGGCGGTGCGCATGGCGGCCGACTCGTTCCGCCCCAACCCGGATTTCTCGACCGCCGAGGTGATTACCCAGCTCGGCACCGGCGAAGCGCTGGTTTCGGTGCTGGAAGACAAGGGCGTGCCCTCGATCGTCGGCCGTACGCTGATCCGGCCGCCCTCGGGGCAGGTCGGGCCGCTGTTGCCGGAAGAGCGGCGCGCGGTGATCGCCAATTCGCCGGTGGCCGGTGTGTACGACACGGTGGTCGATCGCGAGTCGGCGTTCGAGGTGCTGACCAAGAAGACGCAGGAGCGGCAGGCCAGCGAGGCAGAGGCCAAGCAGGCCGAGCTCGACGCCAAGCAGGCGCAGGCCGATGCCAAGGCCGCCGCAGCGCAGGAACGCGCCGAGCGTGCCGCCCAGCCGCGCCGCTCGACCCGGCAGACGCCGACGGAAGCAGCGATCACCTCGTTCACCCGCACCATGGCGAACGGGCTCGGCAAGGCTTTGCTGCGCGGCATTCTCGGTGGCCTCACCCGTGGCCGGTAACGTCGCGCAGAACCACCCGGCGCTGGCGGTTTTTGCCTCGGACAAGGGGCCGGGCGACGCCGAGCGCAGCTCGATCATGTCGCAGGCGGGGACGCTCCTTGCCCGGCACGGGGCGCGGATCATCTGCCTCGCCGACGAGACGCTCGACAACATCCCGCTGATCACCAGCGCCCGCGCGGCGGGTGGCGAGGTGCTGATCGTTGCGGACGCGGCGTTCCAGGCGCCGGCGGCGCTGGCCGAAGTGCCGGTCGAGCGGATCGACGACCCCGAGGCTCGGGTGAAGCGGGTGGGCGAACTGGCGCAGGGTTTTGTGGGGTTGCCGGGATCGCTGGCGTCCGCGGCGGCGCTCTATCGCACCTGGGTGCGGGCCGGCGCTGGCAATGGCGGCAAGCCGGTGGTGCTGCTGAACCACCACCGGGCGTTCGAGGCGATGCGCGGCATGGCGACCGACATCCTCAGCCACTCGGTGAGCCACGCCGACCGCGTGGTGGTGTTCACCGACAATGTCGATGACCTGTGGAACAAGGTGGCTTGGGCGCTGAACGTGACGGCGTAGCCGCCGCCGCCCAAGCCAGCCGTCGGGTCAGCTGTCCAGCCTGGCCGTCGGCCGGAAGGCGGTGAGGCCGAAGCGCTCGCAGAGGCCGGGCACGCTGTCAGGGTCCATGTCGAGGCCATACTTCTCGAGCAGCGGCCCAGCCTTCGACAGATCCGGCCAGATCGACGCCAGCTCGCGAAAATAGTCCTCGAAGCCGGCGGGCGAGATGATCTCGATGATTTCGCAAGGGGTGTCGCCGGCATTCCAGAAGGTGTGCCACTGGGCACGCGGCTTGAACACCCAGCTTCCCGCCTCGGCGAACACGACGTCGTCGCCGAGCAGCGCGCCCATCCGGCCGCTCAGCACGTAGGAGTACTCGTCCTCGCGGTGATGACGGTGCAGCGGCGCGGCCAGGGCGTGCGGGGCGATCGGGTGGTGGACCACCGAGAAGCGCTTGCCGGTCTCGGCCCCGTCGATCTTCCAGTGGATACCGAACCCGCCGAGGTCGAACATCCTGCCGGCTTCGTGCGGGATGATCCTCGGGAACGGCTGGGCGGTCGCGGTGGGTCGGGTAGACATTTCGATCGACATGACTCATATCTCCTCTATGAGTGAACGCCCCCGTTCACTCATTACTGGCGCAGGTGGGATGGCATGTCAATATCGGTGATCAATTGCGTTCACTGAAAGAGCAGAAACCGCGGGCCTACCAGCTCCGGGCGCGGGCCGACAAGCAGGCCGCGACGCATCGCGCGCTGGCCAAGGCGGCGTTTGAGCTGCACTCCACCGTTGGCCCGGCCAAGACCACGATCAGCGCCATCGCCGAGCAGGCCGGGGTGCAAAGGCTGACGGTGTATCGTCATTTCGCCGATCAGGACGCGATCTTCGCGGCGTGCGTCGCCCATGCCTTCGAACTGGACCCGCCGCCCGATCCGCAGGCGTGGACGCCGATCAACGAGCCCGAGGCGCGCCTGCGGGCAGCGCTGACGGCCACGTACCAGTACTATCGGCGCAACCAGCGGCTGCTGGCCAACATCAACCGCGACGCCGAACTGCCGGCGGTCGCCAAGCGCCTGGCGCACAATGCCGAAATGCAGCTCGCCTCGGTCGCGGTGCTCTGTGCCGGCTGGACCGGCGCCGACGACCGGATGCTCGCGGCGATGATCGGCCACGCTCTCGATTTCAGCACCTGGCGATCCCTGGCGGAGAGACGCGGGCTATCGGACGCCGAGGCGACCGAGGCAATGACAGTGCTGGTGAGGGGCGTCGTCAGTGCGTCGGCAGCGGGCGTTCGCGGGTCCATAGCGGGATGACGTTGCCGTACTGCGAGAAATCCGGGCGGCGCGGCGTCGTGGTACGCACCGGGCGGTAGCCAGCGAGACTGGCGGCGCGGCGCGCGATGCGGGACTGCACCCGCTCGAGCAGGTATTTCGGTGACATCGGCTTGACGATCACCTCGTCGATGCCCGAGGCGATGCACAGATCCTTGGTCTCGGGCGACACGACGCTGGCGAGCGCGATCACCTGGTAATCGTGGTGCGGGATGTTCTGGTCGGCGCGGAGGTCACGGGTGACCCGGTCGGCGCGGGCGTTGGTGCTGTCGAAATCGGTGACGACGACATCGACGGGAGCGAGCCGCATGTAGGTGACGAGCGCCAGCTCGGATTCGAACGGGCGGACACGAAAACTCGGCACCGAAGCGAGCACCATGCTGAGAATGGAGCTCAGCGCCGGGTTGGCAACAAGGACGGCGATGGTGCGGACTGGTTCGGCCAAGGTCTCGCGGCGCTCCAATGGTTAAGCAATTGTTACCATTGTGTGGCAGCCGGCGGAAGCAGCATGAAATGCGGATGTGGCGATTTTCTAGGAGACAAAGCAAAGGGCCCGCCGAAGCGGGCCCTGAACGTGATCTGCGAAGCTTATTTGGCTTCTTCGAACAGGAACTCGACGTGTTCCCAGTTCACCAGGTTGTCGAACCAGGCTTCGAGGTACTTCGGGCGCGCGTTGCGGTAGTCGATGTAGTAGGAGTGCTCCCAGACGTCGACGCCGAGCAGCGGCTTGGCGTTACCGTGCACCAGCGGTGACTCGCCATTGGCGGTCTTGGTGACCTGGAGCTTGCCATCCTTCAGCGACAGCCAGGCCCAGCCCGAACCGAACTGCGTGGTGCCGGCCGCGATGAAATCGGCGCGGAACTTGTCGAAGCCGCCGAGATCGGAATCGATCGCCTTGAGCAGCGCCGCCGGGACCTTCGTGGCACCGCCGCCGCCATTGGGCTTCATCCAGTTCCAGAAATGCACGTGGTTGTAGTGCTGGCCCAGGTTGTTGAAGAGCGCCGGATCCTTGCCGAACACTTCCTTCACCGCATCCTCGAGCTCGAGCACTTCGAGGCCCTTGCCCTCGGCGAGCTTGTTGCCGTTGGTGACGTAAGCTTGGTGGTGCTTGTCGTGGTGGAACTCGAGCGTCTCTTTGCTCATGTACGGGCCGAGCGCGTCATAGGCGTAGGGCAGGGGGGGAAGTTCGTATGCCATTCTGGATGCCTCCTTGGGGGACAGTCTCTATGATGTTGGCCGCTGGGCTGGCTCCGATATAGGCCCTTTGGCATTGCTCAACAATTCCCGCTTTCGGTGGATTTATGCCAATCCTACGCAACTGAGCGCAAAGGCGTAGCTGAGGCCCGTCTCCTTGAGTTGGTCGAAACGGCCCGAGGCGCCGCCGTGGCCAGCGCCCATGTGGGTCTTGAGGTAGAGCGGGTTGCTGTCGGTCTTGTTGGCGCGGAGTTTCGCCACCCACTTGGCCGGCTCCCAGTAGGTGACGCGCGGATCGGTGAGGCCGGCGAGGGCGAAGATCGGCGGGTAGTCGATGGCGGCAACCTGCTCGTAGGGGGCGTAGCCGGCGATCCGGTCGTAGGCCGCCTTGTCGGTGATCGGGTTGCCCCACTCCGGCCACTCGGGCGGGGTGAGCGGCAGGGTTTCGTCGAGCATGGTGTTGAGCACGTCGACGAACGGCACCTCGGCGATGACGCCGGCCCAGAGGTCGGGGCGCATGTTGGTGACGGCGCCCATCAGCAGGCCACCGGCCGAACCGCCTTCGGCGACGATGCGTTGCTTGCTGGTGTAGCCGAGTTCGATCAGCGTTTCGGCGGCGGCGATGAAGTCGGTGAAGGTGTTGGTCTTCTGCTCGCGCCGCCCGTTCTTGTACCAGGCATAGCCCTTGTCCATGCCGCCGCGGATATGGGCGGTGGCGTGGACGAAGCCGCGATCGACCAGCGAGAGCTTCGACACTGAGAAGCCGGCCGGCAGCGCCATGCCGTAGGCGCCGTAGCCATAGAGCAGGGCCGGCGCCGTGCCGTCGAGCTTCAGCCCCTTGCGGTAGAGCAGGGTGACCGGCACCCGCTCGCCATCCTTCGCCGTGGCGAAGATGCGCTTCGTCTCGTAGTCCTCGGGGTTGTGGCCGGAGGGGACCACCTGCTCCTTGAGCAGGGTGCGTTCGCGGGTCACGAGGTCGAGGTCGTAGGTGCGCGATGGCGTGGTCGGCGACGAGTGGGTGAAGCGGATCGTCGTGGTATCGAACTCGAAGCCGGCCGACATGCCGAGCGCATAGGCTTCCTCGTCGAACTTCACCGTCCACTCCTCGCCATCATCGAGGTTGCGCACGACGATGCGCGGCAGCCCTTCGGAGCGCTCGAGGCGGACGAGGTGGTGCTTGAGCAGGATGATGTCGAGGATCAGCACCCCCGGCCGGTGCGGCACAAGGTCGATCCAGTTCTCGGCCGCGGGGTTGTCGGCGGCGACGGTGACGATCTTGAAGTCCTCGGCGCCGTCGGCGTTGGTGAGGATGTAGAACACCCCATCGCGGTCCTCGACGTCGTATTCACGGTCGGTGAGGCGCGGCGAGACCAGTTTCGGCGCACCGCCGGTGCGGGTGTCGATCAGCCAGAACTCGGAGGTCTGATGGTCGTGCGCGTCGATGACGATGTAGTTGCGGCTGAGCGTCTCGTCGACGCCGACGAAGAAGCCGGGGTCCTTCTCTTCGTAGACGATCTCGTCATCGGCCTGCCGCGTGCCAAGCACGTGGCGGCGGACGCGGTAGGGGCGATGGTTGTCGTCGTACTCGGAATAATAGATGGCGCTGGAATCGGCCGACCAGACGCCGCCGCCCGCGATGTCCTCGATCACCTCGCCGGTGTCCTTGCCGGTCGCGAGGTCGCGGATGTGGAGCGTGTAGAACTCCGAACCCTGGCGGTCGGCGCTCCAGGCGAGCAACTGGTGCGACGGGTCGTGGTCGCCGCCGCCGAAGCCAAAGTACTCGTCGCCAGCCTCGACGTTGCAATCGAGCAGGATCTGCTCGTCGCCGCCGTCGCGCGGGGTGCGGACGAGGATCGGGTACTGCTTGCCCTCTTCCATGCGCGAGTTGTAGGCCCAGGGGCCGTCGGCCGACGGGATGCCGCTCTCGTCTTCTTTGATGCGGCCGCGAATCTCGCGGTAAATCTTGTCGACCAGCGCCTCGTGCGGCGTCTCGAAGACCTCGGCGAAATAGGCGTTCTCGGCCTCGACATAGCCTCGGATATCGGCCGGAAGCGTGGACGGGTCCTGCATCACCTCCTGCCAGTTGTCGGCCCGTAGCCAGTGATACGGGTCCTGCCGCGTGATGCCGTGATTGGTTGCGGCATGCTGACGGCGTTCGGCGACGGGTGGGGTGGGCATGGGGACGCTCCAGCAGGAGGGGAGGTGCTTCATAGCGCACGCGTGGCGTGGCGCGAAGCAGAGGTTCGGGGGCGCCGGAGCGCCCCCGAGTGAAGATTACCCCTTCGGCTCGAACTGCAGGCTGGTGCCGTTCATGCAGAAACGGTCGCCGGTCGGGTTGGGGCCGTCGGGGAAGATGTGGCCAAGGTGGGCGCCGCAGTTGGCGCAGTGGGCCTCGACGCGGACCATGCCGTGCGAGCGATCGACGGTCTGGGCGACTGAGCCTTCGATGGCCTTGAAGAAGCTCGGCCAGCCGGAGCCTGACTCGTACTTGGTGTCGGCAGTGAACAGGTCTGCGCCACAGGCGGCGCAGTGATACATGCCGTCGCGCTTTTCGGTGTTGTAGATGTGGGACCAGGGCCGCTCGGTGCCGTGCTCGCGCGCGATGCGATAGAGCTCGGGAGTGAGCGCGGCACGCCACTCTTCGTCGGACTTCTGAACCTTGAAGGTCTCGCTCATCGGGAATCTCCGTTACGGCGCAAGATATGGCGATTGTGGCGGTGAAGCGCAAATCGCCGAGCGCTCACAAAGCTGTGGTGCAGATTGTCGCGCCGTCCGGTTTGCCTTGCCGGGGCGGGACGACGGGCTAAGGTGACAGCGATGCGAATCCCACGAGGGGGCGGACCCGGGTGGAAGTCACACCGGACATTGCGATCGTACTCGCCGTGCTGCTGCCGTTCGTCGCGGCGGCGCTGGCGCCGCTCGTGCATCGGATCGTAGGTGATCTTGCCGGTTGGGTGGTGGCGCTGGTGCCGGTGGCCGGGTTCATCGCGCTGTGGGGGCTGCTCGAGCGGGTCTCCGGCGGCGAGGCGATCCGCGTGGCCTGGCCATGGGCGCCGTCGTGGGGGCTCGAGTTGAGCTTCCTTCTGGACGGACTGAGCCTCGTCTTTGCGCTGACCATCGCCGGGATCGGCGCGTTCATTCTGCTGTACTCGGGTGCCTACCTGAAGGGCCACAAGCAGGGACGGTTCCTCGGCTTCCTCCTCGCCTTCATGGGGGCGATGCAGGGGCTGGTGCTGGCCGACAATCTCGTCGCGCTGTACCTGTTCTGGGAGCTGACCTCGGTTACCTCGTTCCTGCTGATCGGCTTCGATCATACGCGGCAGGCAGCGCGGCGCGCGGCGATCCAGGCGCTCGTGGTGACCGGGCTCGGCGGGCTGGCGCTGCTGGCAGCAGGGGTGGCGATCTACGCCATCTCGGGCAGTTGGGACTTGAGCGCGGTGGGCGACCTCAAGGGCAACGTCGCCTATCCGTTGCTGGTCGGGCTGGTGCTGCTCGCGGCCTTCACCAAATCGGCGCAGCTGCCGTTCCATTTCTGGCTCCCCAACGCGATGGAGGCGCCGACCCCTGTGTCGGCCTACCTCCATTCGGCGACCATGGTGCAGGGCGGCGTGTACCTCGTGGCGCGGATGACGCCGCACCTCGGCGGCGACGCAATCTGGAACGGAACGCTGATGGGGTTCGGCGGCGCGACGCTGCTGTGGGGGGCGATTGCGGCGCTGCGGCAGACCGACCTGAAGCAGATGCTGGCGCAGACGACGCTCGCCTCGCTCGGGCTCTTGATGCTGCTGCTGGGGGCGGGGACCGAGCTCGCGGTGACCGCGGCGGTGCTCTATTTCATCGCCCACGCGCTCTACAAGGCCGGGCTGTTCCTCGTCGCCGGCGCCATAGATCACGGCACCGGCACGCGCGACATCACCATGCTCGGTGGCTTGCGCGACCCGATGACGGTGAGCTTCATCGGCACCATCATGGCGTCGGCCGCGATGTTCGGGCTGCCGCCGCTGATCGGGTTCTTTGCCAAGGAAGAGATGTACGCGGCGCTGGCGCTCGGGCAGGTCGAGTCGCTCGTGGCACTCGCGGCACTGGTCGCGGGAAATGCGCTGCTCGGCGCCATCGGGCTGGCACTGCTGATCAAGCCGTTCATGGGCCAGCTGCTGCCCACCCCGATCGAGCCGCACGAGGCGCCGGTGGCGATGCTGGCCGGCCCGATCGTGCTGGGCGTGCTGGGTATCTTCCTCGGCTTCGTGCCGACGCTGGCGGGGCAACTGGCGGTGGCGCCGGCGACGGCGGCGATCCTCGGGGTCGGGGTAGAGACGCACCTCAAGTTTGGCGTCGACCTGCTGGCGCCGGCGTTCTGGCTGTCGGTGGTCACCTGGGTGCTGGCTATCACGCTGTTCCTCAGGCTCGATCTCATGCGCTCGCTGCTGCGGCGTGCGGCGGCGGCCATTGGCTGGAGCTTCGATAGCGGCTTCGACTGGGTGTATTTCGGCATCGTGCGGATTGCCGGGGCGCTGACCCGGCTGCTGCACCATGGACGGCTGGAGCTCTACCTGTTCGTGGTGTTCGCGCTGCTGGTGGTGGCGGCGATCGGGCCGCTCTGGCTGCTGGACGGGCTGCCGCGCGGGCCGCGGACGCTCGACCTGAGGTTCTACGAATGGGGGCTGGTCGGGCTTGCGGTGCTGGGCGTGGTGACGGTGGTCTATGCGCGGAGCCGGCTGTTCGCGATCCTCGCCCTCGGGGTGCAGGGGCTGGCGGTGGCGCTGCTGTTCCTGGTGTTCGGCGCCCCGGACCTGAGCTTCACCCAGTTCATGGTCGAGATCCTCAGCGTGGTGATCCTCGCGCTGGTGATGACGCGGCTCGATCTCGAGACCTCCGACCCGCGGCCGTTCGAGGATCTGGCGCGTGACGGTCCGGTGGCGCTGATGGGCGGCATCGCGCTGACGACGCTGCTCTGGGCGGTGATCGAGGGACCGTTCGACGCGCGGCTGTCGACCTTCTTCAACGCGCACAGCGTGCCGATTGCGCATGGACACAACGTCGTCAACGTCATTCTCGTCGACTTCCGCGGGCTGGATACGCTGGGCGAGATTGCGGTGGTGATGACCGCGGGGATCGCCATTCTGGCGCTGATCCGCGGGGCGAAGCGGAAGAAGCCGGCCGAGCCCGATACGGAGCCGAAGCCGGCGGCCAAGCCGCGGCGGACACGGAAGGCCGCAGCATGAACTCGCTGATCTTCCGCACCATCGCGCCGCTGCTGACCGCCGTGATGCTGGTATTTTCGGTGTTCGTGCTGCTGCGCGGGCACAACGAGCCGGGCGGCGGTTTCATCGGCGGGCTGATCGCCGCCTCGGCGATCACGATCTACGGCATGGCGGTCGGCGCGGTGGCGGCGCGCGCGGCTTTGAAGGTGCACCCGCTGGCCCTTGCCGGCTTCGGCGTGGCGCTGGCGGCGCTGGCCGGAGTGCTGTCGATCCTGTTCGACGTGCCGTTCCTCACCGGGCTCTGGTCCATCTTCATGTTCGACGAAGTGGAGGTCGCGATTTCCACCCCGATGGTGTTCGACATCGGCGTCTATTTCGTCGTCTTCGGCACCATCTCGGCGGTGGCGCTGGCGCTCGAGGACGAGGAGGGGGGCATCTGATGGACCACGTCATCGCCGCGCTCTCGGGCGTGTTCCTCACCGCCGCAATCTACCTGCTGCTGTCGCGCTCGCTGATCCGCATGCTGCTCGGCATGGTGCTGCTGGGCAATGCGGTGAACCTCCTGATCCTCGTTTCCGGGCGGCTGGTGCGGATCGTGCCGCCGATCGCGCTCGGCGACGCCAAGGCGCCGCTGGCCGGGGCAGCGAACCCGCTGCCGCAGGCGCTGATCCTCACTGCCATCGTCATCGGCTTTGCGATGTTCGCGTTCCTCCTCGTGCTCGCCTATCGCAGCTACCAGTCGCTCGAGGCCGACAATACCGACCGCATGCGTGTCGCCGAACCGCGCGGCGGCCCCAAACCGCCGATGAGTTACTGATGACCGGAGCGATGCAGGAGTTCGCGACGCATCCGAGCGACTGGCTGGTGATCCTGCCGGTGGTGCTGGCGCTGCTCGGCGGCGCGGTGTTGCTGATGCTGCGCGAGGCGAAGGAAGCGCAGTTCTGGCTGGCGCTGGCGATCGTCGCGGTGATCTTCGTCTCCGACATCGCGCTGGCCCTCAGGGTGAGCGAACTCGGCCCGGTGGCGATGACCATGGGACGCTGGCTGCCACCCTTCGGCATCAGCTTCGTCGCCGACCTCACCAGCGCCGTGTTCGCGCTGGCCGCGGCGGGGGTGACGCTGCTCCTGCTGGTGTACCTGCGCATGGACATGCCGGACCGCGCGCGGCGCGACGGCGTCTATCCGCTGATCCTGCTGCTGCTCGCCGGGGTGAGCGGCTCGTTCCTCACCGGCGACCTGTTCAACCTCTACGTCTGGTTCGAGGTGATGCTGATCTCGAGCTTCGGGCTGATGGTGCTGGGCGGGCGCAACATCCAGCTCGACGGCACAGTGAAGTACGGCTTCCTCAACTTCCTCGCGACCACCTTCTTCCTCGCGGCGCTTGGGCTGCTCTACGGCACGCTCGGCACTCTCAACATGGCCGACATCGTCGGTCGCGCCGGCGCCGCGAACCCGGCGATCATGGCCTCGATCGCGGCTCTGCTGCTGCTGGCCTTCGGCATGAAGGCGGCGGCGTTCCCGGTCAACGCCTGGCTGCCGGCGAGCTATCACGCGCCCCCGCCGGCGATCTCGGCGCTGATGGCGGGCTTGCTCACCAAGGTCGGCGTCTACGCGCTGCTGCGCGCCCTCGTGATGCTGCTGCCGGCGAGCCGCGAAGTGCTGGAGCCGGTGCTGGCACTGGTGGCAATCGGCACGCTGATCCTCGGACCGCTCGGGGCAATCGCCGAGACCAATCTGCGGCGGTCGCTCGGCTTCCTCGTCATCGGCGGCATCGGCGCGACCATTGCCGGTGCGGCGCTCGGCAATGCAGCTGGGCTGGCGGGGGCGGCGACCTATGTGCTGCACGCCATGCTGACGATCACCGGGCTCTATCTGGTCGCCGGGCTACTCGAGAAGATGACCGGCGAGACCGACACGCGGCGGATGGGCGGCATCTATGCTGCCGCGTCGCTGCCCTCGCTGCTGTTCTTCGTGTTGATGCTGGCGGTGGCGGGCGTACCGCCGTTCCTCGGCTTCTGGCCCAAGCTGCTGCTGGTCCAGGGCGGCATCGACGGGTGGGGATTTGGCCGCGACGGCTGGGGGCTGGCGCTGTGGATCGCGGTGCTCGGCAATGCGCTGCTGACGCTGATCGCCGTGAGCCGGCTCTGGGCCCACATCTTCTGGCGCGCCGGGCATGAGGGCGCCGCGACCGAGGCGCCGAACCCGGACCTGAAGCCGCTCGACCGGCAGGTGCGCTGGCTCGGCCTCGGCTCGGCCAGCGTGCTGGCGCTGGTGGTGCTGGCGCTCGGGTTGTGGCCGGAGCCGCTGCTCGGCTTCGGCAAGGAAGCGGCGGCCGGACTGCTGCGACCGGCGAACTATGTCGTCGCGACCGGCCTCGCGGGAGTCGCCCCATGAGCCTCGTCCTTCTCACCATCGTCCTGGCGCTGGGCTGGGCCGCCGTCACCGGCAGCTTCACCCTGCCCAACCTGCTGCTCGGCGCGGCGGTCAGCGCCGCCTGCCTGTTCGTGGTGCGCAGCTACGTGTCGCGCCCGCACCTGCTGCCGCGGGCGCTGCGCATCCTGTCGCTCGGCTGGCTGTTCATCGCCGAGCTGGTGGTGAGCGCGCTGCGCGTGGCGCGACTGGTGATCCGGCCCGACCTCAACGCCCACATCCGGCCGGCCGTCATCGCCTTTCCACTGAGCCTGACGCGCGACGGCGAAATCACGCTGCTGGCGAACCTGATCACGCTGACCCCGGGAACGCTCAGCGTCGACGTGTCGGAGGACCGGCGCTTCCTCTACATCCACGCCATCCACGTCACCGATCGCGAGGCGTTCATCCGGGAGATCGCTACCGGCTTCGAGGCCAAGGTGAGGGGGGCGTGCAATTGAGCGGCGCGGCAGTATTGCAGCTCGCGACCCAAGTCTCGCTCGGGCTGCTGCTGATCGGCATGGTGCTGGCGGTGATTCGACTGATCCGCGGCCCCAATCTCGGCGACCGCATCCTGGCGCTCGACATGATCAGCCTGCTGGCCACGGCGTTCGTCGTCGGAGCGGCAGTGCTGACCGGCTTCTCGCTCTATGTCGATATCGCCATCGCGCTGGCGCTGGTGAGTTTCCTCGCGACGGTGGCGCTGGCGCGCTACCTGATGAGCCGGGCAGCTCGGGATCGGGGAACCGAACGATGATTGTCGAGCTGGCCCAGTATCTTGCCGCATTCCTGGTGCTCGCGGGCGCAGTGTTCAGCCTGATCGCCGCGATCGGCGTACTACGCCTGCCAGATCTCTACACGCGGTTGCATGCAGCATCGAAGGCCGGCGCAATCGGCGCGGGGCTGATTTTTCTAGCGCTGGCAGTGGTTTCGTTCGACGGAGCCGTCATCCTGCGCTCGTTACTGGGGATCGTATTCCTGCTGTTGTCCACACCGCTCTCGGCACATTTGCTGGCGCGTGCGGCATATCGCTGCGGGGAGGCGCCGACGGCCACTACGACTGTGGACGATTTGAAGTGAAACACTTTGGCAACTGCACATTATTGCCGCAAATCACGGTTTATACACATAGACGACAGTTGCTATTGCATTCGCAGTGCAGCGGTTCTATTGAACCAGTCCAGGGCAAGGCTGCCACCTCTTCGCCCTGACATACCGCAGAAAAGGACCCGAAATGACCGATATCATCAGCGGCATTGCCGCGGCTGACAACGATCTCATCGATCTTAGCGCTGACATCGTCTCCGCTTATGTTAGCCACAATGCACTCAGCGTTACCGACCTGCCCAAGCTGATTGCTGACGTGCATACTGCCCTCCGGAATCTCCAGTCTCCCGTCGCGGCCGAACCGGCCGAGGAACTGAAGCCGGCCGTCCCGGTTCGCAAGTCCGTCGCCCCGGACTTCATCATCTGCCTCGAGGACGGCAAGAAGTTCAAGTCGCTGAAGCGCCACCTGCGCACCCACTACAATCTCTCGCCCGAAGAATATCGCGAGAAGTGGGGCCTGCCGGCGGATTACCCGATGGTCGCTCCGAACTACTCGGCGACCCGCTCGCGCCTCGCCAAGGACAATGGCCTGGGCCGCAAGGCCGCCTGATCGACTCCATCGATCGCCGACTAATCCGTGGCCGCTCCGAAAGGGGCGGCCACTCTGCTTTCCGGGCGCGCTAACACCCGACTTATCCCCGCCATTGCTCGACATAGGAATATCGTCCTATGTTGTCGGAGGGAATAATGCGGAGCGCATTGGCACAGGCGGGCGAAGCCCCCGCAGCAAGACTGAGCGCCCGGGGGCGGCTGCTGCGGCTCGACCCGCGGCGCACCGATCCACGCGGCTGGCGGCTGGCCGAACTGGTGGCGGCCGAGCGCGGCGTGCGGCTGAAGGCGCTGTTCCAGCCCGACCGCGGGCAGGCCGAGATCGCGCTGGCGCGGCAGCTGGCGATGTACCTGATGCATGTCGAGTACGGGCGGCTCTACGCCGACGTCGGCCGCTTCTTCGGGCGCGACCGCACCACGGTGTCGCATGCCTGCGCGCATATCGAGGATTTGCGCGATGATCCCGGGTTCGACGCGATGCTGGAGCGCTTGCGACTCGTGCTGGTGGACGAGGCGACGAGTGAGCGGGAGGCCAACAATGCGGCGGCCTAGCAAACCCGCGCTGCGCTTCGTGCGGGCATTGCTGATCGGCGGCACGGCAAGCGAGGCCGGCGGGCGTTTTGCGGTGGAGGTCGAGGGGCGCACGGTCGAACTGGGCGGCGACGAAGTGCGCGTGCTGATCTCCGATGGCGTGCTCGATGGCGTGGCAGGCGGCTGCAGGGCAACCCGCGGCGCTAGCCAGTGGCTGAAGCGGCAGCTGCTCGAGGCCGACGCGTTCGCGGCACAGCACCGGATCGAGCAGCGCGAGGCGGATGGCACCGTGCTCAACCTCGCCGAGAGCCCGCTGGCCCGGCTGGCGCTTACAACGGATGGGGTGCCGGCATTCCTCGCCCCGCATCAGGTGGAAGCCGGCGAGCGGCTGCGAAAGCTGGTGGAACGGGCGCAACTGCAGCCGCGGCTGACCATGAGCTATTCGGCCGCCCACACGGCGAGCAAGGGCGCCGGGCATGCCGTCGAGATCAGCGACATGGCCGCCGATGCGCGCAAGACGCTGGCCGGGTTGCACCGGCAGCTGCCGCGCGACTGCGCCGAGGTGGTGCTCGACGTCTGCGGCTTCGGCAAGGGCCTGCAGCAGATCGAAACCGAACGCAACTGGCCCCGCCGCAGCGCCAAACTGGTCCTCCGCATCGGTCTCGACCGTCTGGCGGAACTGTGGGGCATCGGCGAGGTCGCGGAGGGCACCGAGACGATACGGCGGCGGGCGTGGATGGAGGGGACACGGGTGGCGATGTTCGGGTGAGGGTGGCGAACGGAACAAGCATTCGTACAGTCCCGCATAGCAATAATGGGTGATGACGCCTCAGGCATTTTGGTTATTACTCGATAGATACCGCATGGTTGGGGCCAGTGAAAATTGAAACAGGGTCGGAGTGGGGTGTCGTCAAATGAGACTGTCCGGCCCGCACCGGGCGAAACAGACATCGACAAGAGATACCCGTTCCTGCGGGACGAAAAGCTGTCGGATGATCTCAAGAAACACCTGATATCGACCGCCGAAGCACGCGACGGGGCGGCGTTTTCACAGTCGATGGAGCGGTCGAAATGGCGGTGGAACACTCCGCTTGTCCTCGCCCTCATTGCATTGATTGGAACCGCGGCGAACTTTGCCGTCGACGTGAGCAAGTCGAACAATGAGGCCCAGAATGCCTTGACGCTTTCGAGCTTCAACTCGCGCATGGACCAGGACATGGAGGTCCTCAAGGGCCAAATCGGCAGGAACGCTGACGAGGCCGAGTATGAGCAACAGCTCGAAATGCAGGAGACGCAGTTCCAGTACAAGATTGTCGAGCGCACGCTTGACCAGAACCTGCCCGAGTCCGACCGGGCTGAGGCGCTACTGTTCTGGATACGCGCGGGCGTGCTCGACAAGCTGAATCAGGCGGCGCTGGAGGAGATGGCTAACACGTCGCTGAGCCGAACGAGGGGGACAATCGACGGCGCGACTGATGGCCCCTTCTCGATAGGCGTGCCGCAACTCAGTGGCCCTTCGGCTGGCAGCGAGACGCTCAGGGACATGCCTGACACTGCGCTCAAGCTGATCGCGAGCTTCGAGGGCTTCCGCGAAATGCCAGTCGATGAGGGCGGTTCCTGCCTCGTCGGCTATTCACATAGTCTTGGCGCCCCCTGTGCGGACGTTGCAGAACTCCTGACAGCCAATGGTTGGAATGATGGAGTAACGCCGGAGGAAGCTCAGGAGCTCCTGAAAAGCGACACGGTCTCATTCCGCAAGGCCGTTCAGTCCATGGTGGTCGGCAACCTCAACGACGACCAGTTCGGCGCTCTTGTTTCCTTTGCCTTCAACGCGGGCGCGGGGGCCCTCCGGACATCCGGCATCTCTGCCAAGCTGAACGATGGGAGATACACCGACGCCCAATGGCTGCTGATGAACTGGCAGCCCAGGTCTGCCGGCGCCAAGACCTTGTCTGGCCTCAGGCTGCGGCGCGTGTGCGAGGCCTCCCTCTTTGCGGGAAGGAACCTTATCGACGCGAAGGGCGATTTTGATCGTAAGCTCTGCGGCCTCCCCGATCCCCGGTATGGATCCCAGGAGTAGGCTGTAACGCTCCAACTCCGGAGCGTAGACTGTGGGGATGCTGGCTCACAGGGTACCAGCGACGTTCCAGGGTCACGATCGCAGCAGGCGTCGACTCGCCGGCGTTCACGCGGGGGTCTTTGCGCTGCTCGTGACGGCGGCGGGCGCGGCGGAGGTGAACCGGGGGTATCCGAGCGGGATCGTGGGGCTCAAGCCGGGGCTGCTGCTTTGCACCAGCCTCGCGGAGGTCGAACGGGCGTTCGAGTACTGGCGGATGGCGTACGAGCAGCATGCGCCAGAGCGGCTGGCCGACGGCTGCGCCCGGATACCGGCCGGCTACGCCGCGACGATCGAGTACTTCGGGGCGTTCCGGAACCGGCACTGGTATGCCGATCTGCTGAGGTTCAGCGTGTTCCGCGAGGCGGCGCCCGGTATCCTGATCTTCGACGATGTCTACTATGGTTATGGCTCGGCCAAGCCGCGGCAAGATGTGCTACCGACGCTCGAACGGCCGCTGTACCAGTGAGGCCCGATGGTTTCGGGGGTCACGGGGATGTAGGGTCGACGGATCGCTGAGTAGCAGGTTTCCTCATATGTCCGATCGTTCTCATCTCTGGCCCGGTGTACCGCTGGCATTGGGGTCCGCTGCGCTGTTCGGCGCGTCCGCGCCACTGTCGAAGCTGCTGCTCGGCTCGATTGATCCGTGGCTGCTGGCGGGCGTGCTGTATCTCGGGGCGGGCCTCGGGCTGGCCATCGTGCACATTGGGCGGGGTGTCGTCGGGCTTGCGAGCCCTGAGGCCCCGTTGCGGCGGGCGGATGTCCCGTGGCTGGCCGCGGTGGTGCTGTTCGGCGGGGTGATCGGGCCGTTGCTGCTGCTGTTCGGGCTGTCGATGACCTCGGCCGCCTCCGGATCGCTGCTGCTCAACCTCGAGGGGCTCGCGACCATGGGCATCGCCTGGCTGGTGTTCCGCGAGAGTGTCGATCGCCGGCTGGTGATCGGGGCCGGTGCGATCCTCGCAGGTGCGGTGCTGCTGTCGTGGCAGGGGGAGGGCGCCCGGCTCGACCTCGGCGGGCTGCTGATCGCCGGCGCCTGTCTCGCCTGGGGCATCGACAACAACCTGACGCGAAAACTGTCGTCGGCCGATCCGGTGCAGATCGCCATGATCAAGGGGCTGGCGGCGGGGACCACCAACCTGGTGCTGGCACTGCTGCTTGGGGCTCAGCTGCCCGCATTCGGCGTGCTGGCTGGCGGCGCCGTGGTCGGCTTCCTCGGCATCGGCGTGAGCCTCGTGCTGTTCATGCTGGGGCTGCGGCACCTGGGGACGGCGCGGACCGGCGCCTATTTCTCGCTGGCGCCGTTCATCGGCGCGACGGTGGCGCTGGTGCTGTTCCGCGAGGCGCCGACCCTGCAGCTGGCGCTGGCGGCGGTGCTGATGGGCATCGGCCTGTGGCTGCACCTCGCCGAGCGTCACGAGCATGCGCACGAGCACGAGGCGCTGGAGCATGAGCACGCCCATGTGCACGATGCACACCACCAGCATACCCATGACGGACAGGTGACCGAGCCCCATTCGCACTGGCACCGCCACGCCCCGCTGTGGCACGAGCATCCGCACTACCCGGACCTGCACCACCGGCACGGCCACGGCTGAGAGAGGGAGACGGCTCCGCGAGTGGGCGGAGCCGTCGTGCTCAGTTGATGGTTGGGGCCTTGAAGATCGGCCTCAGCGGCTCGAGCTCGAGCACCGGGGCCTGGCAGTTGCCCGGTTTGCCGGTTGTCGGCGGGATGCAGACGCACTGGCCGCGGCGCAGGAGACTGTCTTCCGGGCAGGCCGGGGGTGTTTCCTCGACCACGTCCGGCCGGCACTGGCCGGGCTCGCCGCTCGTGCCAGGCAGGCACACGCACTGACCACGGCGCAGGCGGCTGTCATCGGGGCAGCTCGGTTCCTCGACGACGTCGGGCTGGCACTTGCCGGGGTTGCCGCTGGTGCCCGGCAGGCAGACGCACTGGCCACGGCGCAGGCGGCTATCGTCCGGGCAGATCGGCTCGACCACGTCAGGCCGGCACTTGCCGGGGGTACCGTGGGTGTCCGGCAGACAGACGCACTCGCCGTTGCGCAGGCGGCTGTCGTCCGGGCAGATCGGCTCGATCACTTCGGGCCGGCACTTGCCCGGCTTGCCGATCGTACCGGGCAGGCAGACGCACTCACCACGGCGCAGGCGGCTATCGTCGGGGCAGACCTGCTCGACCACATCCGGTCGGCACTGACCCGGCTTGCCATGTGTGCCGGGCTTGCAGATGCACTCGCCATTGACCAGCCGGCTGTCGCGGAAGTCGCAGCTCGGGACCGACTGGTTGGGCTCGCACTGACCTGGATCGCCGTGGGTGCCCTTGTCGCAGACGCAGGCACCGGCGTCGTTCAGGTGGCTGTCGTCGGGGCACTTGGGCGCCGTCGGACGCGGCTTGGCGCATTGCTTGCCGTTCCATTGCGTGCCGGCCTCGCAGCAGCCGCCATTCGGCATGACCTGCTTGGCCGGACACTGCTCCGGCTTCGGCTCGGGCTTGGCGTCAGGCCGGCAGACGCTTGATGGCAGTTGGGCCGCGGCGGAGGCGGTGTACTGCACGCCCTCGGCGCTGTGCAGCACCTCGGCCGAGATCGCCACGTTCGCGGTGTTGACGATGTTGCACTTGCCGGCGATCGCCACATCCGTCGGGATGTGGATGGTGATCGTCATCTGCGTGTACTTGCCCACCGGGATGTTCTTGAACGGCGACGAGCAATGCATGTCGTTGCCGGTGGTGGGGACGCACGTCCAGTTGCTGGAGACGAAGCTCGTGCCGTCGGGCAGCACTTCGTCCACTTCGACCGTGCCGATATAGGGATCAGGGCCGGTCGAGGTGGCCCGCACGGTGAACGTGGCGTCATAGCCATCGCCCGCCTTGACGGTCTTCACCGCCTCCTTGGTCAGCTTCAGGCTCGGCGGATCGCAATAGACCGCGACCGGGCCGGGCCCGACATTGATGAACAGTTGCGGCACCTTCTGGGTGGCCTGGGCGAGGTAGCCCGGATCGCCGCCCGACGGCGGGTTGGTGATCAGCACGGTGTTGATCACCTCGCAATCGGCCAGCGTCACGCCGTTTGGATCGACGCGGGTGGTCGCCTGGAAGGTCCAGTTCCCCAGCGACGGCAGCGCCGCCGGCCGGGTGCAGAGCCACTGGTTGACGCCCGAGGGCGCGCAGGCGGCCCCGGTAAACGTCGTCGGCTTGCTGTTGAAGTCCTTGACCTGGATCGGGCCCGGCTGCGGCCCGCCGCCATAGTTGAAGACGGTGATGTCGAACTCGCACAGCCAATCCGGACTGGATGGATCAGAGGCACAGCCCATCGCGGTCTTCTGGATGTTGAGCTTGGGCATGCCCGGCGCGAAGCAGGCCGGATTGGGCAGCGCCTGGCCGATGGAGTCGGAGTCGTTGCCGCCAGGATTCTGCGGCGAACCGGAGTTCGGCGTCAGGATCGACAGGTTGTTGGTCACCGAGCAGACGCCCGGCCCGTCCGGAATGAAGGTGCGGAACGGGATGACGATGGGGACGCCCGGATTGACCGCCACGGCGCCCGGCGGCGTGCAGGTGGTCACCGCCGTACCCGTGCAGAACGGGTACATGAAGGTCAGCTCGTTGGCGGTGACGCCAGCCGACGTATCGACGAACGACAGCGGGCCCAGATACGGGGTGGTGCCGACGTTGCTGATCGTCATCTGCCATTTGCAGAGGTAGCCGTTCACTCCGTAGAAGAACGGCGAACAGCCCATGACCGACTTCTGCATCTTGAGGTCGGTATCGGTCGCCGGCCCGGCGCAGGCCGGATCCGGGATCGGCGCGGTGACCGCGTCGAAGTCGTTGCCGGGCAACAGGTTGGTGGGCGAGCCACCGGCGGGCGTCGCGATATTGGCCTTGTTGTCGAGCCCGCAGAGCGCCGGCAGGATGCCCTTGGGCACATGCGAGGTCACGAGGAACCCCGAGGTCCAGCCGGGCGGTACGTTGACCGGTGGCGCGAGGATGTTGCAGGTCAGCACCGGGCCGGCCTGGGCACAGGCCCACGGCCCGAGCGTCGTCGCCGGCGCGTTGAGGCCCAGCGTGTCGGTGACGGTGATCGGCCCGCTGAAGTTGCCGAGGCCGGCATTCTGCACCAGCACCAGGTACGAGCAGTTCCAGCTCACCCCGGCATCGACGCAGCTCGGTGCGGCGATCTTGTTGAGCGACAGGTCGGTGCCGCCCGGAGGCAGGCAGGCCGGGGCGTTGATGCCCGCGACGCCGACGCTGAAGTCGTCACTCGGATCGTCGTCGCCGCTCCAGAACCAGTCCAGCGCCGCGACATTGGCGAGATGGCAATAATCCACCAGCGCCTTGGGCAGCTTCACCACCTCGTGCAGCACCACCCCGTCGCCGGGATAGAGCAGCACCGGGCCGGTGACGCACTGATAGGCGGTGGGGCCGGTCGGGCCGCACGACCATGGCGGCTGCGGCCAGAAGCTCATGCTGGCGCCGGGATTGTTGGCCGGCAGGTGATCGTTGATGGCGACCGGACCCCAGTACGGCACGGTGCCGGTGTTCTCGACCCGGATGGTGAAGTTGCACCACCAGTCGGCGCCGCCGTCGAAGCAGAAGAACGGCTTGGCCCACTTTTCGAGGGTCAGGTTGACGAACTCGTCCGGCTCGTCGCCTTCCGGTTCATCCTCGTCCGGCCCGTAGCTCGGCGGTACGTAGCCCGGCGACGGGAAAGCCTGCGGCGGCACATAGGTCGAAGGCGCGCTCTCGCAGGTCTGCCAGATCGCGACAGCGCCGACATGACCCTGGGCGGTCGCCTGGTCGTCGTCGGTATTGCCGTCGTAGTCGACGAAGAAGGAAGTCGTCGGCGGATCGTTCTGCGGCCGCACCAGCGTGTGGGCGTTGCCCTGCAGGCCATGCACCTGGGTCGGCGGATCGAGTGGCTCATCGACGCTGAGGTTGTCGCGCAGCGCATCACCGGTCGACCACAGGTAGGCGTTGCAGGCGCCGCTGAACGTGTCGGTCTCGGCGTCGAAATCATAGCCCAGCGCAATGCCGCCAGACGCGGCGGTGCCTTCCGGCGCCATGCCGATGGCGTAGCTGTCGGGGGTTTCCACCCAGGTGCCCGGGGTCGCCGGGTCATCGGGGAATTCGCGCTCGTAGCGCACCACGGACGAGGTGTGGGCCTCGGCGAACACCGAGTAGTCGTAGCTGCCCACCTGCGGCCCGCGCTGCGCCAGGATCATCCGCCCCTGCGGGTCGAAGACGATGCTGGCAACGTCATTGTTCGAGGGCAGGTCGGCGATATCGAGTTCCCAGCGCGCTGTGCCAAAACTGCCGTCGGCGTTGATGCGCACTGACCAGATCTGGCCGGCGACGGCGTAGAACAGCCGCCCGCCATTGACCGCGAGGCCGTACACCTTGCGCTCCGGCTGGGTGATACCCCAGGTCGCCGGGTCCTCGGAATTGAAGGCAGGGTCGGTGACGGACATGGCACTGCCGTCGTCGGCCACCGCCTCGAGCTCATGCTCGGGGCGGCCGGCCACACCGTGGTCGAAGGTGTCGATGATCACTCCGTCCGCCGCCAGCCGGTAGATCAGGCCGGTGTCGAGATCGGAGACGAAGAATTGCGCGCTCGCCGGGTCGTAGACCAGGTTGCCGAGGCCCGCGCCAGAATTGGCGGCGATGGTGGTGAACAGCGAGATCTCGCCCGTGGTGCCGTCGACCTTCCAGATGCTGCCGGGATAGCCCTCGGCGCCGCCGGCGCTGCCCCATTGGCCGGCCATGAAGGTCGCCTCGGGGGCGCCGAGCTTGCTGCGGATCGGGTTGCCGTCGGAATCGGGCACCACGATGTTGAGGCCGAAGGCCGAGGTGGCGCTCAGGTAGATGTTGGGGGCAGCCGCACCGGTGAACTCAGGCGCATCATCGATCGTCACGCCGAAGGTCTGCCCGACATCGGCGGCGGTCGCCGAGAAGATCGGGGACGCCGGGATCAGCTGCCCGATCGGCGGCCCATCCGGCTGCAACTGCTGGATGACCATCGAGGCGCCGGCGGGATCGATGAACGTGTAATCGAGCGGATCGCTGCCAGCCGGGGGCGTGGCAGGCGGCATGACGCCCGAGAATCCGGTGACGATCGGCTCGCCCGGCGCGAAGATCGCGTCATCGGCGGCACGAACGCTCGATGCCGGCCACGCTGCCGAAACAGCGGCGGCCAACAGGAATACAAAGCTGAATACAGTTCTCTTCGACGTAAGACGGGTAGCCATAGCTGCTCCTGCCAGTACGCCCCAAGTTCACCCGCCTCCCCAAGCGTGAACTCCGCACGATCAGAATAGCACGGAGCCGCACCCGCGGCACTCCGAATCTTGAACGACTGTCGAAGCGTGGTCAGCCGCAGCGATCCAGCACGCGCTTGATGGCGGCCGAGGAGCCCTTGGCGCCGAAGGTGTTGCTGTCGAACACGTCGAGCCCGCCTGACGACTTCGTGCGGACGTAGGCGACCCGCACCGCGGCCTTGGCCTGCTGGGCGATCCGCGCCCATTGCTTGGCCACGGGACCGCGCACGATCATCGAGGTGCCGTCGCTGTGGATGAGCGGAATCTCCTGGGCGAAGCTGGTGCCGCCGCCGGCGGAGACCTTGCTGCCTTCGGCCGGATCGGCGCTGATGGCGAGGTTCATCGAGGCGGCGCCGGCCACCTGCTTGTGCGGGGCGCGGACCCAGAAGCCCATCGCGAGGTCGCCGCCGCGGCAGGCGAACTGGAACTGCGCGTCGCCATTGTCGAGGTAGGCGATCGGCACGCTCCCGTCTTCGTAGACCCATTCCGCCGCACCGGCCGCGGTGGCCATGAGCAGCACGAGAACAGCCGGAAACACCTTGAGCATGCAGATCCCCGTCAAACAGGCGGGGACCGTAGTCGAGGGACGGCGCTGCTCGCAAGCGATGCTGCGATCAAGGTGTGGAGAGCAGGGGAGGGGGCCGGTCAGCTGGCCAGTTGTTGGTCGGTGAACACCGCGCGCTGCGCGGCGAAGGCGCGCTGGAAGGCAGGCCGTGCCTTGCCGCGTTCGACATAGGCGCCGAGATTCGGGTGCTCGGCGAGCAGCTCCGAACCCTCGAGCCGGCGCAGCACGCCCACCATCACCAGGTCGCCGGCGCTGAATTCGCCATCGAGCCAGTCGGCATCGCCGAGCCGGCGCGACAGGTCGACCAGCCGGCCACGGATGCGGCTGTCGGCGGTCTCGAGCCGCTCCCCGTACCAGCTCTTGTCGCCCTCGAGGTACTCGGCGGCCTCGCGATCAACGATCGGCGGCTCGATGGTGGCAAGCGCGGCGAACATCCAGGTAATGGCGCGAGCCCGTGCCTTCGGCTCCGCGGGCAGCAGCCCCTCGTGCTGCTCGGCAATGTGGAAGACGATGGAACCGGATTCGAACAGCGCGAGCTCGCCATCCTCGTAGGTCGGGATCTGCCCGAACGGCTGCAGGGCGCGATGGGCGGGCTGCTTCATTTCGGCGAACGAGACGAGGCGGACGTCGTAGGGTTGGCCGACCTCCTCGAGCGCCCAGCGCACGCGGGTGTCGCGGGCCTGGCCCTGGCCGCCATCGGGGGAGGTCGCAAATGCGGTGATTGTCGGGATCATCGTCGGCTCCGGGCTGTTCGCATCGGCTGGCCAATCCAGCCTTCACTTCTAATCGAACCGCCCGAGCCGGATTCGACATCGCCCGACAAATTTCCTTGCGCGCTAGGTGGCGTAGGCGATCCAGCCGCGAAAACTGAGGCCGGCGTAGAACAGGCTGATGCCGTCGAAACCGGCGTCGCGCAGCATGGCTTCGTCGTCCTCGGGCGAGAGGATGGTCAGCCGGGTGCCGATGGCCTCGCGGGCGGCTGCGAGGTGCGCGGGATCGGTGCCGCGCGGCGCGCCATAGGCGACGTGGCGGGCGATCCATTGCGAGCGCTCCGGCTCGGTCTGCGGAAAGCTGATGTGCATCAGGGCCAGCGGCGCGCCGGGCTTCAGCCGGCGATGCAACTGCCGCAGCGTCTCGCGTCGCTCGTCGCGCGGCATGAAGTGGAAGACGAGGAGGCTGGTGGCGGCGTCGAACGGACCGGGTGGGGCGGCGTCGATCAGGCCCTGATGCAGCAGCACGCGGGCACCGTAAGGGCCGACCGTCTCCTCGGCGAGCGCCAGCATTTCTGGTGACGGATCGACGCCATCGAACAGCCAGCCGGGCTGCGCCTCAGCCAGCGCTCTGAGCTCGAGGCCACCGCCAGCGCCGTGCACCAGGACCCTGCCGTTGGCGGGAACGCGCTCGGCCAGCAGCATCTCCACCATGCGGTGGAGGGTGGCAAAGCCCGGGACCTGACGCGGCGGACCTTCGAGATAGCCGCGGTTGCGCAGCGGCGTGAAGGCGCCGCTCATTCGCGGCTCGTCAGGGCTGGACATGGTTGCTCCATTTCACGTATCTTTTATTGATACGAAAGATCGAAATGGCGGTCAACCGGTCGGGTTGGCAGGCATGGGCGTTGGTTTCAGGACGGGCGGATGAACAAGGACACACGACTTTCGGGCGTCTTGCACGTGCTGCTGCACCTGGGGCAGGCGACGGCGCCGCTGACCTCGGAGGTGCTGGCCAGGACCATGGGCACCAACCCCGCCGTGTTCCGCCGCACCATGGCGGGGCTGCGGAAAGCGGGGCAGGTGCACTCGGGCAAAGGCCACGGCGGCGGCTGGGCGCTGGCCCGACCGCTATCCGAGATCACACTGCTCGACGTCTATGCGGCGCTAGGGCGGCCCGCACTGTTCGCCTTCGGCAACCGTAGCGAGCAGCCCGAGTGCAAGGTCGAGTGGGCGGTGAACGACGCGCTGGGCGACACCATGGCCCAGGCCGAAGCCCTGTTCGTCGAACGCTTCGGCGCCATCACGCTGGACCAACTGATGCCGCCGCACGCGTCGACGGTGCACGGCCACATGCACGCCTGACACCTACCCGGCGTCTGTCAGTACCAGGTGCTCCTCGACGATACGGAAGCCGGCCCGGGCGAAGGCCCCGGCCATCGGCACGTTGCCGAAATCGGTGTCGGCGCCGACAGTCTCGCCGGGCGCAAGCTCGCCGAGGCGCCAGGCCATTTCGGCGAGCAGGTCGTCGACGTAGCCGTGGCCGCGCTGCTCAGGCACGACGCCGATATAGCCGACGGTCGGCTGGCTGTAGTTGCGGGCCGGAATGATCAGCCCGACGAGGTCGCCGGACCGGGTGAGGGCGAGCTGCCACCAGTCGCGTGGCGAGGGGAACCAGTGGAGGTCCTCGAGCTGCAGTTCGGCAGCCCGCTCGACGCCGTGGAGTGCTACGGCGTGCCGGTCGTGAGCGTCGAGCGTGCCCACCAGCAGTTGCCTGAGCACCGCCAGCACCTGCGCGTCGTCCGCGGGGCGGAACGCCAACCGCTCGCTGCGCGGTGGCAGTCCGTCCTGCTCGGCCGACCAGCGGTAGGTGAAGCGCTCGACGAATGGCGCCATCCCGGCGTTCTGCGCGGTCGCGAGCCGCGCTTCGCCGGCGGCGCGCAGGGCCGGGTCATCGCGCCAGCCGGGCGGCATGAACAGGTGATAGTCCGGGCGCTTGCCTCCAGCGTTGCGGATGGTCTGATGGGCGGTGCGCAGCAGCATGGTGCCAAGTTCGACCTGCCGGTGGCCGGGCTCGGCTTCGAGCCAATCGAGCGACACCGGCTGCTTGTCCTCACGACCGGCCCAGAAGCAGGCGCGGGCGACGACGACGCCGTCCTCGAGTGCCACCCAGGTGTGCTCGGGGCGGTACTGGTTTGAGGCGAGCAGCGCCTCGTAGTCGCGCGCCGTCTCCCACATGCCGGGCTGGCGGGCGAACGGGTAGGACAGGAAGAGCGGGGTCTCGCCCTGTCGCAGCGGACGGATGATGAGTTCGGGCATGGGGGCCTTCACCGCAATCCTCGTGCGATGCGCGGGTCGTTGAGCATCAGCCCGTCCGCACCACGCTCGACCAGCGAGCTTGCAACCGCCGCATCGATATCGCCGACGGCGCGGTTCGTTCCCGGGCCGCCAACCATGATCAGGACGGGTATGCCGAGCGCATGGACGGCGTAGATGCGGGCGCGGGAGGCATCCTGTTCCCACAGCCGCACCCAGCGGCCGCCCGACGCGGTGAACTGCGGCGCGAGGTCGGGACTGTCCAGCAAGCCGAGCTGCACCAGCTTGGGGGACAGTTGCCGGACCTGGGCTTGCGCCTCGAGCGATCGCATGCCGATGGCGATGCTGTCGTCCGGTTTCAGCAACTGCAACAGGGCATTGATATCGTCCTCGCGCTTCAGCTTGAGGTCGAGGAGGAGGTTGCAGCGCCCCCGCATGCGCTCGAGCACGTCCTCGAGCGGAACCGCGTAGTCCGGGGCCAGCCGCTGCAACTCGGCAAACGAGAGTGACGGCAGCGCGATGTCGAGGCCGGCGGTGCGCTTCAGCGTTTCATCGTGATGGCAGACGAACATGCCATCCGCCGACCGCCGCACGTCGGTTTCTACCGCGTTGGCGCCGTCGGCGATCGCACTCTCGAACGCCTCGGGAGAGTTCTCGCGCTGCGTCGCTGACGCACCGCGATGCGCCACGACCCATGTGCCGTGCTCGGCCTGCGCGAATGATGTCCAGCTGGGGGCGAGCAACGCCTGGGCTATGCCGCTGCCAGCGAGCGGGCTTCGCTGCGCATACGGTTAACCATGGCGACGAGGCCGTTGGAGCGCTGCGTGGTGAGGTGTTCGCGCAGGCCCAACTCGTCGAAGATGGCGATGGCGTCGGTTTCGGCGATCTCGCGGGCCGGGCGGCCGGAGTAGAGGGCGATCAGCACAGCGACGAGGCCGCGGACGATCATCGCGTCGGACTCGCCGCGGTACTCGAGGTGCGCGCCGTTGTGGTTGGAGACCAGCCAGACCTGCGAGGTGCAGCCATGCACCTTGTTCTCGGCGTTCTTCTCCGCCTCGGCGAGCGGCGGCAGCGCCTGGCCCAGCTCGATGATGTAGCGGTAGCGGTCTTCCCAGTCGTCAAGGAAGCTGAGGTTTTCGGCGATCTCGGTAAAAGCGGCAGGATGAGTCATGCCCGATAGATAGGCTATCGGTGGACAAGAAAGAAGAGAGCCGCAGTGCGGGGCAGCGCACTGCGGCTCGGCCAGGGATCGCTGCTGGAGTAGCGTCGGGGAAGTGACGCAACCCCTGGCTCAACCCATCCG
>JAESFN010000417.1_pt1 | contig 42274 bp, 42 predicted proteins | sample 9269411 | NCBI WGS metagenome assembly JAESFN01 (sample SAMN14505399, study PRJNA617100) | algae metagenome | isolation source: Iphinoe sp. HA4291-MV1 and co-occurring heterotrophs from trail next to... | place: USA: Maunawili Falls, Hawaii | collected 2009-07-25
GCCCCGGCCAGCGCGGCCGGCGCCCAGCGCTGCGCCTGCTCTGGCGTACCGGCCTGGACGATGGTCAGGATGTTCCAGGCGGTGATGCCCAGCGAGGGCACCTTGAGCCCGGCGAACTCCTCCTCGGTCACCAGCTGCTCGGCGGCGTCGGCGTCCCGGCCCCAGGGCTTGGGCCAGTGCGGCACGAAGTAGCCGGACTCGGCCAGCCGGGCCCGCTGCTGGTCCCGGGGCAGGGCCTTGACCTCGGCGGCGATCGCGGCGGCCTCGGCCCGGTACTGCTCGGCCTCCGGCGGCAGGTCGATCGAGTACTTGCGGGTCGCCCCGGCGGCGCTCAGCGCGGCCACCTCCAGCTCGGCGTCGCCCAGGGCCCCGACCAGCGCGGACAGCACGTTGGCCCGGCGCAGGTAGATGCCGGCGTCGTGCTCCCAGGTGAACCCGATGCCCCCGTGCACCTGGATGTTGGTCTGCGCGCAGGTCACCGCCGCCGGCAACGCGCGGGCCGCCGCCACCGCCGCGGCCAGCTCGGAGCTCGCGTCGGCCGGGTCGGAGCGGGCGGCGTCCCAGGCGGCGGCCGTGGCCGTCTCCGCCTCGACCAGCATGTCCGCGCACAGGTGCTTGACCGCCTGGAAGCTGCCGATGGTCCGGCCGAACTGCTCGCGCTCCTTGGCGTAGGCCACCGCCATCTCGGTGCAGGCGTTCGCGATGCCGGCCGCCTCGGCCGCCGCCAGGATCCGGGCCAGCCTGGTCAGCACCGGGCGGGCCCCGGCCAGCACCGTCACCGGCGTGCCCTCGAGGGTCATCCGGGGGGAGCGGCGGGTCGGGTCCAGGTCGGTGGCCGGGGGGCGGGTCAGCCCGTCGGCGTCGGCCCGGGCCACGACGATGTCGTCCCCGGCGACCACGAGCAGCACGTCGGCGACCGCGCCGCCGAGCACCGGCCCGGTCTTCCCGGACGCCGCACTCCCCTCGACGGTCAGCGACCCGCCGAAGCCGACCCCGGCCGTCTTGGCCCCACTGACCAGCTCGGACACCAGGTCGGGCTCGGCGCCCAGCTGGTGCAGCAGGGCCGAGGCCAGCACGGTGGGCAGGAACGGACCGGGGGCGACGACCTCGCCCAGCGCCTCGAGCACCACCGCCAGCTCGGGCAGCCCGTAGCCCTCACCACCGCGCTCCTCGGGCAGGTGCAGCCCGAGCCAGCCCAGCCCGGCCAGGTCCTTCCAGAACCCCGGCAGCGACTCGGACTCGGTCTCCAGCTGGGCCCGGGCCGCCGCCCGCGCACCGTGGTCGGCCAGGAACGAGCGGGCGACCTCGGCCAGCGCGCGGTGATCCTCGGTGATGGCCAGCGACATGCGTCCGTCCCTCCGGTCTTCGGGCAGCCGCCCGGATGCTCTTCGGGCGGCTCGCCCGAATGTACTGTTCCCCGGGCCGTCCCGCCCCGTCGCGACGCCGCCCGGGAGCGGCCGTGTATGAACCAACCATGACGTCCCCGCCGGTCGCCGCCCTGATCGACCAGCTCGACCTGGAGCGGATCGGCCCGACGACGTTCCTCGGCCGCACCGGCGACCCGCTCGGCGGGCCCTACGCCCGGCTGTTCGGCGGGTTGATCGCGGCGCAGTCGCTGCGGGCGGCGCAGGCGTCGGTGCCCGCCGACCGGCACGCGCACTCGCTGCACGGCTACTTCCTGGCCCCGGGCAAGACCGGCGACCCGGTGGAGCTGGACGTGGACCCGCTGCGCGACGGGCGCTCGTTCAACACCCGCCGGGTGGTCGTCCGCCAGGGGGACCAGCCGATCTTCACCCTGGTCGTGTCGTTCCACCGGGACGAGCCCGGCCGGGAGTTCCAGGTCGACGCCCCGGACGCGCCGGACCCGGACACTGGTACGCCCTGGATCCCCGGCTACCCGCCGGCGGAGGTGTTCGAGTTCCGCGAGGTGCCGCTGGCCGACGACCGGGGCCCCGACCCGGCCACGATGCGGTTCTGGGCCCGCACGCGGGCGCCGCTGCCCGACGACCGGGGGCTGCACCTGTGCGTGCTGGCCTACCTCAGCGACCTGTCCGGGCTGACCGCCAGCGCCCGGGCGATCGGGCTGGAGTGGGGCGCGATGCAGGCCGCCAGCCTGGACCACACCGTGCACTTCCACCGCCCGCTGCGGCTGGACCGCTGGGTGCTGGTGGACATGCGGCCGGTGTCCAACAGCGGCAGCCGGGGCCTGGTCCGCAACACCATCCACGACCGGGAAGGGGTGCTGGGCGCGTCGGTCACCCAGGAGGCCCTGGTCCGGGAGATCTCGCGGCGCCGCTAACCCCCTCAGCCGAACACACCCTTCTCCCGGAGGCCGGCGATCCGGTCACCGTCGTAGCCGATCCCGGCCAGCACCTCGTCGGTGTGCGCGCCCAACCCGGGCGCCGGGCCGGTCGGGGTCGTCGGCTCCCCGTCGAACTGCATCGGCACCCCGACCAGCCCGAAGTCGACGCCCTCGGGGGTGCGTACCCGGGGCAGCAGCCCGTTCTCCGCGACCTGCGGGTGATCGTGCACCTCGGCGGCCGACTGCACCGGCGCCCACACCCCGGAGAAGTCGGCGAGGGTCTCCTTCCACTCGTCCAACGTGCGGGTCCGGAACACCTCGGTGAGTGCGTCCACGCACTCGGCCCGGTGCTGGTAGCGGACGGCCATGTCGGTGAACCGCTCGTCCATGATCAGTTCGGGGGCGCCGATGAACGCGCACAGCTCGGCCCAGTAACGGTCGGCCTGCAGCAGCACCAGGTACAGCCAGCGGCCGTCGCTGGTCGGGTACCAGTTGGTCAGCGGGTTGCCCTGCTGGTGGCGCGGCGCCGGCGCCATCGAGCCGGCGTACGGCGCGCCGACGATGTCCGGGCCCATCGTCCACATGCCCACGTTCAGCAGCGACACGTCGACCACCGAGCCGGCGCCGGTGCGCTCCCGCTTGAACAGCGCGGTGGAGATCGCGGCGGTGAGCGCGGTCGAACCCTGCAGGTCGAAGAACGCCGGTGGCTGCATCGGCGGCTCGCCACCGGGCGGGGTCATCCGGTAGGCCAGCCCGGAGCTGGCCCAGCCGGCGGCCAGGTCGAACCCGCCGGTGTCGCGCATCGGCCCGCGCGCCCCCCAGCCGCTGCCGCACACGTAGATGACGTCCGCGCGGCGGGCCCGCACGGCGTCCACGTCGAAGCCGAGCTTGCGCCGGCTGGCCGGAAGGTAGCTGGTCAGGAACACGTCCGCGCCGGCGGCCAGGTCGAGCAGCACCTCCCGGGCGCCGTCCGCGCCGAGGTCCAGGGTGACGCTGCGCTTGCCCCGGTTCGGCAGCTCGAGGAACGGGTTGGGCCCGTCCTTGGACATGTTCAGCAGGTTGCGCAGCGCCCGCTGCGGGTCCCCGGCGGGGGGTTCGACCTTCACCACCTCGGCGCCCAGGTCGGCCAGCATCGCCCCGGCCGCCGGGACGAAGGTCCACGACGCGACCTCGACGACCTTGATGCCAGCGAGCGGCTTCTCCATAGTTGGGTACACCCTTTCCTCGACCTGCTGGAGACCTCATTGCATGAGCCCGCCCGGTGTCAAGGTGTCGACCCCGCCGCGTTCCGCGACGACGTCCGGACGTGGCTGGCCGGGGACCGGCTGGCCGCGTGGCGGGGCGGACACCACGCGAGCGCCGGGCCGGAGGCGATGGCCCGGGGGGCCGCGCTGGTCCGGCTGCTCTGGGACGCGGGGTGGGGTCGGGCGGGCTGGCCGGTCGAGGTCGGCGGCAGCGGAGGCAGCCTGCTGATGCGCCAGGTGCTGATCGACGAGCTGTACCGGGCCGGCGTCGACGTCCCCGAGCAGTACGCGCCGCTGGAGGTGATGGCGCCGATGCTGATCGACCTGGCGCCCGACCTGGCCGCCGAGCTGCTGCCCGGGTTCCTGCGCGGCGACGAGTGCTGGGTGCAGGGGTTCAGCGAGCCGGAGGCGGGCAGCGACATCGCCGCGCTGCGCACCCGGGCGGTCCGTACCGACAGCGGGTTCGTGCTCACCGGGCAGAAGATCTGGGGCAGCCACGGCGCCACCAGCAGCCGGGCCTACGTGCTGGCCCGCACCGGCGCCCCGGACAGCCGGCACCGGGGTCTGACCATGCTGCTGGTGGACCTCGACTCCCCCGGCGTCACGGTCCGGCCGATCGCGCTGGCCAGCGGGGTCGACCACGTCGCGGAGATGTTCTTCGACGACGTGCTCGTGCCGGCCACCCGGGTGATCGGCGAGGTGGACGGCGGCTGGGCCGCGCTGATGCGGCTGCTGCAGTACGAGCGCGGCAGCTACGCCTGGCAGCGCCAGGGCCTGCTGGGGCGGCGGCTGCGCGAGGTGCTGGACGCGTCCGGCGCCGCGGCTCTCCCGGATCGCGGGGACTCCGGCGCGGCCGGTGCGGACGCCGGCGCGGTCGGCGCGGCGTACCTGAAGGTGCTGGCCGTCCGGGCGCGCAGCGCCGGCACGGTGCGCCGGCTGGCCGCCGGCGAGGCCGTGGGCCCGGAGACCAGCGTGGACAAGATCCTGCTGGGCTGGGCCGAGCACGCCGTCCCGGACCTGGTCCGCGAGCTGCACCCGCACGGCTTCCTGCTGGGCGGCTCCGGATCGCCGGACCTCGAGCCCTGGCTGGACCACTGGTGGTACAGCCGGGCCACCACGATCTTCGGCGGCGCCGGAGAGGTGCAGCGCGGGCTGGTCGCCGACCGGGTGCTGCGGCTGCCGACCGAGACGACGTGATGGGGCAGTGATGGACGAGCGGGACCGCGAGCTGCTGGCCGGGTCGGTGCGCGCGCTGCTGTCCGGGCCCGACCTCGACGTGGTCGGCGCGCTGGACGAGCTGGGCTGGGACGAGGTGCTGGCCGACGACCCGGCCGGGGCCACCACGCTGCTGTTCACCGAGCACGGCCGGGCGCTGGCCACTTCCGCCGTGCTGGACCGGGTGCTGCTGGCCGAGCTCGGGCTCGACGGACCCTCGGCCCTGCTCTACCCGCCGTTCGGCGCCGGGTGGGTGGCCGCCGAGGGGGTGCTGCTCGCCGCCCCGGACCCGGCGGGTGAGCTGGTGGTACCGGTGCGCGACGGGGTGGCGCTGGTCGCCGCCGCCGGGACGGACGCGCGGCCGGTGACGGGGTTCGACCCGGACGCCGGATGGTGGTTGGCCCGGCTGCCGGACAGCCCGGCGCCGCACGCCGCGATCGGGCCGGAACGCTGGGCCTCGGCGCTGGCGGCCGGCCGCCGCGCGCTGGCCGCCGAGCTCAACGGGGTGACCGAGGTGTTACTGGAGATCACCGTGCGGCACACCAGCGAACGGGTGCAGTACGGCCGGGCGATCGCCGGCTACCAGACCGTGCGGCACCGGCTGGCCGAGGGCCACGTGCTGTTGGAGGCGTCCCGGTCGCTGCTGGACGCGGCCTGGGACGGCGCCGCCGAACCAACGGCCCCGGCGACGGCGTGGGCGGCGGCCGCGGCCAAGGCGCAGGCCGGGCAGGCGTACGGCGAGGTGGCCCGGCACGCCATGCAGCTGTGCGGGGCGATCGGGCTGACCCAGGAGCACCGGCTGCACGGTTACGTGCAGCGAGGCGCGCTGCTGGACGGGCTGCTGGGCTCGACCCGGGAGCTCACCCGGGAGCTCGGCGCGCGGCTGCTGGGCGGTTTCCGCCCGCCGGCCGTCGTGGACCTCTAGAATTCCGTCTCCGAGATGACCGCACGTGCTCGACCCGCCGCGGAGACGCTGACCGGGTCCCCCACCGATCCGGCGATCCACGCCGTCCGCTCCGCCTCACCTGCCCCGCGTGCCCCTTCAGGACCACCAGCGTCCGCCCCGAAGCTCGCGGCGCAGGTGGCCCGGCGGATCGAGTCCGACATCATCGACGCCGGCTGGCCGGTGGGCGAGCTGTTCGGGTCGGAGACCGAGCTGCGGCTGCGCTACCGGGTGAGCCGCGCGGTGCTGCGCGAGGCGGTCCGCATCGTCGAGCACCACCAGGTGGCCGGCATGCGCCGCGGCCCCACCGGCGGGCTGATCGTGCGGGCCCCGGACGTCACCCCGTCCGCGCGGGCCCTGGTGATCTACCTGGCGCACGTCGGGACCACCATCCCCGACCTGGTCGCCGCCCGGCTGCAGCTGGAGACCCTGGCCGCCGCGATGGCCGCCCGGAGCATCACCGAGGACGGCGCCGCGCGGCTGCGCGGGGTCTGCGCGCACGAGGCCGGCCGGCCCGGGGTGTCCGAGCAGGACGCGCTGCACGTGGTGCTGGGCGAGCTCTCCGGGAACCCGGCGGTGGCCCTGTTCGTGTCCGTGCTGGCCATGCTGACCAGGCACTACACCGTGCACGGCCGCCCCGGGCCGGACGAGGGCAGCACCGCCGAGTCGGAGTCCGCCCGGGCGCACCGGGCCATCGTGGACGCGGTGCTGGCCGGGGACGCGGCGCTGGCCGAGCGCCGGGTCGGCAAGCACCTGCGGGCGCTGGGCGAGTGGTTCGGGCCGGAGTCGCGGCCGCTCGGGTCGTTGCGCCCGCCGGGCCCCGGTCCGATCGACCCCGACTCGATCAACCCGATCGGCCCGGATCCGCGCGGGGTGAAGCTCGCCGAGGTGGTGGCCGACCGGATCCGCGCCGACATCGCCCGGGCCGGGCTCGGCGAGGGCGCCGTCGCCGGCTCCGAACCCGAGCTGCTGGCCCGCTACCGGATCAGCCGGGCGGTGCTGCGCGAGGCCATCCGGTTGCTGGAGTACCACTCGGTGGCCGGGATGCGCCGGGGCCCGGGCGGCGGGCTGGTCGTGCTGCGGCCCGACCCGGGCGCCAGCATCGAGTCGATCGCGCTGTACCTGGAGTACCAGCGGATCGACTTCGACGCGCTGCGGGAGATCCGCGACGCCGTGGAGCTGGGGTGCATCGAGCGGGTGGTGGCCCGCCGGACGGACCCCCGGGTGGCCGAACGGTTGGCCGCCGCGCAGCTGGTCGGCCCGGACACCCCGGTGGAGCGGCTGGAGGAGCTGTCCCACCGGTTCCACACCGAGCTGGCCGAGCTGTCCGGCAACCCGGTGCTGGCGCTGTTCCAGCGGATCCTCACCACGCTGGCCGCCCGGCACCTGCGCGCGACGGCCAGCCGGGGAGACACCCCGCCGGCCCGGACGATGGCCGCCGAGGTGGCCCGGGTGCACGCCGGGATCGTCGCCGCGGTCCTGGCCGGTGACCTGGGCCTGGCCCGGCACCGGATGCGCCGCCACCTGACCACCCTGAGCACCGATTGGTGGCACTGAGCATGTCGGACGGGGCGATGTCACACGTGCCGGTCGGTCCCCCGCCGCAGCCCACGCTGGCCTCCGCCGACTTCTGGGCGTCCGGCGCCGACGGGGTGCTGCGGATGTCCCGCTGCGACGACTGCGCCCGACGGTTCCACCCGCCCGGCCCGATCTGCCCGAGCTGCCGCTCCCGCAACGTCCGGCTGGCCCCCACCGACGGCCGGGGTGTGGTGGTGGCCTGCAGCGTCAACCACCAGCCGTGGTGGCCGACGATGCCGCCGCCGTACGTGGTGGCGATCGTCGCGCTGGCCGAGGACGACCGGGCCCGGCTGACCACCAACGTGATCGGTTGCGCCCCGGACGAGGTGCGGATCGGCCTGCAGGTGCGGGTGCGGTTCGAGCGGCACCCGGAGAACCCGGACGTGTGGGTGCCGCTGTTCGAGCCGGATCCGGAGCACGCCGGGACCGACGGGCCGGTGCCGCCGCCGCGCGACGTCCGCCCGGAGATCCGCCCGATGCGGTCGGTCGACAAGTACGAGGACAAGGTCGCGCTGACCGGGGTCGGGCAGTCGACGGTCGGCCGCCGGCTGATGGTCGACCCGATGTCGCTGACCGTGGACGCCTGCCTGGCCGCCCTGGCCGACGCCGGCCTGACCCCGGACGACGTCGACGGGCTGTCCACCTACCCGGGCATCTCGCCGTACCCGGGGATGACCGAGGGCGGCATCATCCCGATCGAGGAGGCCCTGAACGTCCGGCCGCTGTGGGTGAACGGCGGCTCGGACACCCCCGGGCAGATCGGTGCGATCACCACCGCCATGCTGGCCGTGGCGTCCGGGCTGTGCCGGCACGTGCTGTGCGTGCGCACGGTGTGGGAGGCCAGCCACGCCGCGCTGATGCGGGCCGGCCGGTACCCGCCGCCGATCAGCGTGGCCAGCGGGATGCAGGAGTTCCGCTTCCCGTTCGGGGCGATCTCGGCGGCCCAGTGGATCGCCCTGCAGGCCGGCCACTACATGCACCGGTACGGCGTGGGCCGGGACATGCTGGCCGCGATCGCGGTCACCCAGCGGGCCGGGGCGGCGCGCAACCCGGAGGCGCTCTACCGCGACCCGATGACCGTCGAGGACTACTACGCCGCCCGCATGGTCAGCACCCCGTTCGGGCTCTACGACTGCGACGTCCCCTGCGACGGCGCGGTCGCGGTCGTCGTCTCGGCCGTCGAGACCGCCCACGACCGGCCGACGCCTCCGGTGCTGGTGGAAGCGGTGGGCAGCGCGGTGCTGGAGCGGCTGTCCTGGGACCAGGACACCCTGGAGCTGCTGCCGCAGACCAAGGGGCCGTCGGCGCACCTCTGGTCACGTACCGACCTGCGACCGACCGACGTGGACGTGGCGCTGCTCTACGACGGGTTCACCTTCAACGCCGTGTCCTGGCTGGAGAGCCTGGGCTTCTGCGGGCCCGGTGAGGCGACCGACTTCCTGGCCGGCGGCAAGACCATCACCCTGGACGGCGAGCTGCCGCTGAACCCGCACGGCGGCCAGCTGTCGGCCGGGCGGTTGCACGGCTACGGCTTCATCCGGGAGGCGATGCTGCAGCTGCGCGGCGAGGCGCACGGCCGCCAGGTACCCGGCGCCCGGCTGGCGGCGGTCAGCGCGGGCGGCGGGGTGCCGTCCGGGGCGATGCTGCTGCGCCGCGGCTGACCCGTTCCGGTGGCGACCCGCCGGCGCCGGAATGGCGGCGGCGCGTCCGTGCGTTCGAGCCGTACATGGACGACGTGAACGAGTGGAACAAGCAGATCATCGCCGAGTTCCGGGCGAACGAGGGTCGGGTCGGCGGCCAGTTCGAGGGGGCCCCGATGCTGATCCTGCACACCCGGGGCGCGAAGAGCGGCGAGCCGAGGATCAACCCGATGGTCTACCAGGACCTGGGCGGCTCCTACGCGGTGTTCGCCTCCTACGGCGGGGCCCCGACGCACCCGGCCTGGTACCACAACCTGGTCGCGCAGCCGAACGTGGAGATCGAGGTGGGCGGCAGCACCGTCCGGGCCACCGCCCGGGTGCTGGAGAGCGCCGAGCGGGAGCCGATCTGGACCAAGCAGAAGCAGGTCATGCCCGGCTTCGCCGAGTACGAGGCCAAGACCGACCGGGTCATCCCGGTGGTCGTGCTCGAGCCGTCGAGCTGATCCCCGGGCGGGCGGCGGTGAGCTCCAGTACGCCGCCCGCTCCGATCAGCACGGCGCCGACCAGCCCGGCCCAGAACCCGAAGCCGGTGAAGGTCACCGCCGACACCCCCAGCTCGCCGGTCAGGCCCGACTCGGCGAGCTCCCCCTGCAGCCGCAGCAGCGGGATCAGGTACGCCAGCCCGGAGACCGCCGCGGCCGCGACCAGCACGCCCACGCCGATCCGCCGGTTCGCCGGTTTGGCGGTCGCCAGCAGCCACAGACCCACCCCGACGGCCACCGCGGCGGCGAACGGCACCAGCGGCACCAGGATCAGCGACGGCGTGTCCGGGGCGAGCCGGGCGAAGGTGGGCGCGGTCAGCGAGCCCACGAACGGCAGGGTGACCACCGGGAGCGCGTAGTAGGCCAGGAGCACCAGGGCGGCGCCCAGCAGGGCCACCGCCACGCCCGGCTTTCGGCTGTTCATGGGGTCGGGTACCCGGTCACCCCGGCCGGCAACCGCCGATCAGAGCCGGTCGAGCAGGTGCCGCAGCCCGCCGTCCATGGCCGTCGCCAGGTTCGGCCGGAAGAACCGGAGCATGTCCGCCACCAGGTGGTCCACCTCCGGCCCGGCGTCGTCCAGCACCTCGCACCCCAGGTCGGTGAGGGTGAAGGCGACCGCCTGGCTGCGCTCGGCGCGGGCCCGCTCGATCAGCCCCTTGCCCACCAGCTGGCCGGTCAGCCCACCGACGGCCTGCGGGCTGATCTGCAGCCGCCGGGCGAGGTCGGCCCGGCTGATCCCGGGGGCCCCGGCCACCCGCAGCAGCACCAGGTACTGGCTGGCGCTGACCCCGGACCGGCGCACCGCCTGGTGCATCCGCCGCTCGACCAACCGCCCTAGCTCGATGACGACCCCGCTCAGCGGCATCGCGCCCGGGCGTGCCGGGGCATCGGCCGGTGGCGGGACGACCACCCGGGCGGGTGCGTCGCCGCCGGCGATGGCGGTACCGGGCGTTGTCGTCATGGCCACGGAACGTTAACTCGAATGCGCAGGCCGCCGCGTGCCTCCTTCGGCCAGGATGCGTGCTCCCCTGGGGGTGATTTCCGCTACCGCCCGGGCGGTTGCGGTGGCCGCCAGCCCGGCGGCGGGTCCTCGCCGACCAGCCCGTCCACCGCCTCGCGCAACAGGTCCGCGTGCCCGGTGTGCCGGCCGTACTCCTCGATCACGTCGCAGAGCAGCCGACGCAGGTTGGCGTGCCGGCCGTCCGGCCCGCTGACGTGCACGGGCTGGTCCAGCCCGCCCTCGGCCAGGGCGGCGGCCAACCGGTCGCGCGACCGTTCGACGGTCTCCAGCCAGAGCGTCACGAGCTGCTCGGGGGTGTCGTCGGCGGCCGAGTTCCAGTCCCAGTCGGGATCGGCCGCCCAGTCGGCGGTGCTCCACGGCGGCCCGGGCGGCTCGCCGCTCAGCTTGGCGGCGAAGATGCCCTCCTCGGCACGCGCGAGGTGCTTGAGCAGGCCACCCAGGGTGATCGACGAGGCCCCGATCGTCGCCCGCAGCCCGGCCGCGTCCAGCCCGGAGGCCTTCCAGAGGAAGGTGGTGCGCATCCGCTCCAACGCACCCACCAGGGCCTCGGCCTCGGTGCCCGCGATCGGCGGTTCCCAGGGGGTGTCGGCCATGGTCGGGAGGCTACTGCTCGGAGGCTACCTGCCGGGCGCCGTCGAGGTAGCCGACGATCATCGCGGTGAGCTCGTCGACCACCACGCTCCGGTCGTGCTCGGAGCCCTCCAGGATGTGGCTGATCGTCACGTGCTCGACCGCGCGCACCACCAGCCAGGCGGCGACGTCCGCCGGCCGCTCCGGGTCGTGGCCCGGCTGGGCCAGGATGGCGGTGGTGAGCATGTCGTCCATCCGCCGGGCGAACACCGCGCGGGCGCTGTCGGGCGACCGGGGGACCTGCTCCATCAGCACCCGCAGCAGCCCGGGGTTCTCCTCGTAGGCGTCGAGCATCGTGGTGACCAGGGTGCGGACGGCGTCGCCGGTCGGGGCGCCCAGGGCCCGGAGAAACGCGCGCGACATGCGAGCAATCAGCTCGGCGGAGTACCGGTCGAGCACCTGGGCCAGGATCGCAGCCTTGTCCGGGAAGTACTGGTAGAGCGATCCCGGGCTGATCCCGGCGCGTTCGGCGATGTGGTTGGTGGTGGTCGCGTCGTACCCACGCTCCAGGAGGACGTCGTGACCAGCGGCGATGATCCGCTCGACCATCTGCTTGGAGCGGGGCTGGCGCGGCTGCCGGCGCAGCCCCTCACGCGGTCTGGGTGGCATCGCGTTACGCGAATTGAACGCGAGCAATTATTCGTGAAATCATGCTTCGCATGGTGCCACAGACCGTCACCCCCGCGTTGACCACCGAGCCCGTCCGGACGCATCCGACCCGCTGGGTCTCGGCGCGCCGGCGCAACGAGCGGATCGCCGCGCCGCTCAAGGTGCTCGCCCGGGTGCGCCGGACGGACGAGGAGCTGGTCGATCTCCTGGGCCGGCGGATGTTCGCCCGCGACGAGGTGGGCGCCCGGCTGGTCGCCGCCATGCGCCGGGATCGGGACGATCCGGAGCGGGTGACCATGGCCCAACTCCACCGCGCGCTGGGCGAGGGTGTGGACGCGGTGCCGGACGCACCGGCGGCGCTGCGGGAGTTCTTCGCGGTGGTCGACGAGGTGCCGGAGTGGGTCGACTGGGCCCTCCTCGAACGCGGCGCCCGGGCGTTCCGCCGGCTCGGCCCCAGCCGGGACGACGTGCTGCTGCAGCTGTCGCTGATCGGCGGGTACCGGTTCGTCGGGCCGGCCGACCTGCTGGTGCTCACCGGCGGACTGACCGGGTCGACCGCGCAGCGCCGGCTGGGCGAGACGCAGCAGTGGGTGACGGCGCTCGAGTCCCCGGGCGGCATGCGCCGCGACGGCGAGGGCTTCCGACTCACCGTGCACGTGCGGGCCATGCACGCCCTGATCAACCAGCGGTTCGAGACCAACGGCCGCTGGGACGTCGAGCGGTACGGGCTGCCGGTCAACCAGAGCGACCAGGCGGCCACGCTCGGGCTGTTCAACAGCACCACCCTGCTCGGTGTGCGGGCCCTGGGCCGGATCGTCACCCGGGACGAGTCGCTGGCGATCATGCATCTGTGGAAGTACGTGGGCTGGCTGATGGGCGTCGACGAGGATCTGCTGTTCGACACCGAGCGGGAGCAGAACACGTTCAACTACCACGTGCTGCTCGCCCAGGGCGGACCCACGCCCGCCGGCGCCGCCCTCGCCGGACCGCTGGTGGAGGCCAAGCGCACCCAGTACGAGTCGATCTCGTCGGGCCGGTTCGCGGGGCTGCGCGGCCGGTACTCGAGGCTGCGGACGCTGAGCATGCTGCGCTTCTTCCTACGCAAGGAGGGCCTGCGCGACCTGGGCCTACCGGTCACCCCGATCTGGGCGGTCCCGCCGATCGTGGTGGCGAACTTCGTGGCGTCCGGGCTGCTCGGGCGCACCCGCCGGGGCCGGCGATGGCTGGAGCGCAGCTCCGACCGGGCCTCGAGCCGGGAGTCCCGACTGCGGTTCGGCGGCGCCCCGGCCGAGATCGGTGCGCTGCCCGCCGCATGAGCACCGAACTGACCGTCGAACCCGCCACGCCGGCCCAGCTCGCCCTGCTCCTGCGGGACGTCCCGGGGTTCGAGAGCGCGTACGACCTGCGGGTCGTGCCCGAGTACCTGGAGTTCGACGGCGCCCTGGAGAGCTCCCTGGCCGCCCTCGAGGACGGTATGCCGGCGCAGTGGTGGACCCACCTGTTCGTGCACACCGCCGACCGGGCGCTGATCGGGCTCGGCGGCTACACCGGGCCACCCGAGGCCGGGGCCGTCGAGATCGGCTACAACATCGCGCCCGCCTACCGGGGGCGTGGGCTGGCCACCGCCGCCGCGGCGGAGCTGATCACCCGGGCCCGGGCCGCCGGGGTGCGGACCGTCCTGGCTCACACCCTGGCCCAACCCAACCCCTCCACGGGTGTGCTGAACTCCCTCGGCTTCACCCGCACCGCCGCCCTGGACAGTGACGACGGCCCGCTCTGGCGCTGGGAGCTCCCACTGGACGCCTGATTCACCGCACTGGTCAGACAAGTGCGGGACGGCGCCGGCGCGGCTCCTGTTCGAAATCGATCCATTTCGGCGGGATGAATTCGGGGTGGCCGTTGCGCATGTGTATTCGCCAGCCGGATTCGTGGACCATAATGTGGTGATGGAGACATAAGAGGACCAGATTGTCGAGATCGGTAGGTCCACCGTCGGCCCAGTGAATGACGTGGTGCGCGGAGCACCAGCTCGGAGTCTTGTCGCAGCCCGGGTGCGCACAACCGCGGTCTCGCACGGCGAGTGCGGCCCGTTGGGCGGGTGATGCGGTGCGACGGGTGCGTCCCAGATCGAGCGGAACTCCGTCCCCTCCGAGCACGGCCGGGGTGACGCACGAGTCGCAGAGGATCCGTCGCAACTGCGCGGCCGGGGTGTGGCCGCCGAATTCGAGGGTGGCGCCGCGGCCGCGTTCGACGAGCCGGTCGTAATCGAACACCGCGGTCATGTGCGGCCGCTGCCCGCCTTCCTGCGGGAGGTAGCTGTCATCCAGCGCGTGCTCACAGATCGCGGCCAACGCCTCGGCCTGCCGCTCGCCCAACAACTTCCCGGTGTCGACTTCGGGGGCGGTCGCGGAGCGGACGGCCCGGGCCACGGCCTCGTAGGTGGGAGCATCCAACCGGCCCTTGATCCGCCCACCACCCTCCGGCGCGGGTGACATGTGTAGTTCGTTGACCTGCGGATAGTCGTCCTCGGGACGAGGTCCGTCCTGGTCGAGCCCGTCCAGTAGTCGGTTGGCGAGGATGGCGAGTTCGTCGGGCCGGTACTCCCGCGCCCACCCGGCCAACTGCGCCTCGACCCCGATGCAGCGCTCCAACCCGATGCGTCGGGCGGCGGAGCTGGACAGGGCCCGGTCGATCACTAAGGCGTGCTCGGTGTCGATCTCATACCCGGCGAGAGCGGTAGCGGTGGCCGGCAGCTTCGGCTCCAACGGCTCCCCACCCAGCCCGGTGGGGAAGACGGCGCGGGCGGTGGACACCATCCGCCGGGCTTCGGCCGGAGCGATCCGCAGCAGGTCGGCGACTCCGGCGGCGGGCCGCACGGCCCGAGCCTCGAACTCCCCCTCATTGGTCAACCGGGCGACCACATGCAGCGAGTCATGCCGCACCTGCCGCAGAGCCGACTGCAGGAACACGAGCTGGTCGATCAGCTCCTGCCCGGACAGCCCGGCCGTCGACGCACGCAATTCCGCAAGAGCCGCCGTAACGGCCGAGCGCGAATCGCCTGCATCGAACATGTGTTCGAGTCTAGCATTCCCGACCGACGAAAGTCGGCCCGAACGCCAAGCGGTCAATCCAAAGCGACGAATCGCGGAATTCATCCCATGAATTCGAAGGCCGGTGGAGCGAAGCGGAGCCGGGCGCCGGACGCCCAGAACCACAAACCAAACCCAACCACCCCGGGCGTCCGACGTACCCAAGAACCACCCTCAAGACAAGGCAAGCCCAGCCAGAAACCCGTCCACCACCCGCTCCACCACCCCCCGATCCACCACCTCGTCCGTCACCAACCGCCGCATCACCAGCGGCCCCACCAACTGCGCCACCGCCAGCGACGGGTCGGAAACCGCCCCGTCGAGCACCGATCGCAGCGTCTCCACCGCCCGATCCACCAGCGCCTTCTTGACCGGCTGGATGTCCGGGTCCCACTCCGCCCGGGAGACCATGGCGATCAGGAACCTCGACCCCTCCCGCTCGATCATCTCGTAGCGGATGGCCTCCAGCGCGGTCACCAGATCCGTGCGGAGGTCACCGGACAGCGGCAGGCCGCGGGTGTGCCCGAGCTCCAGGTCCATCGCCTCGCGGACCAGGTCGTTGCGGTCGGGCCAGTGCCGGTAGACGGTGCTGCGACCTACTCCACTGCGCCGGGCCGCCGAATTCTGGGTGACCGCCTCCCAGCCCTCCTCGACCAGCAGCTCGCGGACCGCGTGCAGCACCGCCTCCCGCGTGCGGTCGACTCTCGGATCCACCGGCCACCTCCCAAGACTCCTTGTGGGACGTCTCGTCCCAAAGTACCGTGTGCTCAACTCTGGTACGCGTCGTCCCAAAGTCGGGAGTCTGCCGTGGAGCTCAAGGCCCAGCGTTGGTGCGCCTACAGCGGGTACGCCTGCGTGCTGGTGTTCATGACCGGGTTCGCCCTGGTCGCGGGCTTCATCCCGCCACCGGCGCCGAGTGGCGGCGCGCAGCAGGTCGCCGCCCAGTTCCGCGAGCACCAGACCGCGATCCTGGTCGGCATGGTGATCGCCATGTTCGGTGCGAGCCTCACCGGCTCCTGGGTCGCCGCGATCACCGCGCAGCTGAGGCACGTCCAGGGCCGGTTCGGAGTGCTGCCGATCCTGCAGCTGGCGCTCGGCGCGATCCTGGTCCTGGAGTTCCTGCTCTGCCTGCTGATCTGGGAGGCCGCCGCGTTCCGGATCGACCGGCCGGACACCGAGATCCAGCTGATGAACGACCTGGCCTGGATCACCTTCATCGGGCTCACCGGGTCGGCGATCCTGCAGTGCTGCACGATCGCGGCGGTGATCCTGACCGACCCCCGGCCCACGCCGGTCTACCCGAGCTGGGTGGCCTACTTCAACATCTGGGTCGGCCTCTGCTTCGTGCCCGGCAGCTGGAACTGCCTGTTCAAGACCGGGCCGATCGCCTGGAACGGGGTGTTCTCGTTCTACATCGCCATGGTGGCGTTCCTGTCCTGGTACCTGGTCAACTCCACGATGATGCTCAAGGCGATCCGCCGCCAGGAACGGGAAGAGGTGCGGGAGCCGGACGTCCGCACCCTGGCCGCGGAGGTGGCCGAGCTGCGGCAGCGGCTCGACGCCCGGGTGTGACACGCTGGGTTCCGTGATCGACGAGGACCACCCCGTAAGTGGCGTGGGTCACAGTCGACCGGGAGGTTGTCGAGAACGGGTCGCCGGCTCCGTCCCCGGGTCACGAGCGGCCGCGACGGCCGCGTGACACGGAGGAGAACGCCATGAAGTACCTGATGCTGAAGCACTACCGGGGCGGCCCCACCCCGCACGTCCCCTTCCCGACGATGGACCACTGGACGCCGGAGGAGGTCGACGCGCACATCGCGTACATGAAGGACTTCGCCGACCGCCTGCGGGACACCGGCGAGTTCGTCAGCGAGCAGGCGCTGGCCCCCGGGGGCGCGTTCGTGCGCTACGACGGCGAGGGGCGCCCGCCGGTGACCGACGGTCCGTTCGCCGAGACCAAGGACCTGATCGCCGGCTGGATGATCATCGACGTGGAGTCCTGGGAGCGGGCCGTCGAGCTGGCCGGCGAGCTGTCCGCCGCCCCCGGACCCGGCGGCGATCCGATCCACGAGTGGCTCGAGGTCCGGCCGTTCTACGGCGTGCCGGCCGCCGTCACCGAGTGAACGAGCAGCTGCTGCGGGAGCTGGTGCCCTCGGTGATCGGTGTCCTCGTCCGGCGCGGAGCGGACTTCGCATCGGCCGAGGACGCCGTGCAGGAGGCCCTGGTCCGGGCCCTGGAGACCTGGCCGGACGACCCGCCGAGGGACCCGAAGGCCTGGCTGGTCACGGTGGCCTGGCGGCGGTTCCTGGACGCCGTGCGGTCGGAGACGTCCCGGCGGGGACGGGAGCTGGTCGTGGACGCCGAGCCGGCCGCGGAGGTCCCCGCCGCGGACGACTCGCTGCGGCTGTACTTCCTGTGCGCGCACCCCACCCTGCCGCCGGCCGCGGCCGTCGCGCTGACCCTGCGCGCGGTCGGCGGCCTGACCACCCGGCAGATCGCGCAGGCCTACCTGGTCCCCGAGGCGACCATGGCCCAGCGGATCAGCCGGGCCAAACGAAAGATCACCGGCCTGCCGCTGGACCAGCCGGGCGACCTCCCGACCGTGCTGCGGGTGCTCTACCTGGTCTTCAACGAGGGGTACGGCGGGGACGTGGACCTGGCGGCGGAGGCGATCCGGCTGGGCCGACAGCTGGTCACCCTCACCGAGGAGCCGGAGGTCGCCGGGCTGCTCGCGCTGATGCTGCTGCACCACGCCCGCCGCGCGTCCCGGACCGGCCCGGACGGACGGCTGGTGCCGCTGGCCGAGCAGGACCGCCGGCGCTGGGACACCACGCTGATCGCCGAGGGGGTGACGATCCTGCAGACCGCGCTGCACCGCGACCGGTTGGGCGAGTACCAGGCCCAGGCCGCGATCGCCGCCCTGCACGCGGACGCCCGGAGCACCGCCGAGACCGACTGGGTGCAGATCGTGGAGTGGTACGACGAGCTGCTCGCGCTCACCGGCAGCCCGGTGGTGCGGCTCAACCGCGCGGTGGCGGTGGGCGAGGCCGACGGGCCCGGGGCCGGCCTGGCCGCGCTGGCCGACCTGGACCCCGGCCTGCCCCGCTACGCCGCCGCGTCGGCCCACCTGCACGAGCGGGCCGGCGACCTGGAGCGGGCCGCCGAGCTGTACGCCGAGGCCTCCCGCACCGCCACCAGCGTCCCCGAGCGCGATCACCTCACCCGCCAGGCCGCCCGGGTGCGCAGCGAGGTCGGGCCGGGTTAGCGTGAGCCGGGTGAAGCTGACGTGGGAAGCCCTGACCATCGACGCCCGCGACCCCGCCGCCAGCGCGCGCTGGTGGGCCGAGAGCCTCGGCTGGGCGGTCACCCTGGAATCACCGGACGGGGTCGAGGTCCGCTCCCCGGACGGCGGGGGCGTCTGCCTGTTCTTCGTCCCGGCCCGCGCGGGGAAGGTCGGGCAGAACCGCCTGCACCTGGACCTGTACGCCGAGGACCAGGCGATCGCGCTGGAACGCCTGGAGGCCCGGGGCGCCGAGCGCATCGACATCGGCCAGCCCGGGGACGCGGAGTGGTTCGTCCTGCGCGACCCGGAGGGCAACGAGTTCTGCCTGCTGGAGCACCCGTCCAAGCGGGGATGATCGGCCCGGCCTGATCTGTGCGACGCTGTCGAGGCCGGACGACACGGGGAGCGCACATGCTGGGAGGGCTGGTCACGGCGTCGGATGCGGGCTACGACGAGGCCCGCAAGGGGTGGAACGACTGCTACCAGTCCCGGCCCCGGGAGATCGTTTTCTGCCGCGATGCGGACGAGGTGGTGGCCGCCCTGGCCTACGCCCGGGAGCAGCGGGTCCCGTTCCGGATCCGGTCCGGCGGCCACTCCCTGGACGGGGTGTCGGCGGTAGACGACGGCATCGTGATCGACCTGCGCGAGCTGGACTCCGTCGTCCTGAGCCCTGACGGTTCCCGGGTCACCGTCGGCGCGGGCGCCCGGCTCGGCGCGGTGTACGCCGCCCTGGCCGAACACGGCCGGACGATCCCGGGCGGCCTGGCCCCACACGTCGGGGTGGCCGGGCTGGCCCTCGGCGGCGGGTGGGGCCTGCTCAGCCGCACCTACAGCGTGCTGGCGCACAGCGTGGAGTCGATCGACCTGGTCGGCGCCGACGGTCAGCCGCGCACGGTCAGTGCCACCGAGGATCCGGACCTGTTCTGGGCCTGCCGGGGCGGCGGTGGGGGCAGCTTCGGTGTCGCCACCTCGTTCACCATCCGGACCGTCGCCCACCCGGACGTCGCGCTGATGCGCCTGGTGTGGCCGACCGCCGCGCTGGAGCAGGTGTTCGACGCCTACCAGCGCTGGTTGCCCGGGTCGGACTCCCGGTTCAACCCGTTGCTGGCCGTCCCCGGCGACTCGCCGGGTCTGGAGGGCCTGGTCGCCCTCACCGGGCTGTTCGTCGGCTCCCGCGAGGAGCTGCGGTCGCTGCTGGCCCCGCTGCTCGACCAGCTACCGCCGCCGGCCGACGCCCGGTACGCGGAGATGCCCTTCCTCGCGGCGGTCGACACGGCGAACAAGCTGGTGGACCCGCAGGTGTTCACCCGCATCCGGTTCACCGCGCTCGAACCGTTCTGCGAGCACCCACTGGACGCGACCGGGATCGCCGCGCTGCGCAAGTGGCACGACGACGCACCTCCGCACACGTTGACCTTCGTCGGCGGCAGCCGCTCCGACGCGGTCGCCGAGATCGCCGCCGCCGACCCGATCGCCTACCCCCACCTGCACACCGACATCACCCTGAACATCCGCGCGGACTGGACCGACCCGGCCATGGACGAGACCTACTTCGCCTGGATGCGCGGCCTGGGCGGCGACCTGCGCCCCTACTCCGACCTGGTCTACCTCAACTGGAACGACCTCAACATCGACGACCGGGTGGCCGCCCGCTACGGCGCGAGCCTGCCCCGGCTCGTCGAGGTCAAGAACCGGTACGACCCGGAGAACGTGTTCCAGGTGCCCGGCGGGGTGCCCACCCGGCTGTAGCGGCCCTCACCCCCGGCGCGTCGTGCTGAAGCGGCGTTGATAGGCGACGGGACTGATCGACAGCTCCCGGGCGAACACCCGCCGCAGGCTCTCGTAGCTGGGAAATCCGGCGAGGGTCGCGGCCTGGGTCGCGGTGTGGCCCTGATCGAGGAGCGACCGGGCCAGGTCGAAGCGGATGCCCTCGACGTAGCGGGCCGGGGTGATCGCCAGCTCGTCGTGGAAGAGCCGGCTGAGGTGCCGGGGACTCACGTTGACCTGTTTCGCCAGTTCGCTGAGCGAGTGCTCCCCGTCGGGTTTCGCGGTGATCAGATCGGTGACCATGCGCAGCACGGGCGTGCGGGGTGCGGGCCCCTGCAGCGGGGCGGAGAACTGGGACTGGCCGCCCGAGCGCTGCATGTACACCACGAGGGCGCGGGCGACGGCGCGGGTCAGGTCGGCGCCGTGGTCGTCCTCCACGAGCGCGAGCGCCAGGTCAATACCCGCGGTCACGCCCGCCGAGGTGTACGTCGTGCCGTCGCGGACGTAGATGGCGTCGGGTTCGACCGAGCACGACGGGTACCGGGCGGCCAGCCGGTGGGTCGCCTGCCAGTGCGTGGTCGCGCGCTTGCCGTCGAGGAGGCCGGCGGCGGCGAGGACGAACGCACCGGTACAGATCGACGCGGTCCGGCCGGCCCGGGCCGCCAGCGCCCGCGTGGCCTCGGCCAGATCCTGGGGCACCGGCTCGCCGGGGAAACGCGACGAGCCGGCGACCAGGAACGTGTGCACCGCCGACCTCGAGGAGGCGGGACCGTCGACGCCGACGCTGAAACCGAGGTCGGTCGAGACCCCCCGACCGTTCGGAGACAGCAGCTCCACCTGGTAATGGGCGCCGAACCGGTTCGCCTCCTTGAAGACCTCCGCGGGACCGGCGACGTCCAGCAGCGTCACCCCGTCGTAGACGAGGAAGGCGACGCTATGAGCAGGTGACGACACGGGTCATTGGTAGCACAGCGCGAATCAGGAAGTGGAACGGTCCGCATGTGAGGGCATCGTGGCCGGATAAAGGTGGCGGGCTTCCGGGTGCGTTCAGGAGCATTGAGCTCGAACGCTCAGGCAGCCATTCCGAAAGGTCGAAGAGGTCATGTCACCGAGAATCGCGGGCATCGAAATCCCGGACACGACGGCGGTCGTGGAAGCCACCCGCCACGTGCAGGAGATGACCAGCCCCCTCCTCTACCACCATTCCCGACGCGTCTACTATTTCGGCGCGATGCATGCCCGCCGGCTCGGGCTGAAGCCGAATTCCGAGCTGCTCTACGTCGCCGCGATATTCCATGACAGCGGGCTTCTGACGCCCCACTCGGACGTGGAGCAGCGGTTCGAGATCGACGGCGCCGACCATGCCCGCGATTTCCTGCTCGAACGCGGATTCCCGCACACCGCCGTGGACACCGTGTGGACGGCGATCGCGCTGCACACCACGCCCGGGATCCCCGTCCGAATGGCCCCCGAGATCGCCGCGACCTATCTCGGTGTGGGTACCGATGTGCTCGGTTTCGGACTCGACGAGCTTCCCTCCGATGAGGTGGAAGAGGTCCTGGCCGTGCACCCGCGCGGCGGCGATTTCAAGAACGCCTTTCTGTGCACCTATGTCGACGGGATCAAAGGCCGCCCGGAAACCACCAACGGCACCCCCAACTCCGAAATTCTGGAGCACTTCGTCCCCGGAACTCAGCGCACCACGTCCGTCGAGCGCATCCTGGGCTCCGCCTGGCCGACCTGACCTGACGCGACCGGTTCAGTTCGAACTGTCGCAGTCGGCGTAGACGTAGCAGCGCAGTGGCGGTTCGCTCGGGGTGACGTTGCTCGGCGGGCCGCCGAACAGGATGATCCGCCCCAGTTCGATCGGGGCCTTCCCGAAATCGACGGGAAAGGCGACCGGGTCGATTCCCGGCGCGAGCAGTTCCCGGCACACGTTCCGGTTGATCCGGGCCGGATCCGCCGGGCCGGGGTGATCGAGCGCATCGAAGGTCAGCGCGTAGGTGATCGGGCTGCTGGTGGCGGCCAGCAGGTGATCGCTCACGTCGAGCGGACAGATGTCCTGGGTCGCCACGTTCCTGACCTCGCCACCGTCGTCCCGCAGCGCCGGCCCGACGACGATCTCGTCGAACTTCGAGTACACGACGGTGGAGGAGATGCCGTCGAAGGTCTCCTGCCGGGAGTTCAGCGCTTCGAGCCACCGCGAACCCGGCTTGATCTGCCAGCCACCGGCGAGGCAACTGGTGAGTGGTTTGACCCGGCTGACCACCGAGGCCACGCAGAGGGCCTCGGTGCTCGGTCCGGTGCCGTGGTTGGGCGGCACGACCTCGACGTAGTCGTCGATCATGGCGCGGGTATCCGGCCAGAACCGCAGGGCCCACCGACCGACGGGTCCGCCCAGGCTCTGGCTGAAGAGGTTGATCTTCCCGTCGCGGAGTCCGTGCACCGTACGGATTGCGTTTACCACGTACTCGGCCGAGATCTGCAGATCCTCATTGCCGAAGATCGGGATCGACAGCACGCAGTACGGGGTGCCGCGCTGGGCGAACCACTTCTGCGCGTTCCACCGGGATGAGTCCGGGCCGGCCCCACCGCCGTGCAGCATCAGCACCGGCTTCCGCGACGACCCCTTGACATCACCGTGACAGGCGAGGCTGTCGTCCAGTTTCCGGGCGGGCACGGTCAGGGACGGGCCGGAGCGGTCGACCGGTGCGTACTCGCCGGGTTCGGCGCCGTAGGCCACGCCGGTGGTGATCAACGTTGTGGCCGCGACCGCGGCTCCGAGCAGTGCTCGCCACATGATTCCCCCAGAGCAGGCCCAGACACCGGTGTCGTCGGCTACAACGTCGCGGCGAATCCCGGGTTACTCCGCCGGCAGCGGTGCTGGCTTCCCCGTCCATGACCATCGAGACGACCGGTGGAGCACCCTTGCCGGTCCGCATGTTCTTCGACGACAGCGACCTGAGCACCGTGAAGGCGGCTCCGGACCCGGCGTTCCCCGGGCAGTGGACCGCCGTAGCCCGCACGTCCCGGGGCACCGCGATCGGCGGCATCCGGCACCAGTTCCGCGACGACGCCGAAGGCTTCCGGGTCCGGTTGACCGTGGAGTTCCCGGCCGGGACGTTGCCGCACATGATCGGGGCGCATCGTTGGCATCTGGCCTGCGAGTTCTCGAACTGGCTCGAAGCCGCGGACGGCGCGTCGGGCTGACTGACCTCAGGGCCAGGAGCCGCTCCGGTCACGTGGCCGGCCTCGGCCCGCGCGTTCAGCACACTTTCGACACTCCGTGCTCTCCGGTCACGCGGGCTATTGCATGCATCGCCACCTGGAGTTACATTCAAAACGGTACTGAGTCGTATCGAATCTAATCGAGCGTGGCGCCGACGATTCCGTACTGCGTCGCCGCCCGCCCCTGGACGGGCGGCGTCCGCAGACGGCCGAGCAGAGCCGGAGCAGGCCGTTGCAGGACGGAATCATGGACCCGGGCGTGGCCACGCTGCCGCGACCGACGGATGAGCCACCCGGTCCGATCGGCACCGTGGCGCCCCGGCCGGCGGCGGATCCACCTGTCGAGCCACCCGGCCCACCGGCGCCGGAGTCCGCGCAGACCGTGCACACCGACCGGTGGCCGCTGGCGCTGTGCGTGATCTCGATCGGAATGTTCATGTCGGTGCTGGACATCAGCATCGTCAACGTGGCCATCCCGACCATGCAGAACGACTTCGGGGTCAGCACCGTCGACATCGAGTGGGTCAGCACCGCGTACTCGCTGGCCCTGGGCGTGATCGTGCCGGTCAGCGGGTGGCTCGGCGCCCGGGTCGGCCTGCACCGGCTCTACGCCTGGTCGGTGGTCGGCTTCGGGTTCGCCTCGGCGCTGTGCGGCTTCGCCTGGGACCTGGAGAGCGAGGTGGCGTTCCGGATCCTGCAGGCCATCCCGGGCGGGATCCTGCCGGTGATCACCCTGACGATGATGTACCGGGTGGTGCCCAAGGACAAGATGGGCGTCGCCATGGCGGTCTACGGCCTGAGCGCGGTGTTCGCCCCGGCCACCGGCCCCACGCTGGGCGGGTACTTCGTGGAGTACCACACCTGGCGGTGGATCTTCTTCATGAACATCCCGGTCGGCATCATCGGGGCGGTGGCGGCGTTCATGCTGCTGCCCAAGTTCCCCCGCGCGGATGTCGGCAAGTTCGACAAGTGGGGCTTCGTCACCATTGCCGGCTCGCTGTTCACCCTGCTCCTGGCGCTGAGCAAGGGCTCGCACTGGGGCTGGGACGGCTACCGGGTGCTGATCCTGCTGACCGCCAGCGCGCTGCTGTTCGCCACGTTCGTGATCGTCGAGCTGGAGGTGGAGGACCCGCTGCTGGACGTGCGACTGTTCAAGATCTGGTCGTTCACCAACAGCCTGCTCGGGATCGGCATCGTCTCCTCGGCGTTCTTCACGATCATCTTCTACATCCCGCTGTTCATGCAGCACGGGCAGGGCATCACCCCGATGAACACCGGGCTGGCCATGCTCCCCGAGGCGCTGTCGATGATCGTCGCGCTGCCCATCGCCGGGCTGCTCTACACCAAGGTCGGGCCGCGCTACCTGATCGTCACCGGCATGCTGATCACCGCCTTCGGCACCTGGCTGCTGGTCGCGATCAGCTCGGACATGAGCCGGGCCGACGTGATGCTGTGGACCTCGATCCGCGGCTTCGGCCAGGCCTTCGTCGCCGTCCCGATCATGACCGCCGGGATGGACAACGTGCCCTCGGCCAAGCTCGAAGGGGCCAGCGCGCTGAACAGCGTGATGCAGCGGGTGGCCGGCGCGCTCGGTCTGGCCGCCGTGACCAGCTACGTCACCCAGAACACCGCGCAGGTGGCCGCCGACCGGGGCGCACTGACCGCCGACATGGTGAGCGACCCTCGGATCCAGGCCATGGGCGCCGACGGGGTGCAGGGCTACCTGGCCTACTACGAGACGTGGCAGCTCAAGGTCATGGCCGCCACCTACAGCAACGCCTTCCTGGTACTCACCGTGTTCACCCTGGTCGCGGGCGCCTTTGCGCTGACCTTCTCCGGCAAGAAGCCCGCGCACACCGGCTCGCCCATGCACATGGACATCGGAATGTAGCCGCCCGGACGGAGGACTCGGCCTAGGTATGCGGCCAGAGCTGCAGGAGGTGCTGCTCGAGTGCTTCGGTCGCGGTCGCGTCGTCCGGCCGCTCAGCCGCGGCCGCCAGGCCCCGAGCGGAGACACGCAGCTGGTAGCGCTGCCCGGGAGCGAGGATCAGCGACGGATAGTCGCCTTCACCCTCGATATCGGTGACGATGACTTCCCCCCGTTGCGCCACGAGCGTCACACCCTCGACGCGATCCCACGTCTCGCTGTCTGTTGCCGGCTCCCCATCGAGCACCTCGACAGTCACTTCGACCGGGCCGAAGAACGTCACGGTGGCGATCACAGCGCCACCCTCCTCGGCGGCCGTGATCAGCCGCTCGATCTCGTGCGCATCGACCAGTGGAGGATCACCATCGGCCTCGGTGACGAGGTAATGCCCGTAGGTGATGTCGAGCTGTTGGGTGGCGCGCACGTTTCCTCCATCAGCGGGCGGGATGGGCAGCGCTCGCACATGGTTGCGGCCGCGTGTCGAGCCTCGCGTCGAGGCTCCGAAGGACGACTCGGCCCACCGGCCGCGCCCGGGTCGCCGGGAACTGGCGCGGCTCTGCGCGAAGGGCGCCGCCGGGCCACGAGGAGGCCGTGCGACACCGCGCATCTCGCGCGCGCGGGCTGCCCGAGCAGGACTCCAGAGCTTCGGCACGTATTCGGCACAACCCGCCGGAGTTGGCCGTAGCTGTCCGGTGCAACCGGACTCAACGCAACCGACCCCTGACCGCGTTTCCGCTGGTCAGGGGCCGGTTTGCGCAGCTTGTGGCGGGTAGAGGATTCGAACCTCTGAAGCTTTCGCGACGGATTTACAGTCCGCTCCCATTGGCCGCTCGGGCAACCCGCCGGGTTGCGTGCCATCGTGATGGCCGCGCACGAAATGATACGACAGCGTCCGGGACGGACTTCAACCGGATACGGCAACAGCGGCGACGCAGCGCAACAGGGAGGAACGGACAGTGGCGGACCCTTCGTTCGACGTGGTGAGCAAGGTCGACCGGCAGGAGGTGGACAACGCGCTCAACCAGGCCGGCAAAGAGCTCTCCCAGCGGTACGACTTCCGCAACACCGGCGCCTCGGCGAGCTGGGCCGGTGAGGACGGCATCACCATCCAGGCCGACAGCGAGGAGCGCTGCAAGGCCGCCATCGAGGTGTTCAAGGAGAAGCTGATCAAGCGGGACATCTCGCTGAAGGCGTTCGAGGTGGGCGACCCGCAGCTGTCCGGCAAGACCTACCGGGTGGTCGGGAAGATCGTCCAGGGCATCGCCTCGGACAAGGCCAAGGAGATCTCCAAGACCATCCGGGACGAGAAGTTCAAGGGCGTGCAGGCGCAGATCCAGGGCGACCAGCTGCGGGTGTCCGGCAAGAAGAAGGACGACCTGCAGGCGGTGATCGCACTGCTCAAGGGCAAGGACTTCGGGATCGCCCTGCAGTTCACCAACTACCGCTGAGCGGGCTCGATGTCGATCACGACCACCTTCTCGGACCGGTAGCCGTCGAGGTCGGCCGAGTTCCAGCTCTCGCCCGGCCTGATCTGGTGGAACCTGAAGGTCTGACCTCCACCGGGACGACGTCCTCCAGGTGGAAGGAGCTGTCGGAGCACTCCCACGCGGTGAGGTCCGGGAAGGACGCGGGGGCGTCGGCGGCTCGTCCTGTGGAGTCGGCCCAGGTCAGGACCTCTCCGCGACGGACGATGCCCCGTTCCGCGCGTTCCCGGAGGGCCGGCGCGAGGCCCCCGGGCGGGGTCAGGACCGTCGGAGCGGTCGGCGGCCTGAGCGCCTTCACCGCAGCGTCGTTCATCTTCTGGGAAAGCACGCCACCCACGATCGCAGTCGGAGCCGGTGGTCAGGTGGAAGCCGGGTGGCCCTCCACCCGAGCGAGTCGGGCGCTGAGTCGCTCGACCTCGGCCGTCAGCTCGGCCAGGCGGTCGGCGGTATCGGCACCGGCGCCGTCGGTGGTGCGGATCGCCACCTCGGCTTCCGCCAGCTCGTGGTCGACGGCCTTGAGCAGCAGCCGGGTCATCGCGATCAGCCAGATGAAGAACGCGGCGAACGGCAGGTAGAAACAGAACAGGCCCGTCCAGGCCAGCGGGCCGGTCTTGAATAGGGGCACCAGGGTGCCGGGGGCGATCATGAGCCCGACCCAGATGTTGAGGTAGCCGGCCCAGCGCGGGAACACCGGGTCGGGCCGGGCGTCCTGCAGGATGGCCACGCCGATGATCACCATCTGGACGACGGCGGTCGAGGCGACGCTGTAGAAGGTCAGCCAGCCGTAGTCGTTCAGCAACTGCTGCGCGGCGTCGGCGCGCTCCGGCCGGAACGCGGCGGTCTGGATCGCACTCAGCGGAAAGATGAACTCCGCGACGAACAGGGTGCCCATCATCAGCTGGAGGTAGGTCAGGATCGGGCGGGGCCCCTCGATCCGGCGCAGCTGCGCGGAGACGACGGTGAAGAAGGCCCCCAGCAGTGCGGCGCCGAGGATCATCAGGATCATGCCGATCCGGATCCCGAGGGTCGACTCCCGGAAGACCGCGCCGACCGCCTCCGGCGACAGCGCCGCCGAGGGCGCGGGCGCGAACGGGGCGAAGACCACCAGCCCGAGGCAGCAGCTCACCATCACCAGCGGTCCACACCAGATGCACGCCCGTTGAACGGCGGCCGCGGCGGCCGGCCGGACATGGCCGGCGTCGACGGGAGCACCTGGCTGTGGCGACATGGCCCATCCTCTCGTTGCGGCGTTGCGCCCCGATGGACCGCCGAGGAAAGACTCAGGTCAGGGGCCGAGTCAGTACAATAACCGACCATTTGTTCTGTCGGTAGCCACTCCGCACCGAGCGGTCAGCTCACCCGGCTGAGCCGTGGTAGAAGTAGTCGCCCAGGCCGATGGTGAACACGAGCATGCCGTACAGCGCGTGCTCCACCGATACGCAGAGCAACGAGCGGGTCCGCTGGTAGCGGAGCGCGAACAGGGCGCCGCCGAACAGCGACAACACCACCGCGATCCAGTTGCCGAACGCGATGTGGGCGAACCCGAAGGCCGCCGCGCTGGCCAGCACCACACCCACCCCGTCGCCGAACAGCGGGCGGTAGCGGTGGAACAGGAACGCCCGGAACAGCAGCTCCTGCGGGTAGACGCTGAGGATCGGGTAGAGCACCATCACCAGCGCCCACAGCACCGGCTCGGCCCGGGGGAAGCCGAGCAGCATCTCCGGCCGCAGGACCAGCACCAGGGCGAGCGAGATCAGCACGGCGAGCGCCCAGCAACCGGCGATGGACCGGACCTGACCACGGATCACACCGGGCCGCCACAGGCTCGCCCGGTCGAAGTCCGGCGCTCGGAGCAGGACGGCCAGAGCCGCCCCGGCGAGGACCACGAGCACCGGGATCGGACTGGTGCCCCGGAGGAATAGCGCGTACACGCTGACCAGCCCGAAGAACAAGACCGCGTACTCGACGGCCAGATACCCGCGCCGAGCACGGGTGGCGAGCTCCGGGACGTCGGATGATCGTTCAGCGGCGAAGTGCTGGTCTCCGACCGCCATGCCCCGAATGCTACCGAGATCGGCCGACCGCGGCAGATCGTCCGCGGTACCGCGCGGAGGTCACCACCCCACGCGGGTCACCGCCGGCGCCACCGGATCGGTCAGCACCCGCAGGTAAGCGGCGGCCACCTCGGCCAGCGGGACCGACGACGGGACCTCCAGCCCGGCCGGCACGGTCTCGGTGATCCAACCCGGGGCCACGACGTGTGCGCGAACGCCGGCGGGCAGCTCACGCCGCGCGGCGACGACGAACCGCTCGAGGGCGGGGTTCACCGTGCAGCCGCCGACACCTCCGGGCAGCTCCGGCTCCGCCCCACCGGTGAGCACGACCACCCCGCCCCCGGACAGCAACGTCGCCCCGACCCGCAACGCCTCGATCTGCCCGAGGAGCTTGCCGGCGAAGTCCGCGGCCAGTTGCGCGGCGGTCAGCTCGGCGAACGGCCGCAGGGGTGTACCCGGGCCGACGCAGACCAGTGCGTCGAACGGGGCCAGCGCCCCGAGGGCCACGCCGAGCCCGGCCGGATCGGCCAGGTCGACGGCCGGGCTGGACGAGCGGGACACGCCGACGACCTCGTGTCCTTCGGCCTCGAGCAGGGAGCTGAGCGCGGATCCGAGCGTTCCCCGGGCCCCGACCACGACGATCCTCATCCTCGGCATCCTGCCCGAACCGGCCGTGACGTTCGAGGCCGGCGGTCACCCACCTGACTACTCCGCGCACCGGAGCGATCACTTATCGCGCACGACTTCGTTGGGCACGACATGAGGAACCTGACGCGTGCGGTGATCTCCGTGGCCACGGCCGGAATGCTTATCGGCGGCGCCGGTTACGGGGTCGCCTCGGCGGACAGCGGCCACGACTCGGTCGAGGGCGACGGCGTCTTCGCGCTCGGGAAGTTCACCTTCGAGGGCCGCACCACGTCCGACGACCCGCGCAGCGCCACCGGGTACTTCAAGGCCGACCCCACCGCCCCGGCCGACGCGCTGCTCGCCCTGCGCGGGCCGATCACCTGCATCGTGGTCGACGGCAACCGGGCCGGCTTCCTCTACCCGGTGCAGGACGACAGCCGGCCGGCGCTGCTCAAGAGCACGGCCGTGCTGATCTCACTGGAGGACGGCGGACCCGGCGGGACGGACCACATCGGCTTCGTCGGACCGGCGCCGACCGCCACCTTCCCGAACTGCAACCCCGGCCCGACCCCGTTCGACGTCACCTCGGGCGACGTCACGGTGCACGACGGCTCCTGAGCCGACACCGGGCGGGATCCCGGACCGCAGGACCACCCGACGCCCACCTCGTGCTCGAGCCTCCCGGCCGAGCCCGAGGTGGGCGTTCGACGTTCACCGGGGAGACATCCGCCGTCCATCCGGGTCACTCCATCGAGTCGTCTCGGCCGCCCCGGCTTGCGGGCCGATCGGCGTGTCCGTCGCGACACGCCGTAACCCCGCGTGATCAACTTTGTTTCTCGATGTGTGGTCGAGGCAGGCGCGCCCGACACGTTGCGGTGATCATCACTCACCGTGGGTTTCAGGTATGTAATTCGCCCACACGGAGGCATGCACATACACCCACACAAGCACCGTTAGCCCCAGAAACCTCGTTTAAATCAATGACACCAGCGAGGACCACTCGTCCTCGTCATGAGGGGTCAAACCGAGTCGAAGGGAACAGACGTGCTGAAGAAGATCGCGATCGTCGGAGCCGTGTCCGCCGCTGCGCTGGTGACCGTTGGGGGCGTGGCGTTCGCCGACAGCGCCAACCCGGACTGCAGCCACGACGAGACCGTCAAGCAGAAGACCAAGGCTCTGATCGGTGGCAACGCCTACGGCCGCGACATCAACGGGGCCATCGCCGGCTCGATCGACCACCCGGTCGCGTGCCCGAGCGCCTTCAACAACAACAGCTTCAAGTCGCACGACGACAGCGACGACAGCGACGACTGAGTAGCGGCGGTCCCACCGAGCCGCTCAGCTCGATCTGCTGGGCCCCGGTGATCCCTGGGGAGCCGGTCACCGGGGCCACTCCTCTCCTGTCCTACTCAGCGCAGACGTGTCGAAAGGGAAGAACATGCTGAAGAAGCTGGGCATCGCCGCCGCGATCGCCTCGGTGGTCACCGTGGGAGCCGCCGGCGTCGCGTACGCCGGCGACTACGACGACCACAAGTCCGACCACAAGTCGAACCACAAGAGCCACGACGACTCGGACGACAACGACTCGAACGTCGGGATCGACTGCTCGAGCGACGAGTACACCGAGCAGAACAACTACGGCAAGCAGTTGATCGGCGGCAACATCAACCTGCGGAACATCACCGGGTTCATCGGTGGCGCGATCGACCACCCCGCCGTGTGCCCGAAGGTGCTGAACAACAACGAGGTTCACTTCGTCGAGTAGGTCCCGTCTCGACCCGCGATGCCCCGGTGACGCTCCCGTTCACCGGGGCATCGCCGTGTTCCGGGTGTGCCGGATCGGCGCCCGACCCGCGCCGGCGCTCAGGGCCGGTGCGGGCCCCGGGCCATCTCCTCCAGCCGGCGGATGCGGTCGGCCAGCGGCGGGTGGGTGGAGAACATCCGGGCCATGCCGTCTCCGGCCCGGAACGGGTTGGCGATCATCAGGTGTGACTGGGAGACCAGCTGCGGGTCCGGCGGCAGCGGCGCCAGCGCGGTACCGCGTTCGAGCTTGCGCAGGGCGGACGCCAGGGCCAGCGGGTCGCCGGTCAGCTCGGCGCCGCTCGCGTCGGCCTGGTACTCCCGGGCCCGGCTGACCGCCATCTGCACCACCGCCGCCGCGATCGGCCCGACCAGCGAGACCACCAGCATGGCCAGCGGGTTCGGCCGGTCCTCGTCGTTCCCGCCGAAGAACGAGGCGAACATGGCCATGTTGGCCAGGAACGTGATCATCGAGCTCAACGCACCGGCCACGCAGGAGATCAGGATGTCCCGGTTGTAGACGTGGGACAGCTCGTGCCCCAGCACCCCGCGCAGCTCCCGCTCGTCGAGCAGCTCGAGGATGCCGGTGGTGGCGCAGACCGCCGCGTGCCGGGGGTCGCGGCCGGTGGCGAACGCGTTCGGCGCGCTGGTCGGGGACACGTAGAGCCGGGGCATCGGCTGGCGGGCGATGTTGGACAGTTCGCGGACGATCCGGTACATGGCCGGCTGCTCGGCCTGGGACACCGGCACCGCGTGCATGGCCCGCAACGCGAGCTTGTCGGAGTTGAAGTAGGCGTAGGCGTTCATCCCGAGCGCCGCGACCACCGCGATGAGCAGGCCGCCCCGGCCGAACATCGAGCCGATCAGCAGCACCAGTGCGCTCATCCCACCGAGCAGCACCGCGGTCTTCAGTCCGTTGAGCTGGCTGTGCACTTCACGAATCCTCTCCGGTTGGATCCACCTGGGCAAACGAACCGGCACCCCGACCGGTTCCGGGAGGTCGGCGGGCGTGCGTCACAGCTGCCTCGACGGTCGATTCCGGACTCGTTCCGCTCCTCCCTCGCCGGGGCTCGGTCGATGCTCGCTCGCCCTCCATCTCCGTAGGGCAGGATGGCGGCATGGCTGACTCCAACGGCGCCGCCGGCCGCGGTGTACGGACCGAACTGCGGGACCGGGTCGCGGTGATCACCGTGTCCGACCCCGAGCGGCGGAACGCGATGGCGATCGACCTGTCCGAGCAGCTCGTCGAGCAGGTACGGCGGGCGGAGTCGGACGAGGGGGTCGGCGCGATCGTGGTCACCGGCGAGCCCCCGGGCTTCTGCGCGGGCGCGAACCTGGACGAGCTCGGCACGTCCAAGGACGGCGGCCTGCGCCGGGTGTACGCCGGGTTCGTGGCGGTGGCGCAGAGCACCCTGCCGACCATCGCGGCGGTGAACGGCGCGGCGGTCGGCGCCGGGATGAACCTGGCCCTGGCCTGCGACGTCCGGCTGGCCGGCCCCCGGGCCCGGTTCGACTCCCGGTTCCTGGACCTGGGCCTGCACCCCGGCGGCGGCTACACCTGGATGGTCCAGCGCATCCTCGGCCCGCAGGGCGCGGCGGCGACCACGCTGTTCGTCGACGTGCTGGACGCGCAGGAGGCCGAGCGGGTCGGGCTGGTGTGGCGAGCCGTGGAAGATCCGGTGGAGGCGGCCGTCAGCATGGCCTCCCGGGCGGCCGCCGCCCCCCGCGAGCTGGCCATCACCACCAAGCGCACGCTCCGCGCCACGGCGAACCTGGACGCCCAGTCCGACGCCCTGGAGATGGAGATCCGGGCCCAGGTCGCGTCGCTGGAATCACCGGCCTTCGCCGAGCGTTTGGCTGCTCTGAAGGCGCGGGTATCCAGGCGCGGCTAACCGGGGGTTCGATCGTTGTTCCACAGAACAGAAGGAAATTGTGACATCACCCGGTCCGGGGACGATCGTCATTGTGCAGCGTCTACTATCCGGACTAGGGCTGGGTTTGCTCTCCCCCCGGGATCGACGGAAGACAGGACATGACCATCTCGGACAGTGCGGTCACAGGTCAGTCAGGCGGCTCCGGCACCGGTAACCATCCGGAGCGTGAGACGGTCACCCACAACCGGGTCGTGATCCGGTTCGCCGGTGACTCCGGTGACGGCATGCAGTTGACCGGTGACCGGTTCACCGCCGAGGCAGCGGCGTTCGGCAACGACCTCGCCACGCTGCCGAACTATCCCGCGGAGATCCGGGCCCCCGCCGGCACCCTGCCCGGCGTATCCAGCTTCCAGCTGCACTTCGCCGACTACGACATCCTCACCGCCGGCGACCGCCCCGACGTCCTGGTGGCGATGAACCCGGCGGCGCTGAAGGCCAACATCGGCGACCTGCCGCACGGCGGCGTGCTGATCGTCAACTCCGACGAGTTCACCAAGCGCAACCTGACCAAGGTCGGCTATGACGCCAACCCGCTGGAGGACCACTCCCTGGAGCCCTACCAGACGCACAGCATCGCGATGGCGACGCTGGCCCGGGGGGCGCTGGAGGAGACCGGGCTGTCCAAGAAGGACGCCGACCGGTCCAAGAACATGTTCGCCCTCGGGCTGCTGTGCTGGATGTACCAGCGGCCCACCGAGGGCACCGAGCGCTACCTGCGGGAGAAGTTCGCCCGCCGCCCCGATCTGGCCGAGGCCAACATCCTGGCCTTCAAGGCGGGTTGGAACTACGGCGAGACCACCGAGGCGTTCGCGGTCCGCTACGAGGTGGCCGCCGCGAAGCTGAAGACCGGCACCTACCGGCAGATCACCGGCAACACCGCGCTCTCCTACGGTCTTGTCGCGGCCGGTCAGCAGTCCGGGCTGCCGGTGTTCCTGGGCAGCTACCCGATCACCCCGGCGTCGGACATCCTGCACGAGCTATCCAAGCACAAGGGGTTCGGCGTCACCACGTTCCAGGCCGAGGACGAGATCTCCGGCATCGGTTCGGCGATCGGGGCCTCGTTCGGCGGCGCCCTCGGGGTGACCACCACCTCCGGCCCCGGCATCTGCCTGAAGGCCGAGGCGGCGGGCCTGGCGGTGTCCCTGGAGCTGCCGCTGCTGATCATCGACGTGCAGCGCGGCGGCCCGTCCACCGGGCTGCCCACCAAGACCGAGCAGGCCGACCTGCTGCAGGCCATGTTCGGCCGCAACGGCGAGTCGCCGATCCCGATCGTCGCGCCCCGCTCGCCGGCGGACTGCTTCGACGCCGCGCTGGAAGCCACCCGGATCGCCGTCGCCTACCGCACCCCGGTGATGCTGCTGTCCGACGGGTCGCTGGCCAACGGCTCCGAGCCGTGGAAGGTCCCCGACGTGGGTGACCTCCCGGCCATCGACCCGGCCTTCGCCACCGGGCCCAACTCCCCGGACGACGCGCAGGAGTTCTGGCCCTACCTGCGCGACGACGACACCCTGGCCCGGCCCTGGGCCATCCCGGGCACGCCGGGCCTGGAGCACCGGATCGGCGGGCTGGAGAAGGCCGACGGCAAGGGCTCGATCTCCTACGACCCGGCCAACCACGACCGCATGGTCCGGCTGCGCCAGGCCAAGGTGGACGGCATCACGGTGCCTGACATCAAGGTCGACGACCCGGACGGCGACGCCGAGCTCCTGGTCATCGGCTGGGGATCCACCTACGGCCCGATCGGCGCCGGCTGCCGCCGGGTGCGGGGCATGGGCCTCTCGGTCGCCCAGGCCCACCTGCGCCACCTCAACCCGCTGCCGGCCAACCTCGGTGAGGTCCTCGGCCGCTACCGCACGGTCCTGCTGCCGGAGATGAACCTGGGCCAGCTCGCGCTGCTGCTGCGGGCCCGGTACCTGGTGGACATCAAGTCCTACACCAACGTCACCGGGATGCCGTTCAAGGCCGAGGAGATGCAGGACCTGTTCGTCGACACGCTCAAGGGAGCGATCCTGTGACGGCTACAGATCTCGGTCTGCCCACGCTGCACGGTCTGGACGGTGTCCCGACCACCGACGAGAAGCAGACCGCGAAGGACTTCACCTCCGACCAGGAGGTCCGCTGGTGCCCCGGCTGCGGTGACTACGCCGTGCTGGCTGCCGTGCGGGGCTTCCTGCCCGAGCTCGGGCTCAAGCGCGAGAACGTCGTGTTCGTGTCCGGGATCGGCTGCAGCTCGCGGTTCCCGTACTACCTGAACACCTACGGGATGCACTCCATCCACGGCCGGGCGCCGACCATCGCCACCGGCCTCGCGGTGACCCGCCCCGACCTGTCGGTGTTCGTGGTCACCGGGGACGGCGACGCGCTGTCCATCGGCGGCAACCACCTGATCCACCTGATGCGCCGCAACGTCAACCTCACGGTGCTGCTGTTCAACAACCGCATCTACGGGCTGACCAAGGGCCAGTACTCGCCCACCTCCGAGGTCGGCAAGATCACCAAGTCCACCCCGATGGGGTCGCTGGACCAGCCGTTCAACCCGTTGTCGCTGGTCCTCGGGGCCGAGGCCGGTTTCGTCGCCCGGGCGATCGACGCCGACCGCAAGCAGCTGCAGGAAGTCCTGCGCCAGGCCACCGCCCACCGCGGCACCTCGTTCGTGGAGATCTTCCAGGACTGCCCGATCTTCAACGACGGCGCCTTCGACGTGATCCGCAAGGGCGGCGACGACGCCAAGCAGCGGCTGGTCCCGCTGGTGCACGGCGAGCCGATCCGGTTCGGGCTGGAGAACGAGTACGGCGTGGTCCGCTCGTCCGACGGTTTCGGGCTGCGGATCGCCCCGGTCGCCGAGGTCGGTGAGGACGCCCTGGTCGTGCACGACGCGCACCGGGAGGACCCCAGCCTGGCGTTCGCCCTGTCCCGACTGTCCGACCAGGACCTGTCGCACACCGTCACCGGCGTCTTCCGCAACGTCGACCGGCCCACCTACGACGACGGCGCCCGGGCCCAGGTCCGCGCCGCTCAGGAGGCGAAGCCGGCCGACCTCGGTGCCCTGCTGCGGGGCCACGACACCTGGACCGTCGAGGACTGACCCGGCACGCCACGCCGGCGGGTCCCGGCCGGGCGCCGCCGCACAGAACCCCCAGCAGCACCGCCCCGGCTGCGCCGCACAGCTCCGGTTGCGCCGCACAGCACTTCCGGCCGCGCCGCACAGCTCCGGTTGCGCCGCACAGCACTTCCGGCCGCGCCGCACAGCTCCGGTTGCGCCGCACAGCACTTCCGGCTGCGCCGCACAGCTCCGGTTGCTCGGCACAGCCGTCGCGGCATGTGTGTCGAGCAACGCGCGCTGTGCGGCGGCGCGCGTCAGGTCCGGCCGGCGGCAGTGCCGGGCTAGTTCGGCCTTCGTGGGTCCGATGCCCCGGGCGCCGAATCGGATACCTGGATCGGCCGCCACACCGAGTCGATGCTGGCCAGGGCGGAGTCCGTCCCCTGTTGCTCCGGCTCGAACTCGGCGGTTCCGGCCGGCTCGGGCTCCGCCGCCTCGGGCTCCGCCGCCTCGGGCTCCGCGGAGTCGTCCGACTCTGACGACTCCGGGACGGCCGGCTCAGCCCGTGCGGCGTCGTCCGCCGACCCGTCCAGCTCCGAGCCGACATCCGGGTCCGCGTCCGCTTCGTGGCCCGCGTCGGCTTCGAGGTCCGCGTCAGCCTCCTGGCCAGCGTCAGCCTCGTAGCGCGCGTCAGCCTCGTGGCCCGCGTCAGCCTCGTGGCCCGCGTCAGCCTCGTGGCCCGACTCAGCGACCGGCACCGACCCTGGCTCCACGTCAAGTCCCGGTCCTGGCTCCCCGGCAGCCTCTGGCTCCGGTCCTGCCGACGGCTCCGGTCCCCCGGACGACTCCGGTCCCCCGGACGACTCCGGTCCCTCCGACGGCTCCGGCTCCGCGTCGACTTCCGGATCCGTATCCACGACCAGCTCCGGCTCGGGCCCGGCGTCGGCCTCAGGCTCCGCGTCCACCGCAGGCTCCGCGTCCACCGCAGGCTCCGCGTCCACCGCAGGCTCCGCGTCCACCGCAGGCTCCGCGTCCACCGCAGGCTCCGCGTCCACCTCGGGCCCGGCGTCAGCCTCGGGATCCGGCCCCGCGTCGGCAACCGGGCCCGCGTCGGCAACCAGTTCGGGCTTCGCGTCGACCTCGGGCTTCGCGTCGACCTGCGGCTCCGACTCGGCCGGCGTTTCCGTCTCCGCGACCGACTCCGGCTCCGCGGCCGGGTCGGCAACCGGCTCGGCTACCGGCTCCGGCGTCGGCTCCAGGATCTCGGGCTTGGTGAACAGGCTCGGCTCGGCGACCGGCGCGGGCTCCGGAACCGCCGCCTTCCGACCGGCGACCACCCGGCGGCGCACCAGGAGCGCGCCGGCGACGAGGGCGGCGAGCAGCCCGACGCCGATCATCACCACCGCAACCACCGACACCGACACGTAGACCCCCTGTCCCGGACCCCCCGGCGACGACCAGCCCGATCATGTCAGTTCGGGGCCGTCCGTGCACCGCAGGAGCAGGTCAGCCGGTGCGTTTCACCACGAAATCGGTCAGCGAGGCCGGGGCGTCCAAGACCGACGGGCCCCGATCCGGTACGTGCGCCGGATCGGGGCCCGTCGGTGTCCGGTCAGTGCAGGGACGCCCGCGCCGCACCCACCCCGGTGAGCGACCGCACCTCCATCTCGGCGTACTTGGCGGTCTGCTTCTCCTTGCTCAACACCGTGCCGAGGTAGCCGAGCAGGAATGACAACGGGATGGAGACGAGGCCCGGGTTGTCGAGCGGGAACCAGTGGAAGTCGACCCCCTGCAGCATCGAGGGGCTCTTCCCGGTGACCGGGTCGACCGGCTTGCCCGACACCACCGGCGAGAACACGATCAGCAGGACGGTGATGCCCAGGCCGCCGTAGATGCTCCACAACGCCCCCGCGGTGTTGAACCGCTTCCAGAACAGGGAGTAGAGGATCGTCGGCAGGTTCGCGGACGCGGCCACCGCGAACGCCAGCGCCACCAGGAACGCGATGTTCTGGCCGTTGGCGAGGATCCCACCGAGGATGGCGACGAACCCGATCACGACCGCGGTGATCCGCGCGACCTTGACCTCTTCGTCCTTGCCGTCGAGCGTTCCCTTCTTGATGACGTTGGCGTAGATGTCGTGCGCGAAGGAGGCCGAGGCCGCGATCGTGAGCCCGGCGACCACCGCGAGGATCGTCGCGAAGGCGACGGCCGCGATGAGACCCAGGAGCACCGTTCCGCCCAGCTCGTAGGCCAGCAGCGGTGCCGCCGAGTTCGCCCCGCCCGGCGCCTTCTTGATGGTGTCCGCACCGACCAGGGCGCCGGCCCCGTATCCGAGCACCAGGGTGAACAGGTAGAACAGGCCGATCAGCCAGATCGCCCAGACCACCGACCGGCGGGCCTCCCTCGCCGTCGGCACGGTGTAGAAGCGCATGAGGATGTGCGGCAGGCCGGCGGTGCCGAGCACCAGGGCCAGCGCGAGGGAGATGAAGTCGATCCGGCTCAACCCGGACTTGCCGTACTGCTTGCCCGGGTTGAGCAACGCCTCGCCGGCCTGACCGCCGCGGGTCACCGCTTCGCCGAGCAGGGTGGACAGGTTGAAGCCGTGCAGGCCGAGCACCCAGAGGGTCATCACCAGGGCACCCGCGATGAGCAGCACCGCCTTGATGATCTGGACCCAGGTGGTCCCGCGCATCCCGCCGATCAGCACGTAGGCGATCATCACCGCGCCCACCACCGCGATCACCACGGCCTGGCCGGTCTTGTCGGTGATGTTGAGCAGCAGCGCGACGAGGCCGCCGGCCCCGGCCATCTGCGCGAGCAGGTAGAAGAACGACACCGCCAACGTCGAGGTGGCGGCGGCGGCGCGGACCGGACGTTGCCGCATACGGAACGCGAGAACGTCGCCCATCGTGTACCGGCCGGTGTTCCGCAGCAGCTCCGCCACCAGCAGCAGGGCGACCAGCCAGGCGACGAGGAAACCGACGGAGTAGAGGAAGCCGTCGTAGCCGTTGATGGCGATGGCGCCCGCGATGCCGAGGAAGGATGCGGCCGAGAGATAGTCCCCGGATATCGCGATGCCGTTCTGCGGACCGGAGAACCCGCCGCCCGCGGTGTAGAAGTCCGACGCGCCGGAGGTGGCGCGCCGGCTGACCTTGACCACGATCGCCAGCGTGATCACGACGAAGGCCGCGAAGATCGAGATGTTGAGGGCCGGGCTGCTGCCCTGGACGCCCTGCGCCAGCACCGTCATGCCCGGCCCCCCTCGATGGCGTCGCGGATCTCGGTGGCCAACGGGTCGAAGCGGCGGTCCGCGAACCGGACGTACCAGTGGGTGATCGCGAACGTGGACACGAACTGCAGGAGCCCGAGCACCAGACCGACGTTGATGTTGCCCACCAACTTGATCGACATGAACGAACCCGCGTAGCTCGCCAGCAGTACGTAGGCCAGGTACCAGGCCATGAACAGCCCCGCGACCGGGAAGACGAACCGGCGCAGGCGGCGCCGCAGATCCTGGAACTCGGCGGAGTTCTGGATCTTCTCCCAGTCCGGTGTCGCGGCCGGCGACCCCGACGTCGGTTCGGACTCGGTTACACTCACAGTGCCTCCTCGCACTACCACGGGGCCTACTCGCACCACCACGGGCCAGCTGGTGGAGCAATCAAACGGGCCGGGGCGGCCACCCGGAAGGCGCCGGTGACCGGTGGCCGAACAACCCGACGAACGGCCGACGAACGGCGCCAGACCGCGACGAACGGTCGACGTCGCCGGCCCTAGCCTCGGGTCTCGTCCAGGTGCAACCGCAGCATCGCGGCACCGGCCCACGTCGGCGGTCGGCCGCGCAGTGACACGAGGACCATCGTGGCGAAGGCCAGCGGTACCGACCACAACGCGGGTTGGCCCACCAGGATCGCCCCCAGCCCCTCGGGCCGGCCGAACAGCAGCCCGGCGCCGATCACCCCGGCCGACGCGACCAGCCCGACCAGTATCCCGGCGACGGCGCCGCTCGCGGTCAGCCGCTGCCACCAGATGCCGAGCACGAGCAGCGGGCAGAACGTCGATGCGGCGACCGCGAACGCGGAGGTGACCAGCGTGCCGACGTCCAGACGCGCCGACGGCAGCGCGAGCGCCACCACGAGCCCGGCCAGCACCAGCGGAGTGAGCCGCAGCCGACGCACGGTGGTGCCGGGTAGCAGGTCGTGCGACACCGCGCCGGAGAGGGCGAGCAGCAGCCCCAGGGAGGTCGCGAGGAACGCGGCGTACGCCCCCGAGGACAACATCGCGGTGAGCAGCGTTCCGGCCCATCCGGTGTCCACCCGGGCCGGCAGTGCGACGACCACGGTGTCGGTCCCGCCCGATAGGTACAGTTCCGGCAGCAGCACCGCACCGAGCAGCCCGTACACGCCCGGGAACAGGTAGAAGGCGCTCAGCATGGCGACGGTGATCGCCGCGGTCCGGCGGGCACCCCGCCCGTCGGAGCTGGTGTGGAACCGGACGATGATGTGCGGCAGCCCCATCGTGCCCAGCACCGTCGCCACCAGCACCGACAGCGTCGCGAGCAGCGGGAAACCGTCGACGTCAAGCAACGGGCGCGACCAGCCCGCGCCGCCCGGCGGTAGCGCACCGGCGACCTGGGGCACCGCCGCGCCACCGGAGAAGATCCAGGTGCTCCCGGCCTCGGCCGGGTACCGCCCGGGCGCGATCACTTGCGGGGGCCCGCCGGAGATCGACACCGAGGTCGGCTCGGTGACGGTCAGCTCGACGTCGAGCCGGAACTCGACGGGGGTGGTGTGCTCGAACCTGGTGAACTCGACCGGGTCGAGGGCTTCCCGACGGGTGTCCGCACCCACCTGGAGAACCAGCCAGACGGCGGGCACGATGAACAGGAGCAGCTTGAGCCCGTACTGGAACGCCTGCACGTAGGTCGCGGCGCGCATCCCGCCCATCGCGAGGGTGGTGCTCACGGTCGCGCCCGCGAGCACCACACCCACCCAGTACGGAGTGCCGCTCACCACCGTGAGCACCAACCCGGCCGCCTTGAACTGCGGCACCAGGTACAGGGTCGCGATGACCATCACCACGACTGCCGAGAGCTTGCGCAGCGCGGGCGACCCGAGCCGGGCCTCCGCGAAGTCCGGCACGGTGAGCGCCCCGGTGCGCCGCATCGGAGCGGCGACCAGCGCGAGCATGGCGATGTAGCCGGCGGTGAACCCCACCGGGTACCACATCGCCCCGATCCCGTCCTTCACCACCAACCCGGCGACCCCGAGGAAGGACGCGGCGGACAGGTACTCCCCCGACACGGCGGCCGCGTTGAGCCTCGGGGAGACGCGGCGGGAGGCGACCAGGAAGTCCGACGTACTCCGGATCGCGGCGACCCCGCGCGCACCGATCAGTACGGTGGCCAGCACGACCGACAGGATCGCGGCTTCGTTCACGGTGGGCCACCGCGCCGCTCGACCCGCTCGGCGCCGCGCAACTGCCAGCGGGCGAGCAGGTTCAGCAGCGGGTAGGGCAGCACCGCCACCGCGAGCCAGGACACCGGCACGCCGGCGACCCGCACCTCGTCGAGCCCGGGGAACACCCGCAGCAGCACCATCAGCCCGATGATCAGTGCAGCCAGCAGAGCCACCGTGACCAGAGCCAGTCTCAGCTGCTCGCGGTGGACCCGCCGGGCCCGTTCCGCCTCGGCCGGCGCGAGGTACGGGACTCCCCCTCGGGCACCGGTACGGCGGCGGGCCATCGCCAGCCGGGTCTGCGGACTCGTGACCGCCACCCGCCTGCTCTTCACCGGCCCCCACGCCCCGTGTCGAAGTCGCCGCGGGCGGCTGCCGCGAGCAGGTGGTCACGCAGCTCGCGGGCGTGTCTGCGGCTGACCGGTACATCCCCGGCGTCGGTGCGCGCCAGCAGACCGCCGGTCAGGTCGCTGCGCAGCTCGGCCACCGCCGACACCGCCAGGAGGTAGCTGCGATGCACCCGCACGAAACCCGCGCGGCGCCAATGCTCCTCCAGCCGGGATATCGGGATGCGCAACAGGTGCTTGCCCTTCGCGGTGTGCAGCCGGACGTAGTCGCCCTGGGCCTCGACGAACCGGACATCGTCACGCCGCACGTACCGGGTCCGACCGGCGAATTCCACCGGGACGGCGGCGAGCGCGTCGACCGGCGCCGGGGCGACCGGCCCGTTCGCCCCGGCGAACCGCCGGACCCGCTCAATCGCCGACCTCAGCCGCTCCGGGCCCACGGGCTTGAGCAGGTAGTCGACGGCACCGATACCGAAGGCCGACGCCGCGTGCTCCTCGAACGCGGTGACGAACA
>JAESFN010000418.1_pt1 | contig 42035 bp, 42 predicted proteins | sample 9269411 | NCBI WGS metagenome assembly JAESFN01 (sample SAMN14505399, study PRJNA617100) | algae metagenome | isolation source: Iphinoe sp. HA4291-MV1 and co-occurring heterotrophs from trail next to... | place: USA: Maunawili Falls, Hawaii | collected 2009-07-25
CGCCCGTGCCAAAAAGCCGCGCAATGAAATCCTAATGACTCCCAATGGAGATAATGATGGCGTCTGCCGATATCGGCCTGATCGGGCTCGCAGTAATGGGCTCCAATCTGGCGCTCAACATCGCCGAAAAAGGCTACACCATCGCGGTCCACAACCGCACTGCTTCGAAGATCGACGATTTCGTTGCGACGGCGAAGGAGCAGGGGCTCAACGGCAAGGTGGTGCCGGAAGCCGACCTCGTCCAGTTCATCCAGTCGGTGAAGCGGCCGCGCTCCATCATCATCATGGTCAAGGCCGGCAAGCCGGTCGACGAGATGATCGAGCAGCTGCTGCCGCATCTCGAAGCCGGTGACGCCATCCTCGAATGCGGCAACTCGCTCTACACCGACAGCCAGCGCCGCTACGAGTACCTCAAGTCCAAGAATATCGGCTTCCTCGGCATCGGCGTTTCCGGTGGCGAAGAGGGTGCGCGCCACGGCCCCTCGATCATGGTCGGCGGCCCCGAGCAGCAGTGGAAGAACGCGCAGCCGATCCTCGAGGCGATCTCGGCCAAGTTCAACGGCGAGCCGTGCTGCGCCTATCTCGGCGAAGGCGGCGCGGGCCACTTCGTCAAGATGATCCACAACGGCATCGAGTACGGCGACATGCAGATGATCGCCGAGACCTATGGCGTGATGCGCGACGGCCTCGGCATGAACCCGGCGGCCGCCTCGAAGGTGTTCAAGGACTGGAACCAGGGCCCGCTCAACTCCTATCTGATTGAAATCACCGGCTACGTGCTCGAGGCGATCGAGCCGAAGACCGGTAAGCCCCTGGTCGAGCTGATCCTCGACAAGGCCGGCCAGAAGGGCACCGGCACCTGGACCGCCATCGCGGCGCAGCAGCTGGCTGTGCCGGCCACTGCTATCGAAGGTTCTGTGGCGGCCCGCTCGATCTCGTCGCGCAAGGAAGAGCGCGTGGCGGCCGAGGCGGCGTATGGCAAGCGGTCTGCCGGCAAAGCCGATGTGTCGCTCGCCGATCTCGAGAAGGCGCTGCTGGCGGGCAAGATCGTCTCCTACGCGCAGGGCTTTGCGGTGCTGTCGAAGGCATCGGAAGAGTTCGGCTGGAACCTGCCGCTCGCCACCATCGCCAAGATCTGGCGCGCCGGCTGCATCATCCGCTCGCGCTTCCTCGACCAGATGTCGGCGGCCTACGCCAAGGGCGAGGCTACCAACCTGCTGATGGTGCCGGACTTCGTCACCATCATGAAGGATGCGCACAAGTCGCTGCGCAAGATCGTCGCCGCCGGCGCCATCGGCGAGTTCCCGCTGATCTGCCTCTCGGCCTCGCTGGCCTATTTCGACAGCTACCGCCAGGCCCAGGGCACGGCCAACCTGACGCAGGGCCAGCGCGACTTCTTCGGCGCCCACGGCTTCATCCTCACCGACCGCGAAGGCGAGCAGCACGGCAAGTGGCCCAGCACGCTTGGAAAGTGACGCCGGGGAAGTGAGCCTCAGGCATCGGACCTAAAGAAACCCCCGCGAGAGCGGGGGTTTTTACTTGGGCTACTCGCCGGCCGGACGCTCCACGGGATCGCCGTTTCCGTTTTCGTCGTGCGGTGGGGTCTGCTGCTGGCCGGGTTGGGCCATTTCGTGGACGTGGTCCTTCTTGGCGACGCGCGGGCGGTGCATCAGGTCGAAGCGGCGCACTGTGTAGATGAACAGCACCGCCGCGACGATCACCAGGATGCCGGCGCCAAGGAATGGTGCGCCGGGGAAATAGCCCGGGGTACCGGGCTGACCTTGCGTGAAGTGGCTGAACAACTGCGTCGCCAGCAGTGGCCCGAGGATCGAGGCGAGCGAATTGGTGGCGTTGATGGCGCCCTGCAGTTCGCCCTGCGCATCGTCGGGGACCTGCCGCGACATCAGCGAGTTGATGGCGGGGCCAGCGACACCGGCGAGCGAGCCGAAGATCAGGAAGAAGTAGAGCGGGATCTCGGAGTGGATCGAGGCGGTGCCGATGAAGGCGATCGCGGCCGCGAGCATGCCGAGCAGCACGGTGGACCACTCGCCGATCCGCTTGGTCAGCAGCCCGACCAGCAGGGCCTGGCTGGCGGCGAAGCCGATGCCGAAGCAGCCGAGCGCCACGCCAATCTGCGCCGACGAGAAGCTCAGCACCTCGATGGTGAAGAAGTTCCACACCGAAGGGAACGACTGGCTGGCGAGGACGAAGATGCCGAGCGTGCCCAGCAGCCACAGGATCACCGGGTTCTTGCTGAGGCTGATCAGCACGCCGAACGGGTTGGCGCGACGGATGTCGAACGGGCGGCGCTTGTCCTTGCCGAGGCTCTCGGGCAGGACGAAGAAGCCGAACAGCAGGTTGGCACCAGCGAGGATCGCCGCCGCGTAGAACGGCCAGCGCGGGCCGATCTCGCCGAGAATGCCGCCGACCACCGGCCCGAAGATGAAGCCGAGGCCGAAGGCCGCACCGATCAGGCCGAAGCGGTGGGCGCGCTTCTCACGCGGGGTGATGTCGGCGATGTAGGCCGTGGCCGTCGCGACCGAGGCGCCGGAGATGCCGGCGATGGTGTGGCCGATGAAGATCAGCACCAGCGAGTTGGCAAAGCCCATGATGGTGTAGTCGATCGTCAGCCCGGCCAGCGCGATCAGGATGATCGGGCGGCGGCCATACCGGTCGGACAGGTTGCCCAGCGCCGGCCCGAACAGGAACTGCATCAGCGAATAGGCGAACACCAGGTAGCCGCCGATCACCGCCGCCTGTGCGACGCTGCCACCCGAGAGCTGGCCGATCAGCTGCGGCAGCACCGGCAGGATGATGCCGTAGCCCAGCATGTCCAGGAAGATGGTGACGAGCACGCAGGCGAGCGTGAGATTGGACTGCGGAGAAACAGGCATGAGGGGCGATTATTCCCGGTTTTGGTGCGGCAGTTGACACATCGCCTAGAACGAAGGCAAGCGCCAGCCGGTTCAGTGGACGTCCTGACGCGGTGGGCGCGGCGGCGCCGGCAGGCTCTCGGGATCGGGCGCGGCGTCGTAGCCGTAGAGCCAGTAGAGGCGCTTCAGGTGACCGCGCGGCCCCTGCAGTTTCACTACGGCGTTGCGAGCGAGCGTGAACGGCCATTCCAAGTGGAAGGCGAAGCCGTTGGAGTTCGAAAGCTTTCGTACCCGCTCGACGCGCGGCTGGCGCAGGGCGGCGTAGCGGCGGAGCGCCGACTCCGCATCCGCCTCGGTCATCAGCAGCGGCGCAAGGATGGCGGCGTCCTCGATGCCCATCGCAGCGCCCTGCGCCTGGAACGGCAGCATGGCGTGCGCCGCATCGCCGACGAGGCCGACGCCGCCCTCGGCCCAGGTCGGCGTGGTGACGGTCGAGACCGGCCAAAACCCCCAGTCGTCGCCGGCGGCCTCGCGGATGGCGGCGAACTGCCGGCTCTTCAGCGCCGCCCACGGCAGGTCCGGCGCGCGCGGTGGCTCGGCGCCAAAGGTCTGCGCTGCCTTGGATTTGGCGAACAGCGCGACGTTGACCTGGTGTCGGTGCGGTAACGGGTAGGTTACGGCATGGTAGCCCGGTCCCCAGAGGAGACTCGTTCGATCGGGCGCCAGCACGCCGTCGAGAGCGGATTGGCCGAGCGTGATGCGCCACGCCACCATGCCCGAATAGGTGGCTTCCGGACCCATCAGCACGCCGGTGCGCGTCCGAGAGTTCACACCGTCGGCACCGATGAAGGCGAAGGCCCGGGCCGAGCGCGATTTGCCGTCGGCCTCGTCGACGGTGACCGAAACGCCGCGCGAATGGCTGACCACGTCATACGCCCGCACGCCGAACAGCAGGTCGATATTGGCGAAACGCTTGCACGCCCGGTACAGCACATCGGCGAGGTCGGCGCGGTGCATCACCGTGTAGGGTACGCCGAAGCGCTGCTCCATGATGGCGCCGAGTTCGAGCGTCACCAGCGGACGGTCGGCGCCATAGGGATAGACATCGATGCCGGCGGGCTCGAAGGCCTTGGCCGCCAGTGCCTTGTCGAGTCCCAGCCGGTTGAGGATTTTTCGCGCGTTGGGGCTGACCTGCAGGCCGGCGCCCACTTCCTGCACATGCGCGTTTCGCTCGAGCACGACGACGGTCGCACCGAACTTGGCGAGCGCGAGGGCCAGCGTCATGCCGGCGATGCCGGCTCCCGCGATGTAGACGGTGCGTCCGTTGCCGGACATCGGGAAATCAGGCGGCTTCGGAGTGATACACGGCCGAGAGCGGCTCGGAGGTGCCGGGCGCCAGTTCCGGGTTGAAGACGTAGAGGGTCGAGCAGTACGAGCAGACCGTCTCGTTGTCCTTGCCCATGTCGATATAGATGTGCGGGTGATCGAACGGGGGCAGGGCGCCGACGCACATGAACTCCTTGGAGCCGACCTCGATGCGCGGCAGACCCTGGGTATTGTGGAAGTGCGGGGTGCTCTCGTGCGCCATCGGCTGGTCCTCGGTTCGAATTCGGCCGGAACATAGCGGGGGGATGGCGGGAAGCCAAGCGTTGCGGTGCACGTTGTGCCGACCCTGACGATTTCGTCAGACGCCGTTCATCTCAGCGGCAGACCGGCGGCAGAGTAGGGCAGCAGTACTGCCCCGACTCCTGCTGCGCTGGCTGTTTCGAGTGGCAGGACCGGCCACAGGGCCGCTGCCTTACGAACCTTATCCCCCTGCTGGCCGGCGGAGCGAGAATGGCGCCTGGATGTTGACAGGGGGCTGAAACAAAAGGTGTCAGACGAACTGAACGAATTTCGTTCAAACCGTTCATTTCGGGCGCAAGGCTGGAGGTGAGCTTGGACAAGCAGCGGGCGCTTGCTAAACCAGCGCCCCAATCGAAAGGCCGTTCCCTTGTCCCAGTTCAGCTCCGCCGGAATCTCGATCGCCTATGAAGTGCACGGCGAGGGCAAGCCGATCCTCCTGATCCACGGCTTCGGCTCGTCCGGCAAGGTCAACTGGATCGACACCGGCTGGGTGGAGACGCTGGTGGGTGCCGGCTACCAGCCGATCACCTTCGACAATCGCGGCCATGGCGCCTCGCGAAAGCTCTACGACGCGCAGCTCTACTTCGCGCACGAGATGGCCAAGGACGCCAAGCGCCTGCTCGACCACCTCGGCATCGCGAGGGCGCCGATCATGGGCTACTCGATGGGCGCGCGGATCGCCGCCTACCTGATGCTGCAAGACCCCGAGACGGTGAGTTGCGCCGTGTGGGGTGGCATGGGGCTGAACCTCATCTCCGGGCTCGAGGACAGCGAGGAGATCATCTCGGCGCTGACCGCCGAGTCGCTCGCGGAGGTCACCGGACGCACCGGCCGGCAGTTCCGCATCTTCGCCGACCACAACAAAGCCGACCGCGCGGCGCTCGCCGCCTGCATGGTCAATTCGCGCGAACCAATGAAGGAAGCCGACGTACGCCGTATCACCCAGCCGGTGCTGGTGGCGGTGGGGAGCGACGACGACATGGCCGGCTCGGCCGCGGGGCTGGCAGCGCTGCTGCCGCAGGGCGAGGCGTTCACCATCGAGCGGCGCGATCACATGCGCGCGACCGGCGACAAGCAGTTCAAGGCGGCGGCACTGGAATTCCTCGCGCGGCAGGCCGTGGAGTAACCATTCAGCGCGAGTTCAGCGGCAACGAACCAATCTGTGCGCTATGGGTTGGTATCGGAGCACGTTTTGTCTTATATCGGCATCTGCCGATGGAGAGCCTTATGAGCACGAATTTGAAGACGGCCAATGTGACGGCCATGGACCCGGTGTGGGACGCGATCGTCTCCGGGGCCCGCCACGTAGTCGCGAACGAACCCTCGCTGGCCAATCTGCTCTATTCCAACGTGCTCAACCACGACTGCTTCGAGGATGCGCTCGCCCACCGGCTGGCTGAGCGGCTCGACCATCCCGATGTCTCCGCCGACCTGATCCGACAGGCCTTTCGCGAGGCGCTGGAGTCGCGCCCGGAGATCGGGCTCGAGTCGCGCGCCGATCTCGCCGCGACGCTGGAGCGCGATCCGGCGCTGCATAAGGCGGTCGATTGCTTCCTCTATTTCAAGGGTTTCCACGCCATCCAGACGCATCGCTTCGCGCATGCGCTGTGGCTGATCGGCCGCAAGGATTTCGCGCTCTACCTGCAGAGCCGTTCCAGCGCGGTGTTCCAGGTCGACATCAACCCGGCGGCACGCATCGGCAAGGGCATCATGCTCGACCATGCGACCGGCTTCGTCGTCGGCGAGACAGCGACGATCGGCGACAATGTCTCGATCCTCCAGGGCGTTACGCTGGGCGGTACCGGCAAGTCCGAGGAAGACCGCCATCCCAAGATCGGCAATGGCGTGCTGATCGGCGCGCACTCGGTGGTGCTGGGCAACATCCGGGTCGGCGACTGCGCGCGCATTGGTGCGGGCTCAGTGGTGGTGAAGGAAGTGCCGCCGCGGGTGACCGTCGCCGGCGTTCCTGCGCGGATCATCGGTGAGGCGGGTACCCCGCATCCGGCGTCCGTGATGGATCAACTGGCGGTGGTGCAGGACCTCACCGGCTGATTCTGCGGTAGCCCAGACGGCCGCTCGGGCCTATTTTGCGCCATTCAACGCGAGAAAAAGCGCAGCACGGGATTGCCCGGCGGGGCGCAATGCCTATTGTGGCGATCCCAAATCGACCCTCGTGAATTCCCTTGAAGGAGCCGCCGTGAACCACCCTGAAATCATCAAGCTCCAGAAGTTTCTGCAGCAGAAGTTTGGCAACCGGAACATCGACGTCCGCCCGCGCAACAAGCAGAACGACAGCGTCGAAGTGTATCTGGGCGAGGAATTCCTTGGCCTGATCTATGTCGACGACGAGGACGGTGACCGTTCGTACAACTTCCAGATGGCTATTCTGGACGTCGACCTGGACGAGATCCACTAAGGACAAGTCCTTGCGGCGCGCCGCTTAGAGCGCGCCGATCTGCCCCAGCCTGGCGGTGAGTTCCGCGTCGAAGTCACGCCAGTGCTGCAGCGCCGGCTCCGGGAAGGCGTAGACCGCTGCGACGCCTGGGCCCAGATAGACCGTCCTCAGGCACTGGCCGGCGGCCGCCGAGGCAATCGGCTTCGAGCACTTGGCGACGAACGGCTCGGCCGACAGCGGGTCGTACCACACCACTTCATCGGCATAGCCACCATCAGGCCGCAGTGGCTTGCCCACCAGCCCGGGCGGGCCACTGACCTGCTCAGGCGCGAACTGGTGCAGGTACACGCCATCGAGCAGCGCCGCGCTGGGGCGCGCCCGGCTGCGCGGCAGCAGGGTCACATCCACCGGCTCGCTGTGACCGTCGACGCCGAATGGCAGCTCGAAGCGCAGGTCGATCTGTTTGGCGAAGCCCTCGATGCGCTGTTCCTCGTAGCGGAACCACGATAGCGGGATCTCGAGGTCACGGCCGCCGAGCGTGCGGGTGAGTGTGGTCTCGGTATCGAGCCGATGTGCCTGGGTGCGGGCGCTGCGTCCGGCCGCGTCGATCAGGTAGGCGACGCCGATCCCGACAAGAGCCAGCAGCACGGCAATCGCGGCGAGATTGAAGCCGATCGAGTGGTGATGGGGTCTGTGGACCTGCGCCTCGCCGGCCATTGATGCAAATTAACCAGTGTTGTGTGCGTCAGGTGACAGCTCACTGGGCGCCGGATATGCTTAACAAAGAGTTAAGACGATTGTTCAGAGGGCGCGTGAATGCTCAGGGAATTGCTGCTGGCCGGGTTGATCATGGCGGTTGGGCTCGCCATCGCCGGTGTCGGCACCTACCTCTACCAGTGGCTGGCGAACACCCAGGCAGCCCTGCGCTATGACGGCAAGACCTTCGCACACAGTCTCGGTCACGTGGCGATGAGCTTCGTGTGTGGCCCGTTCATCATGCTGCAGATGGGATGGCAGCACGATCGCAACGGCACGCTGTCGATCAGCTCGGCGCTGATCGCGGCTTTCGTGGGCTTCGGCTGGGCCTTCATCACTGGTCTGATGTTCGTCGGCAGCTATTTCGCGCTGACAGCCTAAGCCTTACTTCGACGCAACGAACGTGGTGCGGGGATCGACGATGTCGACCCACTGGCCGGCGTCGGCCTGCGACTGGCGCTTGAGGTAGGTATAGGGCGTCTCGTTCCAGACGAGGATCCGGCCATCCTGGTTGTCGAGCACGAGGTCGCCGCGGTCGGTGCGAACCATCAGCACGGCGTGGCCGGTGCCCTTGGCTTCGCGGACGACGGTGACCAGCAGGGTAGAGGCGTTCCAGCCGGCTTCGATCAGCGCCTTGCGCTTGGCGAGCGCGAAATCCTCGCAGTCGCCGTAGCCGTCAACGGGATAGGCCCAGTACTCGGCGACCTTGTAGTAGTCCTCGTCGGTGATGGCGGTGATCGCCGAGTTGACGACGTTGTTCACCTGCACCAGTTCGGCCCAGCGCGCCTCGGTCAGCGGCATGGCGCCGACGGCGTGCGGGTTGGCCTTGCACTCGCCCTTATGGGACTTGCAGAACTCGGAGGCGCCCACCGGGATGCTGGTGATGCCACCGGCAGGTGCGAAGGCGGGGTTGGTGAAATCGACCTGGTCGGCGCGTGCCGGCATGGCGAGAACAAACGCCGCCATTCCGATTGCGACTGCCGCTGCGATGAACCCTTTGAACTTCGACATCGTGGTTTTCCCCTGACGGAAGCCACGATGCCCGGGGCGAATTGCCCCGAACGAAAAACTGCAAGCTAGTTTTTATGCGAATTCGAACGGTCCTGGTCAGGACTCGTTAGGCATAGCCAAGCGGTTGAAAGGATTGATTTAGTTTAGTTGACCCGGAGGTTCTGCTGCACGACGGTCAGCATTTCCTGGGCGGAGACGAACTCGACAGCCACGCCGTCGCCGAAGTGGCGGACGACACGGGCGCGCATGCGGCCGAGCGTCACCGGAGTGCCCATCGCCGGGCGAACGGCAAGCTCGATCGCCGCACCCGACAGCGAGATGTCGATGATCTTGCAGTTGTAGCGGCGGCCATCGTCGAGCACGACGGTGGAGTGCCGGTTGTCGGGCACCACACGCTCGTGCCGGCGGTCTTCCGGCAGGTTGAGCAGTTCCTTGTTGGCGAGCCACGTCAGCTGCGCCGCCATCTTGTCGCGCTTACGCGAGGTCGCGACGATATCCATCTTGAAGCCACCATCGATGACGTCGGTGATGTCGCCCTCGATGCGGCCGAGATGGTCGATATAGGCAATGACGCGCTCGCCGGCGATACCGGAGATCGGCGCGATGATCATGGCGTCGCCCGGCGACATCTCGATCACCTGGCAGGGAAATTCGCGGCGGTCGGTGAGCATGTAGCGGCCGAGCAGCGAGACCTTCACGCGCTGGAAACGCGGCAGTTGCGCATACGAGCGGGCAGGTCGCGCAGAGCGTGCGTTGTCGGTGAGCATCAGAGGAGACCTGCCGGGGCCAAGCGATTGATTGGCCTACACTAGTCCGCTCTTGGTTAATCGAAGGTAAGGCTTGGGGCGAACAATGCGCCAAACCGGCGATTTTTAGCGCCGGCCGCCGTCGATCACCGCCAGGTGGGCGTAGCGGCGTGCGGTGCGGCCGAACACGGTGGCGCTCATCGGGGCAGGGACGGGCGATCCGGCGCTGGCGAAGACCAGATCCTCCGCCGGAATGGAGGCCGCCACGTCGCTCGCCATGTCGGCCAGCGACACGTCGTCCGGCCAAATCAGGCGCAGGCCGGTGATGCGCTGCTCCATGATCGGCTGCACGCCGAACCAGTAGGGTTCGTCGATCGAGGTCATGGCACCGAGGAGGCGAGTCTGGGTGGAGCCGTTGTGACGCAGCGGCAGGAGAATAGTCTCGACCGACAGGCGCGTGTGCACCGCCGTCGTGCCCTGGAACGTGACGAGGGCAACCGCATGATCCTCGGTGACGGCGCGGACCAGGGTGTCGATGGCGTCGCGGTCACGTTCGTGCCACAGACGCGTAAAGGAGCGGCCTTTCAGCTCGCGCGCGTAGGCCGAGCAGAGATGCGAGCCGGCGAGGCGGAAATCGAACTCGTTGGAATCGTTGAGCTCGAGGATAAAGGTATTGGCCAGAGCGGAGCGGATTCGGGTCGGATCGATGTCGCGCCGATCCGGAGCACTGCGAGAACCGCGGAGCGCATTCCAATAGTCGAACAGCGCCTTGGTGCTGGCCTTTTGCATAGTCTTTTTGCCTTGTTCCCAAACCCCGAGCATCGCGTCCCGGAGAAGGGGCGACCGCCGCAGCACCAACAGTGACAAAAGCCGTTGCGGAAATCGCCCTTAAACAATTGTTAGGGTTAACGCGGCGGCCCCCGTGTGGATAAGTCGGGGGAATGGGCTACAAAGCCCGGAAAACCGGGAGTTTCCATGTCTGACGAGCGAAATCACCAACAAAATCAGGCGCCTGACGCCCGCCAGCCGGCCATCCTGCTCCCCGGGGTGGTGACGGCGCTGCTGGGCCTGATGTTGGCCGTACACCTCGCCAGAACCTTCGTTCTTAACGAACAGGGCGACCTCCAGCTGCTCTACTGGCTGGCCTTCATTCCGGCCCGCGGCATCCCCGGGGCGGGGTTCGACGGAGGGTGGATACCGCTGCTCTGGACACCCTTCACGCACGCCTTTTTGCATGCGGGATGGGAGCACCTTTTAATCAATTGCGCCTGGTTGGCCATTTTCGCGACCCCGGTGGCCCGCCGATACGGCCCGCTGGCGACGGTGATTCTCTTCCTTGCCAGTGCCGCAGCCGGTGCGGCGGCATTCGCGGCGACGACCTTGCCGGAAGTGCAACTGCTGATCGGCGCGTCGGGTGGCGTCGCCGGCCTCACGGGCGCGGCCTGCCGCTTCATCTTCCAGCCGGTGATCGTCGGGCGCGATCCGGAGACCGGCGCCGAGCGGGTGCTGGGCCGCCGCACGGCGAGCCTTGGCGAATTGATGCGCAACCAGCGCGCTGCCTTCTTCATTGTGGTGTGGCTGGTGCTCAATGCGGCGGTGCCGTTCCTGCCCATGCTGATCGGGCAGTCGATCGGTATCGCCTGGCAGGCGCACCTCGGCGGGTTCCTCGCCGGCATGTTCCTCGTGCCGCTGTTCGAACGCCGCCCTGAGGATAGGACGAAATGAGCGACATTACCGACCTTTCGGCGCGCATCGTGACGCTGGAGACGACGATCGCCTTCCAGGACCAGGCGATCGAGGACCTCAACGCGGCGCTGGCCGACCACTTCAAGCAGATCGAGCTGCTGAAGCGCGAGTTGCAGAACCTCGGCTCGCAACTCCGCGACGTCGAGGCGCATCCCGCGCTGGCGCCGGCGGTCGAACCGCCGCCACCGCATTACTGAGGCTTGTAGACGTCTGCCGGATCGAACAACCGGGCTTCACCAGTCTGGCGAAGTGTCTCGGTGTTCTCGACGATGCGGTAGAAGCAGCTCTTGCGGCCGGTGTGGCAGGCAGCGCCGCGGCCGGTCTGCTCGACCAGCATCAGCACCACGTCCTGGTCGCAGTCGGTCCGCATCTCGACCAGCTTCTGGATTTCGCCCGAGCTTTCGCCCTTCTTCCAGAGCTTCTTGCGCGAGCGCGAGTAGTAGTGCACCTCACCGGTCTCGATCGTGAGCCGCAGCGCCTCGGCGTTCATGTGCGCCACCATGAGCACGCGATTGCTGCCGGCCTCCTGCGCCACTGCGGTGACAAGGCCGTGTGCGTCGAATTTCGGCGCGAACAGGGTGCCTTCCTCGAGGTCGGCATGGTCGAGGGTGCTGGGGTCGGCGAAGGTGGTGCTCATGGCGGGGTTCTATCCCGCGGCCGGTTCGCGCTCAATCCTCGAGCGCGATCCAGATCTCGACCGTGCCGAGACCGGTGTGCTCGTTGAAGTCGGGCCCGTAGTACTCGATGAAGGTCCAGGGCGCGTGCTTGCGGCGATAGCCCGACGACGGCAGCCATTGGTCGAAGATCGCTTCGATGGTCGAGCGGATCGTGGTGATGTGGCCCCGGTGCTTGAGGCGGGCGTAACGCTGCGGCGGCACGGTTATGACAGCGAACTCGCGCGGCAGTTCAGCCGTGTCGGTTACCTCCATGCCAGCAATGTACTCGCACTCGCCGGTCTCGGCGAAGAAGTGACCGGCAATGCCATAGGTGGCGCCTTCGATTTCACCCGGTACGTTGCCGACGTAGGGGCTGAAGCGCTGCCACTGCGCCGGGATGGCCGAGCCGGGGTTCATATTGTGGCGTGCCAGCAGCCCTGCAACGCGCATGGCAGGCAGGCTCTCGATTTTGGGGGCACAAAGCTCCACCGGCACCTCGTGGTCGATGCGCAGCGGCTCAAGCAGTGGCAGGTCGTCGAGCCGGCGGCGTCGGCGCACTTCGTCGGGGGTGAGGCCGATCAGCTCGCGGAAAGCACGGGTGAAGGCTTCGTGCGAGCCATAGCCGGCGTCGAGTGCCACCGCCAGGATGTCGGGGGCTCCGGCGGCCAGCGCCTTGGCGGCCTCGGTGAGCCGCCGGCCGCGGAGATAGGCGGAGATCGAGTAGCCGGTGGCTTGCGGAAAGATGCGCGACAGATGGAAGCGCGAAACGCCCGCGTGTACGGCCATTTCCTCGAGCGTCAGCGGCATGCCGAAGCGCGACTCGATGATCCAGAGGGTCTTGGCAACGGCGGACATGGGGCTCACCCTATGCCCGCCGATCTGTAGCACACTTGATCGCGGTTGCGGTCGGCGTTAGCGCTTGCCGACCATAGCGAAGAAGCGGTCCTGCTCGTTGCGGTCCTCGGCGAACACGCCGGTGAAGCGCTGGGTGATGGTGAGCGCGCCATGGGCCCGCACACCGCGCATCGACATGCACATGTGCTCGGCCTCGATCATCACGGCGGCGCCGCGCGGATTGAGGTGCTCGTTCACCGCGTCGATGATCTGCGCCGTCATGTTCTCCTGCACCTGCAGGCGGCGGGCATACACCTCGACCAGGCGGGCAAGCTTTGACAAGCCCACGACGCCGTCGTGCGGCAGGTAGGCAATGTGCACCTTGCCGAAGAACGGCACCATGTGGTGCTCGCAATGCGACGAGAACGGGATATCGCGCACCAGCACGACATCGTCGTAGCCGCCGACCTCCTTGAAGGTGGTCGCGAGAACTTCACGAGCGTTCTGGTGATAGCCGCCGAAGAACTCGCCATAGGCGTCGGTGACGCGGTGCGGGGTATCGAGCAGGCCTTCGCGGCTGGGGTCGTCGCCGGCCCAGGCGATCAGCGTGCGAACGGCCTGCTCGGCCTCTTCGCGGCTGGGTCGGGTGATTTCAGAGACGAGCTTGGCGTGCTGCGGCTTGGCGCTGGCGTCCATCTTGTGGTTCCTCGGTCAATAGCAGGCGACAGACGCAATACGTCGCCCCACGGTTCCCGGTACGGTGTCAGTGACGATGGACGCCGCTGACTTGTTGCATCTCCATCACTATATAGGTGGGCAACGACAGCGGCCAAGAAACAGTTTCGCGAAAAAGATGGAACTCAGCGATCTTTATTCGGACCGGATCCTCGAACTCGCCGGCAATCAACCGCGCCCCGGGCGTCTCAGCGATCCGGACGCCAGCGCCCGTAAGGTGAGCCGGGTATGCGGTTCGACCATCGAGGTCGACATCAGAGTCGAGGCTGGGGTGATCACCGGCTACGGCCACGATATCCAGGCCTGCGCCCTCGGCCAGACCTCGGCCGCCGTGGTTGCGACGCATGTGGTGGGCACGCCGGTCGGCGAGTTCCGGCGGGTACGCGACGAGATGACGGCGATGCTCAAGGCCGATGGTCCGCCGCCGGCGGGCGAGAAGTGGGTCGACCTCAAATACCTCGAGCCAGTGCGCGAGTACCGGCCGCGCCACACCTCGACGCTGCTGGTGTTCGACGCCGTGTGTGAGGCGCTCGACAAGCTCGAAGCTCCGCAGGTGGCGGCTGCCGGCTGATGCAACGCGCCGTCAGCCTGTTCTGGAGCATCGTCGACTGGCCGTTCAAGCTCGTCTCCTACGCGCTGATCCAGGGCTATCGCTACTCGTTGTCGATGTTCATGGGACGTACCTGCCGGCACGCGCCGAGCTGCTCGGAGTTCACCCGCGACGCCATCTGGCGGCACGGCTTCTGGCCAGGCGGCTGGATGGGTCTTGCGCGGATCGTGCGCTGCCGTCCAGGCGGCACGCATAGCTACGACCCGGTGCCGGAAGCCCTGCCGCAGGACGCGCACTGGTACGTGCCGTGGACCTACGGGCGGTGGAAGTAGCGCCGGACGGATCGTTTTTCGCTGTCCGCCGTTATGGCTAGCCGGCCGGAATGTTCTGGCTGGCTGGAGACTTAACGGGAAGGAAGACGAGATGGCTTTCGACGGAGTGGGTTGGCTTGCCGCGATCATCATCGGCGGCATAGCGGGTTGGCTCGCCGGGCGGTTCATGAACAACAGCAGCGGCGTAGTGATGAACATCATCCTCGGCATCGTCGGCGCGATCGTCGCCAGCCTGGTGTTCGGCCTCTTGGGCATCTCGTTCGGCGGCTGGTTCGGCTACCTGATCGCCGGTGTGATCGGCGCCTGCATCCTTATTGCCATCGGCAGGGCAGTGGGCAGGCGAACGTAGAGCGGTTCGCATCAGACCGCTTGCTTCCGCCCGGGACCAGCGCGCCCCGGGCACATTCGTGCGTCCGCTTGGCGTAGGCCTGCGACACATGCTAGACACCCCGCCTTGCCGGCATTTCCGCCGGCAATTTCATTGGAGATGAAAATGATCAAGGTGACGTTCCCCGACGGTGCAGTACGCGACTATGCGCGTGGCACCACCGGGACCACCGTGGTCGAGGGCATCTCCCCAAGCCTCGCCAAGAAGACGGTGGCGATGAAGTGGAACGGGGTTCTCAGCGACCTCTCCGATCCGCTCGAAGACGATGGCAAGATCGAGTTCGTGATGCGCGACAGCGCTGATGGCCTCGGGCTGATCCGTCACGACTCGGCGCACGTGCTCGCCGAGGCGGTGCAGGAGCTGTGGCCGGAAACGCAGGTCACCATCGGCCCGGTGATCGAGAACGGCTTCTACTACGACTTCAAGCGTGACACGCCGTTCAGTGAGGACGACTTCCCAGCCATTGAAAAGAAGATGGCGGAGATCGTCGCCCGCGGCGCGGCGTTCACCAAGGAAGTGTGGACGCGCGACGAGACCAAACGCGTCTTCGCGGCCAGGGGCGAGAAGTTCAAGGTCGAACTGGTCGACGCCATTCCGGCCGACCAGATGATCAAGATCTACAAGCAGGGCCAGTGGTTCGATCTCTGCCGCGGCCCGCACATGCGCTCGACCAAGGATATCGGCACGGCCTTCAAGCTGACCAAGGTGGCCGGCGCCTATTGGCGTGGCGACAGCAACAATCCGGTGCTGTCCCGCATCTACGGCACTGCGTTCGCCAGCCAGAAGGAACTCGACGAGTACCTGCACATGATCGAGGAAGCCGAGAAGCGGGACCACCGCCGCATCGGTAAGGACCTCGACCTGTTCCATCTGCAGGAGGAGGCCCAGGGCTCGGTGTTCTGGCACCCCAAGGGCTACGTCCTCTACAACCAGATGGAGGCGTACATCCGCCGCCGGGTGAACGCCAACGGCTACAACGAGGTGAAGACCCCGCAGCTGATGTCGTCCAAGTTCTGGGAGGCCTCCGGCCACTGGGGCAAGTACCGCGAGAACATGTTCGTGGTGCCTGACGAGGTCCCCGGTACCGAGGAAGAAGGCCCGGTGTTGTCGGGCAAGGCAGAGCTCATGGCGCTTAAGCCGATGAACTGCCCGGCCCACATCCAGATCTTCAACCAGGGCATCAAGAGCTACCGCGACCTGCCGATCCGCATGGCCGAGTTCGGCTGCTGTCACCGCAACGAGGCCCATGGCGCGCTCCATGGCCTATTGCGCGTGCGGCAGATGACGCAGGACGACGCCCACATCTTCTGCACCGAGGACCAGATCCAGGCCGAGACCGAGCGTTTCGTCCACCTGTTGTACTCGGTGTACGGGCACATGGGCTTCGAGAACGTCGTCATCAAGCTCGCGACGCGGCCGGAGAAGTTCGGCGGCACCATCGAGCGCTGGGACGCGGCTGAGAAGGCACTGGGCGACGCGCTCAAGGCCACCGGCTACGACTTCGTCATCGCCGAGGGCGAAGGCGCTTTCTATGCACCCAAGCTCGAATTCCACCTTAAGGACGCCATCGGCCGTTCCTGGCAGGTGGGGACGCTCCAGCTCGACTACGTGCTGCCGGAGCGTCTGGGCGCCATGTATGTCGCTGAGGACGGGACCAAGAAGTACGCGGTCATGCTGCACCGCGCGATCTTGGGCTCGCTCGAGCGCTTTATCGGCATGATGATCGAGCACTATGCCGGTAAGATGCCGATGTGGCTGGCCCCGACCCAGGTGGTCGTAGCGACCATCGTCTCGGAAGCCGACGACTATGCCCAGAAGCTGGTCGACCGGCTGAAGGCCGGCGGCATCCGGGCCGAACTCGACGCGCGCAACGAGAAGATCAACTACAAGGTGCGCGAGCACTCGGTGCAGAAGGTGCCGCTGATGTTCGTGGTCGGCAAGCGCGAGGCGGAGGAGGGGACCGTGTCCGTTCGTCGCCTCGGCACTGAGGGCCAGAAGGTGATCGCCGCGACCGACGCGATCGTCGAGCTGATGGCGGAAGCAGTGCCACCGGACCTCAAGCAGCAGGCTGCATAGGAATACGAAAGGGGCCGCAGCGATGCGGCCCCTTTTTGTGTCTGACGCTCGCTGTTCAGGCGGCGGCGATCTGGATGGTGATCTTGCAGGCGTCGCGCGCCGTCTGTGGCGGAGCGGTGCGGCAGAGCAGTCGGGCCGGTACGTCGCCGACGCTGCGATAGGCGAACCAGGCCTTTGCGGGGATGCGCACGAACGACCCGGCAGGGACGTAGCCCGCTGAGCCGTTGACCATCAGTTCCAGCACACCTTCCTTCACCACGAGGACCGTCTCGGCCGCCTCATGCTGATGCGGGCCAATCTGAACCTGTGGCGGCAGGGTGTGCGCCTGCGCCTGATACTGGAAACCGGCACCGCACGGATTTGCGACGTGAACGACGCGATCTCCGGCGATGAAGAATGCATGCCTCGACATTGTAGGTCCCCCCCAAGGGACGTGTCCGAAACCTGCTGCCACCCCTAAGATAGGGCAGATGAACCGGATTTGAATAGTCAGGGGAAGACGTATTTAGCCGTGGAGTCGGTTCAGCGAATTGTCTGGTCGCGGAACTGCACGCCGAGCTCCTTCACCGACCGCCAGATGACGATGCAGGCTTGCGGCCGGACCTTCTCGACGACGAGGTCGAAGGTGCGGGGAATGCGGGTGACGGAGGCCACCTCGAGCTTGGCGCCGGTATCCGAGAGGTTGCGGATGATGCACCGAATCCGGGTGCGTCCGCCGTCGAAGACGATGGTTGCTTCAATGATCGTGTTGCGACGCGGCGAAAGCCGTTTCTCGAGACGGATATCCAAGCTCAAACCCCCAAAGCCCAGGCGGGACAATGCCGGTGCGGTGTTGGAGAACTACTTACGGAATGGATAAAGTTACGCCGCGAGTTGCCTATTGCAATCCGGCGAGTTGCAGGCCTTGCAGATAACGCGCCAGCAATGACGGATACATGAAGCGCAGCCCGTCACCGATCGAGGCTATGCTAACATCCGGATGCGACTGCTGGAATCGCTGGAGGGCGTCGCGGGCTGCCGCGAGGTCGCCATGGTGGGCAAAGTAGACCGCAAGATCGCGACGCGGCCAGGTCAGGCCCGGCCGTTCGGACATCGCACGCTGGGCCCAGCCGATCGCCTGCTGCGGCCGCCCGGCGGCGAAGTTGGCGAGGCCCATGCCCAGGTGCACGTTGAAGGCGAACGGATCCATCGGCGAGAGCCGGGCCGAGCGCTCGAAGGCGGCAAGGCCTTCCTCCGGGTTGCCCAGGTAGACGTGGCCCCAGCCGCGGCGCATCCAGGCCCAGGCGTGGTTCGGATCGAGTTCCAGCGCTCGGTCGGCAAAGGTCGCTGCCTGCCGCACGTCGCCGCCGAGCATCATCATGGCGGAGGCGAGGGCGGTGAGCGCCGTCGGATCGTCGGCGACGTGTTGCGATGCGGTTTCGACCAACGCGGCGGCGGTGCGACGCTCCCCGGCGAAGTCGCTGGTCCAGTTGTATGCGACCTGCTGGCCATGCGCCCAGGCGGCCAGCGCAGCGGCGAGGCCGTAGTGCGGCTCGAGCGCCAGGGCACGTGTCAGCAGGGCGATGGCTTCGCGATTGTCCTCAGGGCTGTGCGACCAGAGATGGGGCAGGGACCGCATCACCAGATCGTAGGCGGCGAGGGTGTCGGGCCGCTTCTTACGGGCCCGCTCGACTTCGGCGCGACGGATCGAAGGCTGGATGGCGCTGGCGACTTCCGCGGCCATGCGGTCCTGCAGGTCGAACAGGTCGGCGACGGCGCCATCGACCTTGTTGGACCAGATGTGGCTGCCGCCTTCGGACTCGACGAGCTGCGCGGTAATCCGCACCCGTTCGCCGACGCGACGGACGGAGCCCTCGACCACGTAGCGCACCCCTAGGTCGCGGCCGATCTGGCGGATATCGACGCCGGCGCGGCCCTTGTAGGTGAAGGCCGAGTTGCGAGCGATGACGAAGAAGTCCTTCACCCGGCTGAGGGTAGCGGTGATCTCCTCGACCACGGCGTCGGCGAAGTAGCTCTGATCCGCCTCACCGGAGAGGTTGTCGAAGGGCAACACGACCACCGACGGCCGGTTGCTCGGCGGTGGAGGCGGCGGGGACTCGGGCTGCTGCGGGCGCGTCAGGCCGGCCGGGTGCCAGGCGTAGATGCGGACAGTCTTCGAGATGTTCTTTAGCTCGGTCGGCCCCATGTCGACGAACGGCAGCTCGATAGTGCCGTCGAGGTACTGGTACATCCACTTGGTGATGCACATGCCACCGGCGGGCGAGTGGCTCTGCACGCGCACCGCGAGGTTGATACCCGAGCCGTAGAGGTCGTTGCCGGCGACCAGCACGTCGGCGAGCACGATGCCGGCGCGCACCTGGAACATCTCGCCGCCCGGGGCGTGGATCTTGCGCTCATGAATCTGGCGCTGCAGGTCAGCGGTCCACTGCACGGCAGCAACGACGCTGTTGAACTCGGCCAGGAGGCCATCGCCCATGGTCTTGAAAACCTTGCCGCCGGCCGCGCCGATGGTGCGCGAGATCAGCCGATCGTAGACCCGCTGCACGAGGCGCAGGGTCTGACGTTCACTGCGCTCGACAAGGCGGGAATATCCCACGATGTCCAGCGATACGATCGGGACCAATCGGCGATCTGGTTGAGCCATACGATGTGCTTCTGCTGCAAGCTCTCGCTCTATAGCACTGCGAAATGTGACGGTGATAGCGGGCGTTCGTTGTGCTGCAGCACAATTCGCGTGGGTGCAGACATGCCGATCCGGTCAGGCGGCGGGCTGGCAGGCGGCGGCGCGGTCGAGCAGCAGGATCCGCTCGCGCTCATTGCGGGTGAGGCCGGCAGCGCGCTCGAACTCGAGCCGCGCCTCGGCCAGCCGGCCGAGCTTCACCAGGAAGTCGCCGCGGACGCTGGGCAGCAGGTGATAGTTGCTGAGCGCCGGGTCGTCGGCGATGGCATCGAGGATGGCAAGGCCCGAGCCGGCACCGAACGCCATGGTGTGGGCGACGGCGCGGTTGAGCTCGATCACCGGGCTCGGGGTCATCTCGGCAAGCATGTCGTAGAGCGCCGCGATGCGCCGCCAGTCAGTCTCGTCGGCCTTGCGCGCCCGGGCGTGGCAGGCGGCGATGGCCGCCTGCAGCACGTAAGGGCCTGCGCCGACGAGGCTCTCGGCTTTGTCGAGGGCCGCGAGTCCGCGGCGGATCAGCATCTGGTCCCACAGGGCGCGGTTCTGCTCGAGCAGCAGCACGGGTTCGCCATTGACGCCGGTACGGGCGCGCAGTCGCGAAGCCTGGATTTCCATCAGGGCGACGAGGCCGTGAACCTCGGCATCGTCGGGCGCGAGGCCGGCGAGGATACGGCCGAGCCGCATCGCTTCCTCGCAGAGCTGCGGTCGGGTCCAATCGTCGCCGGCGGTGGCGGAGTAACCCTCGTTGAAGATCAGGTAGAGCACCTCGAGCACCGACGCCATTCGGCCGGCGCGCTCCTCGGCGCGTGGCACCTCGAATGGCATGCCGGCCTCGGCGAGGCTCTTCTTGGCGCGGACAATGCGTTGCGCAATCGTCGGTTCGGCGGCGAGGAAAGCGCGGGCAATCTCGTCGGTGGTAAGGCCTCCGAGCAGGCGCAGGGTCAGCGCGACACGCGCCTCGGGCGACAGCACCGGGTGGCACGAGGTGAAGATCAGCTTCAGCAGGTCGTCGCCGACATCGTCGTCGAGCGGGGTGTCGAGGTCCGGCGCGGTGGATTCTATCTCGCGAAGGTCGTAGCCGAGTTCGTCGAGCTTGCGCGCCGCCATCTTGTTGCGTCGGAAGTAGTCGATGGCGCGGCGCTTAGCGGTTTGCATCAGCCAGGCGCCCGGATTGCGGGGCACGCCGCTGTCCGGCCAATGGTTGAGCGCAACGATCAGCGAATCCTGCGCCAGCTCCTCGGCGAGGCCGACGTCGCGCACGATTCGGGTCAAACCAGCGATCAGCTTGGCCTGCTCGATGCGGAACACCGCCTCGATGGCGCGATGGGTTTCTCTTTCGGTCATGGCGGCGGATCAGACCAAATCCGATCCGCCGGGGCAAGATGCTCACCTCCGGGATGAGGGAAGCGCTCACCCGGGGGATGAGCGAGGAGCTCACCCGCGGGATGAGCAACCTACTCACTTGGGATTGAGCAGCGCACCACTGGCTGCGTCCTTGCTCGCCATCGCTTCGGTGTAGGCTTCGCCGAAGTCTTCGGCGGTGAAGAGCTGGCGGATCTCGATCTCGACATTGCCGTGGCCGTCGAGCCTGGGCCAGGTCTTGACCCATTCGATCGCGGCCTCACGCGAGGGGACCTCGATCAGGGTGTAGCCGGCGATCAGCTCCTTGGCCTCCGCGAAGGGACCGTCGATCACCGTTGGCCTGCCGCTGTTGAACCTCACCTTGGCGCCGCGGGAGGTCGGCATGAGGCCGGCGCCGGAGATCACGACGCCAGCCTTGGCTGCGTCCTCGTGGAACTGTGTCATCTCGGCGATGAGGTCGGCGCCCGGCATCACTCCGGCCTCGGTCTCGGCGTCCGCCCTGCGGATGATCATGAACTTCATATGTAGCGTCCTCGTTCGTGCGTTCTAGTTGGTGATGGGCTTCTGAGTGGCGTCGCGCCACGCCTGTTCCTGGGCGACAGCCTCGGCAGGGACGATCTCGGCGAAATCTGCCGCTTCGAACACCCGGCGCAGCTCGATGGTCTCGCCATCCTCGAACGGGATGCGCCGCACCCACTCGAGCGCCTCGTCCCGCGATTTCGCGCTGATGACCCAGAAGCCGGCGATCAGTTCCTTGGTTTCGGCGAACGGGCCGTCCTTGACGATCAGTTGCCCGTCCTCTGACGTAACCCGCGCCCCGTGGCTCGAGGGGTGCAGTCCCTCGGCGGCGAGAAGTATGCCGGCGTTGATCAGTTGCTCGTTGAACCGGCCCATCGCCTCGAAGGCTTCGGGCGGCGGCATGACGCCGGCCTCGCTGTCGGCGGTGGCTTTGACGATGATCATGAAGCGCATCTTCGGTCTCCTTGTGCCTGCAGATGTCGCGTTCGGAACGGCGCGATTCATCCAGCTTCATTGACACAACGAGTGACGGATCGAGAGATCGACACGAGCGGCGAAGATTCTTCGAAATGCCGTTAGTAGACCGCGGTCAGGACCTCGATCTCCTTGGCGGCGCCGGGCTGGACCTCGAACTCGCGGTTGTAGACCTGGTCGCCGCGCTTGGCGAACACCAGGTAGTCGCCTTCGCCGAGCACCGTCGACGGGAACGCGCCGATGTTGGAGAACACCGTCTGCCCGTCGGCGGTCTTCACCGTCCAGTCGATATCGGCGATGGCCTCGCCACCGGCCTCGCTGACCAGCTTGAACGAGACCTGCGCGGCACGGTGGTAAAGCGTCGCGTCGGTCAGCTGACCCGGCTCCACCCGGAGGTCGGCGCGCACCACGGCGTTCACGTCGCCGAAATACGAGACGATGTGATAGGTGCCGGCATTGAGCGTCACGATGTCGTTGGGGCTGAGGTTCTGCGCCACCAGGGTGCGGTCGGCGTCGCTACTGCCGCTGGTGTAGATGTCGAAACGAAGCAGGTTGATCGGGATCGCGACGTCACCGGTCACCGCCGCGTTGAGGCGCATAGCGCCCGCGTCGAGGATCAGCGACTTCGAGTTCTGCCCCTCGGCCACGGTCAGCGTGTCGGTGGTCTGGGCGCGGCCATACGCGACATGGACGACATAGCTGCCGGGCGGCAGTTCGAGGTGCGCCGTGGCGTCATCTGACTTCTGCGCCAGCACCAGGTCGCCAGCGGCATCGGTGCGGGTTTCGAAGACGCGCCAGGTGACGCCATCGGGCAATGAGGTGCCGTCCTCGGTGATCTTGGCCATCAGCGTCACGGGCTGCGGCGTGGTGTTGACGGGGGCGACGACCGCTTCAGCTGCCGCGGCAGCAGGGCTAGGATCAGCAACGGCGTCTGCTGCGGTAGTATCGACAGCGGCGACTTCGGCGGCCGGGGCGCCGGCCAGCTGCTCGACCGCCTGCGGCATGCGGTCGGCGCGACGGGGCAGGGGAATCGGCGGGTCCTCGGCAATGGCCAGCATCGGCGCGAGCATGGCCGCGATCCCGAGAATGCCGATCCAGTACCTGAGCTTCACCCTAGACCCCGCAGACGGCGCCCCGCAGCGCCTCGCTTCAAAATGCCTCGCGTGCCTACGCTTGGATTGGGGAAAAGCTGTGTCATAAGGACCGGACGCTCGCAAGGACCAGACCATGCCCATCAACGCCGCAGTGCGCGACTACCTCAAGACCCGCCGTTCGGTCGGCATCGGCTTCCTCAAGGATCCCGGCCCGACGCCCGAGGAACTGCAGGAAATCCTCACGATCGGCACGCGCGTGCCCGACCACGGCAAGTTCGCGCCGTGGCGGCTGATTCTGATCGAGGGTGACGAGCGCGTCAAAGCGGGCCAGAAGCTCGCGGAGATCGCCAAGCGCAAGCGTCCCGAGCTCGACGAGGCCGGGCTCGACATCGAGCGTCGGCAGTTCCTGCCGGCGCCGGTGACCATCGGCGTGCTGCTGTCGCCCAAGCCCAACCCGAAGGCGCCGGAGATGGAGCAGCTGCTATCGGCCGGCAATGTCTGTTTCAACCTCTCGCATGCCGCCTTCGCCATGGGCTTTGCCGCCAGCTGGACCAACAAGTGGTACGGCTTCGACACCGAAGCGCAGACCATGCTCGGTGCGCGCGGTGGCGAGCGCTTCGTCGGCTTCATCCATATCGGCACGCCCACTACGGTGATCGAGGACCGCGACCGGCCGAACCTCGATGAAGTGGTGACGCGGTGGCAGGGCTAACCATTCGTTAACTACTCAGGAGTGATTGGTTAATCGAACGTTAGCAACGGACCCTTCGAGTCGATGGGCGTGAAGCCGATATCGGTGCCGCAGCCGCTTGCCTATGCCATGGACACGGCAGGGGCGAAGAGCGACGTCGACTTCGACTACCTGTTGCGCACCGCCATCCGCGAAAGCAGCCTCAACCCCGAGGCGAAGGCCCGGACGTCCAGTGCGACCGGGCTGTTCCAGTTCCTCGACAGCACCTGGCTGCAGGTGATGAAGGAAGAGGGGCCACGGCTCGGCTACGGGCAGTACGCCGACTCGATCAAGGTCGACGCCGACGGCAATTACTACATCGCCGACAAGGAGCTCCGGCAGGAAGTTCTGAAACTGCGTGAAGATCCGCAGATCGCCTCCGACATGGCGGCGGCGTTCACGCGGAGCAATGGCGCCTACCTGTTCGAGAAGTTCGGGCGGATGCCAAGCCCGGGTGAACTCTACATTGCGCATTTCCTAGGGGCGCAGGGCGCGGAGAAGCTATTCAACGCCGGCCTGCAGGACCCTGATCAGATCGCCGCCAAGCTGTTCCCGAAGCAGGCCAAGGCGAACCGGGCGATCTTCTACGAAGGCGGCGAGGCGCGGACGATTCGCGAGGTGTACCGGGCGCTGGTCGACAAGCACGACGGGGCGGTCGATCCACGGTTCGCCGCGCAGCAACTGGCGGTCGACCCGACGGCTCCGGCCGGCAAATGGGACTCGGCGCCGGTGCCGTCGCGATTCTCGCCGGATGACATGTCGTTCACCTCGCTGTTTTCCAGCGAGGGCGAGGTGCAAGCCCGCACGTTGATGAGTCCGGCCACCGAAGCCCAGGGCAGCGCCCTGTTCACCCAGCTTTACGGCCAGGACGGTACGCTGCCAAAACCCCCGAAATTATGGTGAACCGTTCCTTAAGCCTTGCGCGATAGCGTCTTTTCCGGCGCCTATCGGAGAGCTTAATGGTTGCGTACCAGGATTTCGTCGCGCTGAGCCAATCGCGCGACAGTGAGGAGCGGGGGCAGGCGGCCCACCTCGCCGCCATGGCCTATCTCAACCACTATGGTCCGGCCGATGAACACGCGGCGCTCTACGCGGCGCTGATCGGCTTTCTCGACGATCCCTCGGTGCGGGTGCGTGGAGCGCTGGCTTATGGCCTGCTGCATGCGGTCGATGCCCCGCGGCCGATCCTGCTCGCACTGTTGCAGGATAGCCCGGTGATCGCGCGGGCCGTGGTGCAATACTCGCCGGCGCTCGTCGATGCGGACCTCATTGCACTGATCCGCGGCGCTGACGAGGCGATGCTGATGGCGACGGCGACGCGTGAGCGGCTGAGCCAGCGGGTCGCCGAGGCGCTGGTGGCCAAGGGCGGCCGGCCGTTGCTGACCAAGCTGCTCGACCGGCCGGATGTACCGTTCTCCCCGTCGATGCTGCGGCAGGTGGCCGATCGCGACGGCGCGGACGATGCCGAACTGCGCGGGCTGCTGCTGGCGCGCGATGACCTGCCGGCCGATGCGCGGCTGGTGCTGGTGCAGGCCGTCGCGGCGGCGCTGCGGCGGACGCGGATGGTCAGCGGTGCGGTGGCCCCGCATCGGCTGGAGCGGATACTGCGCGACGCGACCGACACCGCGCTGACGGCGATCGGTGAGCAGGAAGCGGCTGCGGGCAGGGCGCCGTATGCGGCGGAGCTGGTGGAATCGGAGTTCGTTTCGACCCGGGTGATGCTGCATGCGATCGTCCAGGGCCACGTGCTGTTCTTCGCCGATTGCGTGGCGCAACTGGCCGAGACGCCGCGGGAAAAGGTGTTCACGCTGCTCGGGCACGGTAGCCGGTCGGCGCTTAACGCGCTGTTCTCTCGCTGCGGGCTCAACGAGGCGGTGCGTAACATGCTGGCGCGGCTGATCTTTCATGCCCGGGCGGCGGACCTGGCCGATGATCTGGCCGCCCGACATTTCGTGGTCACGGCGCTGACCGAGGAACTGATCGTCGAACATGACGGGATGATTCCGCCTGAGCTCGAGGAGGCGTTTGCCTATCTCAGCGAACAGAACGTCATTCTCGCCCGCCGCGCAGCGCGGGGCGTGATGTCGGCCTTCGCCGGGATGACGCAGTCGGAGATGGCGCTGCCACAGCTTGAAGCCGAGGAACGGCTGGCGTTGCCTGCCGCCTAGTAGCGGAACTGCTCGCTCAGCACGCGCTCGTCGAGGCCGGTGCCGGGATTGAACAGAAGCGTCACCTTCTGGCTACGGTTCTCGCGCACCGTTACCTCGATCACCCGCTGGAACTCGACATTGTCGGCGACGGCGCTGACCGGCCGCTTCTCGGCCTCGCGTGTGCGGAAGGTGACGACCGCGCGGTTGTTGAGGATGGCGCCACGCCAGCGGCGCGGGCGGAATGGCGAAATCGGCGTCAGCGCCAGCAGCGGTGAGTCGATCGGCAGGATCGGGCCGTGGGCGGAGAGATTGTAGGCGGTCGAGCCGGCGGGCGTGGCGAGCAGCACGCCGTCGCAGATAAGTTCCTCAAGCCGCGGTTGGCCGTCGACAAGGATTTCGACCTTCACCGCCTGGTAGGTCATGCGGAACAGCGACACCTCGTTGAGCGCCAGCGCCTTGTGTTCGGAACCGTCGGCGAGCCGGACGTTCATCTCGAGCGGGTAGATGTGAGTGGGCTTTGCGGCGGCGAGGCGCTCTGCCAGACCGTCGGCGGAGAATTCGTTCATCAGGAAGCCGACCGAGCCGAAGTTCATGCCGTAGACCGGCACGTTCTGGCCCATCTTGCGGTGCAGCGTCTGCAACATCAGGCCATCGCCGCCAAGGGCAACGACGGCGGTAGCGGCATCGAAGCCGCAGTCGCCATAACGCTCGCGCAGCAGGTCGGCGGCGCGATCCGCCTCCGGCGTGCCGCTCGATACGAAGCTTACTCCTTCGATGCGTTCCGTCACGGCCGGCCCCTCGCTACTGAGCTCGCTGCCTAGCATGCACAGGTGACGCGGGGAAGAACGGGTTGATTGGGCCCTTCGTCTCAACTACATGAGCGGCAACGGATTTGAAGGACAGAAATGCGCGCCGAAATCATCAAGGTCATCGCTGAAATCGAGCAGGTCGTAAGCCTGCTGAGGAGGCATCTTTGACTGGGATACAGCTGAAGCCCGCCTCGACGATCTGACCGCACGTACCGAGCACCCCAACTTCTGGGCCGATCCTGAGAAGGCCCGGCCGATCATGCAGCAGCGTGACGAGCTGGATGTGCAGGTGAAGGCCGTGAGGGCCTTCGAAGCATCCATTCGCGACAACACCGAGCTCATCGAGATGGGCGAGGCCGAGAACGACGCCGATGTTGTCAAGGAAGCCGAGCAGGCGCTGCATGAGACGCTGAAGGAAGCGCGCTCGGCGCAGGTCGAGACGCTGCTCTCCGGCGAAGCGGATGCAAATGACTGCTACCTCGAAATCCACTCCGGCGCCGGCGGCACCGAGAGCCAGGACTGGGCCAATATCCTGCTGCGCATGTACACGCGCTGGGCGGAGCGGCGGAAGTTCAAGGTCGAGGTCATGGAAATGCATGACGGCGAAGAGGCCGGCATCAAATCCGCGACGATCAAGGTGACGGGCCACAATGCCTATGGCTGGATGAAGACCGAGAGCGGCGTGCATCGCCTCGTCCGCATCTCGCCCTATGACAGCGCCGCCCGCCGCCACACCAGCTTTTCGAGCGCCTGGGTTTACCCGGTGGTCGACGACACCATCAACATCGAGATCAACGAAAGCGACCTGAAGGTCGACACATATCGTTCGTCGGGCGCCGGTGGCCAGCACGTGAACACCACGGACTCGGCCATCCGCATTACCCACGTTCCGAGTGGCGTGATCGTGGCCTGCCAGCAGGAGCGCAGCCAGCACAAGAATCGCGCGACTGCGATGAACATGCTGCGCGCCCGACTCTACGAGATCGAGCTGCAGAAGCGCGAGGAAGCGGCGAATGCCGAGTCCGCCGCGAAGACCGATGTCGGTTGGGGCCACCAGATCCGCAGCTACGTGCTGCAGCCCTACCAGATGGTCAAGGATCTGCGCACCGGCCACGAGACCTCGAACACCTCTGCAGTGCTCGATGGTGACCTCGACGACTTCATGGAAGCCTCTCTGGCTGCCCGTGTCACCGGCTACGCCGACAAGGTAGCCGACGCCGAATAACGAAGTTGGCCGGTGACAGTGTCACCGGCCAACGACCATCCGAAGACCCGAAATCGAGATGAAGCGCCCAGGGCCACCTTGGCGCAACGCTAGTGTTACCGGTAACGTCTTGCGCACGCATGATGCATTTGAACTAATGCAACGTGCGTTGAGTTACGTCACTCAAACGCGTCAGTGCATAAGGAAGCTGCCGATGGCGGACGATGACCTGGTCGACAAGATCTATGAGGCGGGAGCCGTCCCCGAGCTGTGGCCCAGTGTGCTGGAAGAGCTCGGCGAGCTCAGCCGGGTGGCAGGGACGGTGTTGTTCGCAGTGCGTGGCGAGTCGGCCCACTGGACGGCGTCGCCTGGACTGCAGGAAATGTCGCGAGGCTATTTCGAGGGCGGCTATCCCGGCCACGACGACCGCACGGCGCGGCTCCTCGCCCACGATCACCCCGGGTTTCTCACCGACCTCGACGTGTTCACCCGCGAGGAGTGGGAGGCCGATCCGATCCGGCGGGAGTTCTTCGTGCCGCGGGGCTTCGGCTGGGGCGTCGCCACCGGCATCAAGGTACCGACCGGCGACCTGCTGATCTTTCACGGCGAGCGGCGGCTGGAGGACGGCCCGGTGGAGCGCGAGGTGGTGGAGCGGCTCGATGTGCTGCGGCCGCACCTGGCGCGGGCGGCGCTGATGTCGGCACGGTTCGCTTTCGAACGCGCCCAGGGCGCCGTCGCGGCGCTGGAGATGGTGGGGATCCCGGCGGCGGTGCTGGGACCACGCGGCGCGGCCATTGCCACCAACAGCCTGCTCGAAGCCCTGACACCCGCAGTGGTGCAGTCGCGTCCTGGGCGGCTGGGGCTCGCCAACCCGCGCGCCGACCTGATGCTGACGACGGCCCTCGAGGCGGCGGAGGCGGGGCTGCACACCGGGCCGGTGCGCTCGATCCCGGTTCCGGCCGGCGAGGACAGCGGAGCGATGGTGGCGCACATCCTGCCCATTCGCGCTTCCGCCCGCGAGGTGTTCACCGGAGCTGCCGCGGTGCTGCTGATGACGCCGGTGACGCTGCGCGAGCTGCCCGATGCGGCGGTGATCCAGGGGCTGTTCGATCTGACGCCGGCGGAGGCGCGGATCGCGCGGGCGCTTGGCGGCGGCATGACCATCGGCCAGATCGCGTCGACCACCGGCGCCAGCGCTGCGACTGTGCGCAATCAGGTGCAGTCGGTGTTCGGCAAGACCGGGATGCATCGGCAGGCCGATCTGGTCGGCCTGCTGCAGGGGCTGCACCCTCTGGCTAGCGGGGCGAATCCACCGTCGCGATTGCCGCCGCGTAGGTAATGCCGCCGCCGAAGGCGACGAGGCCGAGCCGGTCGCCCGGCTTGGTGGTGGGCAAAGCATCCATCAGCGCCAGCGGAATGGTCGACGAGCTGGTGTTGCCGAGGTTGCGGATGATCGAATGCGCCGGGCGGCCCGAGCGGCGGGCGATGGCGTCGATGATGCGCTGGTTGGCCTGGTGCGGCACCATCAGGTCGATGTCGTCCATGGTGATGCCTTCGGCGGCGCAAGCCGAGGTCAGCGTCGCCGACATGGCGCGGACGGCATCGGCGAACACCTCGCGGCCATTCATCTTGATGTAGCCCTCGCCGGCGCGCGGCACGCTCAACAGCTCGCCCGATTCCGGGGCGCCAGCAATGGTCGGCTGCGCGAAGGTGAACAGCGTCGGCTGTTCATGGCCCGGGCCCTGCACCAGCGAGGCAGTGGCGGCGTCGGCGAACAGCACCGCGGTGTTGAAGTCGTTCTGGTCGAGCAGCGGCGACAGCACCTCCGATGTCACCACCAGCACCCGGGCGTTCGGGTTGTTGGTGACATAGTCGCGGGCGTTGGCCAGCGCGTAGAGGTAGCCGGAGCAGGCGGCATTGATGTCATAGGCCGGCAGGCTGACGCGACCCGCGGTGCTGACGGCGTCGGCGACGCGGCAGGCGAGCGACGGGGTGATGACATCCGGCGTGCCGGTCGCGGCGATCACCAGGTCGATTTCGCCGATCTCGAGCTGCTGCTCGTCGAGCAGTCTTTGCGTCGCGGAGACGGCGAGCGAGAACACGGTCTCGCCCGGCTGCACCCAGCGGCGGCTCTCGATGCCGGTGAGCTTCACGATGTCGCCGGCGTCGCGGGTCTGCCAGTTGCCCTTGAGGTCCGAGTTCTGCACCTTGCGGGCGCCGGTAATGCCGGCAATGCCCGCGACACCGACCGGAATCTCGGCGCGGCCGATGGTGACGGGGGCAGCTTGCGGCGCGCCACGGCGCTTGAGGATGGCTTTGTCGATGCGCTCGGCGGTAACCGTGCTCTGCTGCCGCGCCACGGAGGCATCGGCTTCGACGAACATCAGCGGCGCGCCGACGGCGATCTTCTGCTTGGGCTCGACCGGAATCGACAGCACTTTGCCGGTCACCGTCGCCTGTACGTCGACGGCCGCCTTGGTGGCCTCGACCACGGCGACGAGGTCGCCGGTCTTGATCATATCGCCCGGCTTCACCAGCAGCTCGATGACCTCGACCTCATCGTCGGCCGGACCGGAGCCGATGGCAGTGATGGCTGCAGGGCCGGTGTCCGCTTTTGGCGCTTCCCACTCGAGATCGAATTCGAGCAGCGCAGCGGCGGCCTCCATGACGCGGCGGTAGGAGGGCAGGGTGTCGATCTGGCGTTCGAACTGGAACGGCACGTGGATGTCGTCGCGGGTGACGCGCTTGGCCATCACCGGGATGCCGGCGTGCTCCATCACCGTCGCCATGACTTCGGCGCCGAAGCCGGCTGTGTGGTTGTCCTCGTGCACGACCAGCAGGCGCTTGGTGCGGCGGACCGAACGGAGCACCGCGTCCTGATCCCACGGGGAGATCGAGCGCAGGTCGATGACGTCGAGCTCGGCGCCGGCACCGGACAGCGTCTCCGCGGCCAGCAGCGACTGGGTCAGTGGGTTGCCCCAGGTGACGAGCGTCAGGTCATTGCCCTGGCGCACAACGCGCGCCTTGCCGGGTACGACGAACTGCTTCGCCGTGTCGTCCGAGGTACGGCGATCGGAAAGATTGAGGCCGCTCTTGGGGTAGAGGAAGACCGTCGGGCGCTTGCTTTGGAAGGCCGCGTTGAGCAGGCCTGCGGCATCGCCAGCGCTCGAGGGCATCACCACGTCGATGCCCGGCACGTGGGCGAGGATCGACTCGAGCGTCTGCGCGTGGAACGGGCCGAGGCCCGCCTTGTAGCCACCGCAGCTGACCATGAGGATCACCGGCGCCTGCCAGGAGCCGTCGGTGCGCCAGTACATCGAGCCGAGCTCGGAAATGATCTGGTTGAAGCCGAGCGGCAGGAAGTCGGCGAACTGGATGAACGCCACCGGGCGCTGGCCGGTCAGGGCGCGGCCGATCGAGGTGCCAACGATCGTCGACTCGGAGAGCGGGGCGTTGCGGACGCGGCCGGGGAAGGCGGTCGAGAGGCCCTTGGTGACGCCGAACACGTCGCCCTTGGGGTCCTCGATGTCCTGGCCCAGCAGGTGCACTTCGCGGTTGGCGGTGAGCTGGTCGCGCAGCACGCGGTTCAGCGCCTCACGCATGGTGAGGTTCGGCGCCTTGGCGTCGCCGCGATACTCCTTGGCGTGTGCGAACTCGGCCGGGTAAGGCACCTTGGCGTCGCCGGCGGTCTGCGGCACCGCTTCGCCGCGCGCCTCGACGACGGCGGCAGCGACTTCGGCGATCAAGCTGGTTTCGAGCTGTGCAAGGGCCGCGTCGCCCATCTGCGACTCGCGCAGCGACTGGCGGATGGCCTCGAGCGGATCGCGGCTCTTGCCCGACTTCAGCTCGTCGGCGGCGCGGTAAAGCGCCTGGTCGTCGGCGTTGGTGTGGTCCGACAGACGCTCCAGTTCCATCAGCAGCAGCGACGGACCTCGGGTGGCGCGCGTATGGGTCACCGCCGACTCGAAGGCGACGCGGGTCGCGGCCAGGTCGACACCGTCGACGCGGCGAATCGGCAGGCCGAGGAAACTGTCGGCCGGACCGGTGGGGAGGTCGAAGAAGGTCTGGCCGGGCGTCTTGGTCGAAATCGCCCAGTTGTTGTTCTGGATGACGAAGACCACCGGAGCGCCGGTGCGCACGGCCTCGCCGACCGCTTCGAGGAACTCGCCCTGCTGGGTGGTGCCGTCGCCGACGCAGCAGATCACGACCGGAGAATCGGGGTGGAACTTCACCGCCTGGGCATTGCCGACCGCGTGCAGCGCGTTGTTTCCGACCGGGCCGACCATCGAGGCGACGTTCAGTTCGCGGGCCGAATAGTGAGCGCTCATCTGCCGGCCGGCCGAATGCGACGGACCAGTTGCCAGCAAGCTGCGGAAGAATTCGACCAGCGGCAGGCCGCGCGCCAGAAGCAGCGCCTTGTCGCGATAGTGCAGGTGCAGCCAGTCCTGCTGGCCGAGATAGTCGGCGATCAGCGCCGTCGACTCATGGCCGGCGCCGGAGACATGGAAATGCGCAAGTCCCTGCTTGACCAGGTCTTGTTCCACGCGGTCAATTTCGCGGGCGAGAAACATCGCCCGGTGCAGCCGCAGCATCGTCGGAATGTCTGAGGTCATCAGCATTGTGGCGGGAACCTAAACCCGTCCCCCGCGAAAAACCAGAGCAACTAGCTGGTCTTGGGCGAATGCATGGCTGATTTGCCGAACGCGTTGCGGCGTTGCAATCGGTCAGGCGCCGAGGAACCGTGCAAGCCGCTTGCCAGCGGCGAGATACTTGCCCGGATCAACCGCGACGTCCTTGCGGCGCACCTCGAAATGCAGGTGCGGACCGGTGGAGCGACCGGTGGAGCCGACCTTGGCGATCGGCGTGCCGGTGTTTACCACCTGGCCTTCCTTGACGAGGAAGGCGCTGAGGTGGCCGTAGCGGGTGACGAGGCCGGTGAGGTGGGTGATCTCGACCAGGTTGCCGTAGCCGGACTTCTCGCCGACGAAGGTCACCTTGCCGTAGCCGGCGCTCAGCACGGTCGTCCCCTTGGGAGCCGGGAAATCGAGGCCGGCGTGGAAAGCGCGGCCACCGGTGAAGGGGTCCTTGCGGTTGCCGAAGGTCGAGCTGATGCGGGTCAGCGAGTCCATCGGCTTGTGGATCGGGGCGAGGTCAATGGCGCCGCGGGCCGCCTTGAAGCGCGCCAGGGCGAGGTAGACGTCGTTGGCATCGTCGACGATGCCACTCGCGTCGCTGCCGTCGACCGGGGGCTGATAGGGGCCACCGACCGCGTCGGTGAGGCCGTCCGGCATGTTCGGCTTGATGCCGAGCCCGCCGAGTACGTCGAGGATGGTATCGGTCGATTCGGTGGCGGACTCGGAGAGTGCGGCGAGCGCCATCCGGCTGTCGTCCATCATCTGGGTCATCGAGGCGCTGACTTCGGCGAGATCGCCGCCGGCGGCGACCGGAGCAATCGCGGCGAGCGGCACGGCATCATCGTCGCCGGCGGTGGGGTCGGCGGCGTCGGCCGTTTCGATGCCGAGTTCGGCGGCCTTGGCCGCGAGTTGCTTCACCAGCTGATGCTGTTCGAGCAGCACTTCCTGCTGCTGGGTCAGTTCCTGCAGCTGCAGGTTGATGTCGCCGGCCTGCGCAAACTGGCGCGAATGCAGGCGGTCGACCTCGACGCGCAACTGGGCGATGCGATCCTCATAGGCTGAGACGACGACGTCGTTCTGACCGTTGAACAGGGCGGCAATGTCGGGAGCCATCAGGAAGCCGACGAGGGTCAGGACGTTGGTGCCGAACAGCGCAGCGAAGGCCACATAGAACAGACCGGGCCGGATACCAGGCTCCCGTTTCGCTTTCTGCGGGGGAGCGCCGAACACCTTGGAGGCCGGCTGGACGCCACTCGATTTCGCACGCACCGCCATAACTCCGGGACGCCACTTCACTGGTCCCGATCATGATCTGTTAGGGTTAACAAACGCGAAAAGCCCGGCGGCGGGCGGCGTTCAGGCCTTGGCGCGCTTTGTCTTGGCGGGAGCGGCAGCGGCGGCCCCGACCAGCGCGCGGGTCGCGGCGAGCACCTTTTCGGCATGTCCCTTGATGCGGGTGGCGTGGAACACTTCGGCGACCTTGCCATCGGAGCCGATGAGCACGGTGATGCGCTTCACGCCCATGTATTCGACGCCCCAGAGCTTCTTCAGCTGCCAGATGCCATAGGCTTCGATGGCCTTGCGCTCCGGATCGGCGGCGAGGATCACGCCGAGATTGTATTTGTCGCGGAAGGAACAGTGCTTCTCGACCGTATCGGGCGAGATACCCACAACGACTGCGCCGAGCCGCTTGAACTCGGGCATCTGGTCGGTGAACTCGATGTTCTCGATCGTGCAGCCTTCGGTATCGTCCTGCGGATAGAAGTAGAGCACCACCGGGTGTCCAAGATGATCGGACAGCCGGAATTTCTCGTAGCTGTCGGTGACGAGTTCGAAGTCAGGAGCAGGGGTGCCGGGAGCAGGAAGGGTCATGTGGTCCGGTTCGGTAGACGGGAAAACGCCGGAAAAGCCGCGCATCCAATGGGTGTTAGTGCCATATTGCAGCCGGTATCATCTGGCAGTGAACCGCTGCTCGGTTTGATTCTAGAATAGGGCGGCAAAGCGAGCGGCCTCAAGTCGGAAAGCAGTGAAACCTACTCCAGCCCCTGGCTCCCAGCTCCGCAAGCGCTCGGCATGGCGCATCCTGGGTAGGATCGCAGCGGCAGCAGTCGCCGCGCCTGTCGTTTTGCTCGTTGTCATGTACGCGGTCCTGCTCGTCACCCCGATTCCGCTGCCCTTCGTCAGCTCGCAGGTGCGCAACCTGGTGCTCGGCTCGATGCCATCGGGCAGCAAGCTCGAACTGGGTGACATGGCGCTGGCGCTGGAAGGCTTCGTCTGGCCGGTGATCCAGTTCAAGCCGGTGACCTTCACCGACGTGAAGACCGGCGGCACGGTGAGCACGGAAGCGCTCGAGGTCGGTTTCTCGCCGCTCAGGGCGCTCGTCGGGCAGCCGGGCGCCACGGTGACGATCGTCGGGCCGCATCTGCAGGTGAACCAGGACCTGTTCGGGCCGCGCCTCGCTAAATTCGAGTATGTCGACGAGCCGGATGGCGGGCGCACCGTGCGGGTGCTGGAAGGGGAAGACCAGTTCCCCGAGGTCAATCTCTCGCCTGGTGGCGTCGACGTGAAGGGCCAGGTCCCCGAGGCCAGCCTTGGCATCCGGTCCGACAACGACTGGCTCGTCTACAACCTCGAGGCGGCGGCCAAGGGCATCGCCGGCATCGTCCAGCAGGCGAAGCTCGGGAACTTCTCCCGGCTGGTAGTCAAGCAGGGCGCGCTCGACATGAACGACGCGCTCTATGGCGTGTTGCGGCACTTCACCGAGATCAACATCGACATCGCGCCCAATGCCGATGGCAAGTCCGCGTCGGGCAATTTCTCCGCCGGCATCGGCGGGTCAGTGATGAACGGCATCCTCGAGTGGGTCGAAACCGACGACGGTGGCGCCCGGCTGAAGATGTCGATCACCAATCTCGACCCCGGAGCCTTCGCGCCGTTCGTCGGCGAGCAGGAACAGGCCATCTCGGTCGTCGGGACGGCGTCGGTATCGATCGATGTCGGCTTCACCGACACGCAGAAGATCACCGATGGGCTGTTCCACGTCGATCTCACTGGCATGGATGTGAAGGTCAGCGGCCAGTACTTCCCGATCGCCACCTCGATTGCCGAGGTGGTGTGGGACCCCTCGATCGGCCAGTTCACCATGGGCGAGATGCAGGTCAGTGTGGCTGGCAGCACGGGTTATGTCAGCGGCGTGTTCAAGCTCGGGCTCGACCCGCTCTACGGGCCGATCGTCGGCATGAAGGTCGCGGCGCGCGACGTCGCCATCGCCAACGAAACGGGCATGCCGGAGGCGCCGTTCTCCGAGGTGAACTTCCAGGGCTGGTCGGCGCCGCTCTATGGGGCGACCGGTATCGACCAGTTTGAGGCCAAGAAGGCCGATGGCAGCCAACTAGTGTCTACAGGACGCATCGACATGGTGCGACGCGGTACCGGCTTCGAGATGAATATCGCCGGCGATGGCCTGTCGGCCGACGATCTCAAGCGGCTGTGGCCGGCCTTCCTCGCGACCGAGTCGCGTGACTGGTTCGTCAAGAATGTCGTCGGCGGCCGGATCAAGAAATCGACCATGCGCTACGACTTCCCGGTGGGCTCGCTCGGCGAGCCCGGGGAGAACAAGCCGATGCCGAAGAATGCGATGTCGATCGACATCGTCGGCACTGGCGTCCAGATCAAAGCCCTCGACACGATGGATCCGATCACCATCGAAGGTGAGATGAAGCTGAGCCTCAAGGACACCGACATCCAGATCTCGGGTGACGGTGCGACGATCCCGACGCCCGAGGGGAACATCTCGATTGCCAACGCCGGTTTCATCATCGGCTCCAACAGCGATACCGAGGCCGTGTACGAGATCTCCGGCGATCTGTCGGGCGGCATTCCGGCGCTCATCGCCTGGACCAAGAAGAACCAGCCCGACATCCTGAAGCAGGTGCCGCTGCCGAAGAACATCGAGGCCCTCGAAGGTCAGGTTTCGCTGGGGCTGGTTGCGACCATAGTCACGGACAAGAAGACCAACGCGCCTCGCAGCATGGACTACGTCATCAACGGCGCGCTGCAGGACCTGGCAACGTCCTCGCCGATCGAGGGGCATACCGTTGGCAAGGGGCAGCTGCAGTTCCGGGTGACCCAGGCCGGGTTCAATGTCGGCGGTACGACGGAGTTCGACGGCGTGCCTGCCGAGATCTCAGCGATGGGAACGCTCGATCCCAAGAAGCCGGACGTGCTGCTGACCGCGAAGGTGGATTCCGACGCGTTCAAGAAGTTCGGCGTCGACACCTCGGCCTTCCTCAAGGGACCGCTGTCCGTTTCGGTCAAGCCGCTCGCCGACGGTAGCGTCCAGCTCGCCGCCGACCTCGGGGCCGCGAGCCTGAATGTCAAGGACCTCGGCATCAGCAAGGCGGCTGGCGTCAAGGGGACGGCGCAGGCTCAGATCAAGCTGGCGGGCGACGCCGTTACCATCAACGACCTCGACCTCGGCTTCGGCGATGTGAAGCTCGAGGGCAGCCTCGACTTCGACCTCAAGAAAGGGCTGCAGTCGGCCGAGTTCACCTCGTTCGCGCTGAGCCCCGGCGACCAGGCGCAGATTTCGCTGACGCCGATCCGCAACGGCTACCAGGTGCGGTTGCGCGGCGATCAGCTCGACCTCAAACCGATGCTGCAGCGCTTCTTCAGCCTCTCGGGCGATTCGACCGGTGGGCCGCAGGCGACGGCAGTCGACCAGACCATTGCGGTCGACCTCGAACTGAAGCGGGCGCTGGGCTTCTACAAGACCACGGCGTTCAACGTGAACCTCGACTTGGTATTGCGCGGGGCAGACCTGCAGCGGGTGAACCTCCAGGCCAATCTCGGCGGCAACCGGAGTGTCTCGGTAACGACGAACCCGACGCCGGATGGCAAGGTCATGTCGGTGGCGTTTAACGACCTCGGCACGCTGCTCAGGCTGATGAACGTCTACCCCAATGTCGAGGGCGGGGTGGGGAGCCTCGTGGTCGAGACCATCAAGGACCAGAAGATCGACGTCGGGCAGTTCGCGCTGCGCAACTTCGCCTTCGTCAACGAGGGCAACGTGGCGCAGATCCTGGGCAATCACTCGCAGTCCAAGCAGATGATCGCCCGCTCCAACAAGCTCGAGTTCAAGAGCGCGGAGGCAGAGTTCGTGCGGCGCAGCGACCGGGTGGAGATCACCGACGCGGTGCTGGCGGGCGCAACCGTGGGCGGCACGGCGCGCGGCTTCATCTACACCGACAAACGGCAGTACGACCTCACGGGCACCTACGTGCCGCTGTTCGGGCTCAACAACGCGTTCTCGAAGCTGCTCGGACCGCTGGCCGGGCGCGATGGCGAGGGACTGTTCGGGGTGACCTTTGCCGTGCGTGGGCCGCTCGACAAGCCGGACTTCAAGATCAATCCGATGTCCGCGTTGGTGCCTGGCGCATTCCGTCGGATGTTCGAGTACCGAGCCAAGGAAATCCCGCGCGTCGAGTGACGGCGGGGCAGGGCAAGTGACCGCCCTGACAGCTTGATTTCGATCAAAGTATAGGTTGGCGCAACGGCTTACGATCTCCACATCATGGTCTGGAGGTACGTGAAATGTACGCACATATTCTCGTCGCAACGGATGGTTCGGAACTGGCTTCGCGCGCCCTGGACCATGCCCTCGGTCTCGCCAAGGCGCTCGGCTCGTCGGTGACCATCGTCACGGTCACCGAGCCCACCGCGGTGCTCGGCGGTGGTTACGCCACGGTCGCCGGGACGGCGTTCGATCCGATCCCGGAACTCATCGAGGCTCAGGAAACGGCCGCCAAGGAGCTGCTCGGCGAGGCCGAGAAAGCGGCAGCCGCCGCCGGTGTCACCGCCAAGACGGTCTACGTCAATGACAGCTTCCCGGCCGACGGCATCATCTCGACCGCCAATTCGGTGGGCGCGGACCTGATCGTCATGGGCTCGCACGGTCGCCGCGGGCTTGGCCGGCTGCTGCTCGGCAGCCAGACCAACAATGTGCTGGCGCACACCACCATCCCGGTGCTGGTGACGCGCTGAAGCCGGGTTTGGGCCGGATTGCGCTTCGTTGAATCGCACTCCAGCCCAAGTTTCGCTTGGTCGCGAGATCGAACCGGAAAAGTCTGCAACTTTTCCTGATCTCGCCTAGACCGGCTTCAGCAGGGCGTGCTTCTTCTTGCCGACGGAGAGCTTGATCACGCCTTCGGGCAGCAGGGCGGCCGTACCCAGGGTGGCACGATCGTCCGTTGCGGGCTCGTCGTTGACGCGGACCGCGCCGGACTGAATGTGCCGGCGTGCCTCGCCATTCGACGCGGCGAGGCCGGCAGCAACCAGCGCTGCGAGCAGCCCAATGCCGGCGTTGAGGTCTGACTTCGAAACCTCGGCCGTCGGCAGCGACAGATCGAGCGCACCTGCCTCGAACGTAGCCGACGCAGTCGACGCGGACTGTTCCGCAGCCTCGCGGCCGTGGACGATGGCGGTGACTTCCGTCGCCAGCACCTTCTTAGCCTCGTTCAACTCCGAACCACCGAGCGCTGCGAGCTTGGCGATCTCGTCGAGCGGCAGGCGGGTGAAGATCTTGAGGAACTTGCCGACGTCGGCATCCTCGGTATTCCGGAAGTACTGCCAGAAGTCGTAGGGGCTGAAGAGCTCGCCGTTGAGCCACACCGCGCCCGAAGCGGACTTGCCCATCTTCTCGCCCGAGGCCTTGGTCAGCAGCGGCGTGGTCAGCGCGTAGAGCTGCGCGCCGCCCATGCGGTGGCTGAGGTCGACGCCGTTGATGATGTTGCCCCACTGGTCTGAGCCGCCCATCTGCAGCACCGTGCCGTAGCGCCGGTTGAGCTCGGTGAAGTCGTAGCCCTGCATGATCATGTAGTTGAACTCAAGGAAGCTCAACGACTGCTCGCGATCGAGACGCAGCTTCACCGAATCGAAGCTCAGCATGCGGTTGACCGAGAAGAACCGGCCGACATCGCGCAGGAACTCGACATAGTTGAGCTTCAGCAGCCAATCGGCATTGTCCACCATGATGGCGTCGGTCGGGCCGTCGCCATAGCGGAGGATGCGCGCGTAGACCTTCTTGATGCTCTCGATATTTGTCTTGATCTTCTCGACGCTTAGCAGGCTCCGCTGGTCATCGCGGAAGCTCGGGTCGCCGACCATCGAGGTGCCACCGCCCATCAGGCTGATCGGACGGTGGCCGGTTTCCTGCAGCCAGTAGAGCATCGTCACCGTGATCAGGTTGCCGATGTGGATGCTGGTCGCCGTGGCATCGTAGCCGACGTAGCCGGTGATGCGTTCCTTGGCCGCGAGGGCGTCGAGGCCCTCGGGATCGGAGATCTGGTGGATGAAGCCTCGCTGATCGAGAACGGACAGCAGATCTGACTTATATTTGGCCATGGTCGCCACGTAGATGAACGGTTTCTGAACGGTGCCTGAAGGCCTTAACGGCCCTTGCCGGCAGCGATTTCGGCGCGACGACGGTCAAGATAGTCGGCGCAGCGTTCGGTGAGTTCGTCGATCTTGCCTTCGTAGAAGTGGTTGGCGCCTTCGACCTGCTGCTGCTCGATGGTGATGCCCTTCTGCGTCTTCAGTTTGTCGACCAGTTTCTGCACCGACTGCGGCGGTGCGACGCGGTCCTTGTCACCGTGGATGATAAGGCCGGAAGAGGGGCAGGGGGCCAAGAAAGAGAAGTCGTAGAGGTTTTCCGGCGGGCTCACCGAGATGAAGCCCTCGACCTCGGGACGGCGCATCAGCAACTGCATGCCGATCCAGGCGCCGAACGAGAAGCCGGCGATCCAGCAGCCGCGCGACTCGCGGTTGAGGCTCTGCAGCCAATCGAGCGCCGCGGCGGCGTCCGAGAGTTCGCCGATGCCGTGATCGAACAGACCCTGCGAGCGACCCACGCCACGCGAATTGAAGCGCAGGACCGAAAAGCCGCGCTGCGCGAACATGTAGAACAGGTTGTAGACGATCTGGTTGTTCATCGTGCCGCCGAACTGCGGATGCGGATGCAGCACGATGGCGATCGGTGCGTTGGGGTCCTTGCCCTGCTGGTAGCGCCCTTCGAGGCGGCCTTCGGGTCCGTTGAAGATGACTTCTGGCATAAGGTCGTTTCCTTGCCCGTGCTTGGGCCGTTCTCTTGGCCCCGCCGAACCTCTATGCGCTGGGCTCATGCCTCACGCGCGGGCCGGTCTCTCGGCTTGACGAATGCTGCGCCGCTGCCTAAAACATGGGCCGAAAACTCCAGTTTCGAATAATTCTAAACTGAGTTTTCGAAGGCGGCAGTTGGTGTTCCAACCGCTTCCGGTTGCTGGTGAGCGCTCCTTGTAGAGAAAGTGAGCGCCCGATTTCAAGAATTGTTTCAGGCCAAGCGACCGCTCCGGCGTCGCGGTGGCCTTTCGAAGCGGATGAGGCAGGCCTCGGTTCAATGACGCGACAGGCGATCTATCTCGATCACAATGCGTCGGCGCCGCTGCTGCCGGAGGCGCGCGCCGCGCATATCGGGGCGCTCGACCTCGTCGGCAACCCCTCGTCAGTGCATGCTCAGGGCAGGGCGCTCCGGGCCGTTATCGACAAGGCACGCGCCCAGGTGGCGCGGCTTGCCGGGGCCGAGCGCGACCAGGTGGTGTTCACAGGGTCGGCGACCGAGGCGATCACACAGGCCATCGTCGGTGGCGCCAAGGCGTTCGGAGTGGACGCCATCGTGGTGTCGGAGGGCGAGCACGCTGCCGTCCTGAAGGCGGCCGAGGCCACCGGATTGCCGGTGAAGAAGGTCGGCCTCGATGACGATGGACTGATCAAGGTCGAGGAGATCGCGTCGGCGCTGGCCGCAGCGGACCTCGTGGGGATGCGGCTGCTGGTGGCGGTGCACCTTGTCAACAATGAGACGGGTGTGATCCAGCCGGTCGATCGCATCGAGGTGCTGGTGGGTCCCAGCCCGCACTACCTTTTTGTCGATGCGGTACAGGGCTTTGGCAAGGTGGGGCTCGAATTTGCCTCGCGCGCACCCGATATGATGGCAGTAAGCGGCCACAAGATCGGCGGTCCCGCAGGCATCGGCGCGTTGCTGATGAAGGGGCATGCCGACCAGGTTCGCCTGATCCCCGGAGGGGGCCAGGAGAGCGGCCGGCGCGGCGGTACGGAATCGGCGGCGGCAATCGCCGGGTTCGGTGCGGCTGCGGAAGTATTCGCCGAGCGGTTCTACCACGCCAATGTCAGTGAGCTGGTGCGGACTGCCGAGGACGGAATGCGGTTGATCGCGCCCGACCTCGTGATCTTCGGCGAGAAGACCGACCGGATCGGCAACGTGACGAATTTTGCGGTGCCGGGCCTGAAGAATGCGGTGGCGATGATGGGGCTCGACCTTCTTGGTCTGGCCGTTTCATCGGGCTCCGCCTGCTCGTCGGGCAAGGTTGGCCCGAGCCATGTGCTGGCCGCCATGGGCGTGCCGGCAGAGCTCGGCGAGTGTGCAATGCGTGCGAGCTTCGGCTGGTCCTCTTCACTCGAGGACGTTGAGGCTTATCTGAAGGGTTTTGGCGAAGTCGTCGGGCGTCATCGCGCCCGCCACGGCGTCGCAGCATAGGAAGAAGACGATGGCCCGTTACGATATCCCGACTTTGAAGGAAGAGATCGAGGACGATACCGTTGAGAAGGT
>JAESFN010000419.1_pt1 | contig 42024 bp, 32 predicted proteins | sample 9269411 | NCBI WGS metagenome assembly JAESFN01 (sample SAMN14505399, study PRJNA617100) | algae metagenome | isolation source: Iphinoe sp. HA4291-MV1 and co-occurring heterotrophs from trail next to... | place: USA: Maunawili Falls, Hawaii | collected 2009-07-25
CGCGTCTGCTTCGCCAGCCACCACGTCGCAGACATCAACTTGACCACGCCCAAAACTGTCAGTCATGTCTCCGAACAGCCGTCAGCTATCTCCCCGGACTAAACACCTTGAGGGGGAGGGACAGGGTGGGGGGTATTCTTCCCGCACCGAACTATCCCGAAGTCATATGCGATAGCCCTGCCCGCAAGCGGGGGAGCGAATCCAGACTGCAGGTCCCTCTCACTCAGCCTCCCCTACAGCCCCAGCGCCCGCAGCATCGCGGTATCGGGGAGCGCCGGCCCGACGGGCCGGATGACGCTCATCCCCCACGGGTTGGCATATTCCCAGACCGACCACGCGATGCCGTGTTTCTCGGCCTCGCGGCGCACCGCTTCGAGATAGCGCAGCCGATCGGCACTGAAGGCACCGGCCCGGCCATCGTCGGACATGGCGATGACGCCGAACTCGCCCAGGAACAACCGCCCCGCCGGAATATCGTGCCGGGCGGCCCAGGCCAGCGCCTCATCCACCCGCGCCGCCAGTTGGGCCTCGCCCCAGTCCTCGGCAAAGTACTGAGCGACCAGCGGCTCGAGCTCGCGCACCGTGCGCTCCTGCTCGGCCTCCCCCACGCCCGCCGCCGTCATCTGGGCCCGCAGCATTTCGATCGATGCCGCAGCAGAGCCGGCGGCAGCCGGCCAGGGCAGCCCCGAAGCGAAGCCGTTCTCGTCGCGCGGGCGCTGGTGCGTGAACAGGTGCGGCTCATACATGTGAAAGCTGTAGTAGAGGTTCGGATCGTCAAAGCCCGGGTCGAGATCGACGAGCCCCGTCACATCGCCACCGCAGGCGCCCGTAGCAATAACGGTGAGATCCTCGGTTACGCTGCGAATGGCCGCGATGGCCTTCGCCATGATCTTCTGCCACTGCCCATCGCCCTGCCCTTCGCATGGATAATGCTGCGGCTCGTTGAAGGGCTCGAACACCACCCGGTCGGTGCCCAGCGGCGCCAGCATCCGCGCGACATCGGCGGTCATCGCCACATATCGCGCGATCGGGGCGCTGTCGGCCGGCTGTTCGATGATGGCGTCGCCGCCATAGGCCGGAACCTGCGGCACGATGTGCAGGTTGAACACCACCTTGAGCCCGCTGGCGAGGACCAAGCCGACATCCTCGGCCAGCACCTCGAGCGCCTCCTGCCGCTTCACCCCGTCGCTCGCCAGCAGCGGCCCCGGATCGACCGTCAGGCGGATGAAATCGAAACCCAGCGATCTGATGCGCACGAACTCGTCACCGGCCGGCCACTCGCCCAGATCGCGGTAGCGGCTGCGCCATTCATCCACCGACTTGTACGGCGGCCAGCGATAGGACCCGTCGGCGGCCAGGGGCGACCAGTTCAGCCACTCGTGCACCCCCACGCCGCGCTGCAACGCCACCGGCGCCGCGGCGACGGGCCAGGCCGCCAGTATGAACAGGGCAAGCACCGCAATGCGCATCCGCCGGATCTCCTCAGTCCGCGGCGACCCTAAGCGCCGGCGATAGAACGAGGCGTTGCCCGCATCTGGTTTTCAGCGTTGATGGTGTACGGACCCTCAACCTTTCGCCGCTCCGGCCAATCGCCAGAACGCCCCGCCAACCTGCTTGACACCCACCCCCGCCAAACCTAAGAAGGCGCCGCGCATAGCGCCCCGCCAGCGGTTCGAAATCGCGGCACCTCGGGGCGGAGTAGCTCAGTTGGTTAGAGCAGCGGAATCATAATCCGTGTGTCGGGGGTTCAAATCCCTCCTCCGCTACCAAAATTTCCAGCATGGTTGGTGGTTGCCCGCTAGCAAGCCGGGGCATCTCGTTTCCGCCTACAAACATGGTCCGGGTTCTTCCCCCAGAATATCCAGACCCGGAAGCCCCTGACGCCGTTGATTGCGCCAGTTCTCAACGACCTCGAAAATGGCAGAACGCTATTCTGGAGTGGGTGGGATCGAGCGACCTAGCGAGCGAGGGCATCCCGGAGCAACGATCTAGCTAGATCGACACTTTCCGGTGCCATGCCCTGATAGCTTGGAAGGATCGTGAGTTGGCCAATCGTGCGTGCCACAAACTCGGGGTTTAGAGTCTCAATGCGGGCCAGCGTGCTGGATACCTGGGCTGGGAACGCTCGCAAAGCGGCGACGACCTCTGCCCGGTGGTCCCTTGATGCCGCCGCCATATCGAAAATGTCGCGCGGTTTCGCTTCGGCCCCTCGGTGGAAGATCTTCTTGGCGATTATTTCCGGGACGCTCTCGAGCTTGATCCGTTGCCCCTGGATCTCCTGGATAACGAACGGCGCAGCCGTCAGAGTGCCGGAGACGATGAAGTCGATCTCGCCGACGTCGGTGAACGCGAACTTCTGAAAGCGAGCACCGTCACCATCGTACTCCGCCGGCATTTCCTTGAAAATTAGGTCTGCCTTTCCTGGATCGAGAAAGCCAAGGATTTGCGGGTCATCGATGAAGATATCGACGTCGTGGCTTTCCCGGTGGCCAATCTGAATCATCATGGCAGTGCCTCCACCAAAGGACCACCCGAACGGATACCCTCCGGTGTTCGCCTCTACCTGGTCGAGGAGATCAGCCGCGATCGCAAACAGCCGCGGCCAGTCCGACGGCCTGCTGTTGGACGGCGCGCTCAACTATATAGCTAGTTGGTAGGTCTCGCCGGACCACATGGCGAAGCTGGACGCAAAGGCCTTGAGGGCTTCGTAACCGATGCCGAACTCGGCGGCAAAGCTGACTTGCTGAGCCACGGGAACTTCGCCCAGAAACGAACTCACCTGACCAGAAAACGTCTTTGCGTACTCCAGATCCGAAAGACAATGAGCCAGCGCCGCGCCATCCAGCTGTGTGCTGTAGGGCGCGTTCACTGTCGTCAGCACTGAAATGTACTGGTTCATGGTGCTCATAATGTATGGGCTACCCGCTTGGGGCACAAGTTCCCTCACTGACTTGGTTATGAGGAAGGGCGGACCGAAGCACACCTAACCCTGCGCACGTCAGGGATCGGCACCGCTTCTACCGCTGGCGAGGAAGTCTCAAACAGTAGCAAACGGGCCAAAGGCCTGTCGATGTCGGGCGAGATTGGCGCGATGCTTATCCGTCAAGCCAGAGAGCGCCGTGGCAGTGGTAACCGAAAGAGCCTGCCGCGCTGCGCTCGAAAGGCGACCGCTCACCAGAACGGCACCGTCATCGCCGAAGCTTATCAGTCCTCGATCGAAGGCCGCATCCCAGAGAGCTGAGAGGAGCAGACCGTTGTGCACGTCCAGCCGATGGGCGTCGTCGTCGCAGTCTACCCAGGCGACGATGTGCGAGGCACGCAGCAGAGCTGGATCTTCAATACCGGTCAGCGGGCAACGACCGTTCCAGTACTGCAGCAGCGCACCGCGGAAGATGTCCTGCCCGATGCGCTGCACGACAAGACGTTCGGCGTCGGTGGACTTGGGGAGCCCCTTGGTCTGAGCGGCAAAGGTCTGCAGCGGCGCGTCGGGCAGGCTCAGGCCCAACTGATAGGCGCGGTCGATTGCTCGGTGGAGCTCGAGGGTCGTTCCGAACACCCAAGCCGGGCGGCCGATCTCGGCCGGCGCGGTCGGCGGGCCGAATTCGGCGATCACGCCAGGATGCGTGAGCGCAAGGAGCCAGGGCCCCTTGTCGCCCCCCGCTCCGACCCAGACCTCACCCTGAGCAGTTGTGGAGCCATAGCCGATCCAGCCACCACTGATACCACGCTCAAGACGGAAGCCATGATCCCAGCCCGCCTGCTGCGCTTCGGTGCGGACGATGAAGCTGGGAGGCGACTGGATCATGCTGGCACGAATTGTGCCGTCTGAAGGCGCTCTGCAATCATCTTGCGAGCAGTCTTCGATCCTCCCTGATTCATCCCCATGAACTGCTTTTGGAAGAATAGCTGCGCCTGGAGACCGCCGGTCTGGTCTAGGCTCCGACCAAGTTGCTCCCACTTCAGAAACCCGTTGAGATCGAAGTTAAAACCTTGAGGGTCTCGAAACCGCGCCTCGTGAAAGACGCTGTTCTCATTGCTCTCCGTCAAATAGTTGTCGATCAACGCCGCGGCCATCTCTTGCAGGAGTTGGCCAGCATCGTTCTGATCGTCGAAGAGGGCGATCACCGCGTCTGTAATGTTCGAGGGACCGGCTCCAAGGTGTTCCTTTTCCAAGGCATCACGAAGAAGATTGATTAGGACGAAGTAGTAGAGAAACTTGGTCTGCCTGCGAGCGGTTGTGCCGCCTCGACCAAAGCCCGCCTGTCTCCCCGACTCTAGAACCAAGTAGGCGGCGTAGAGGTCGTGCGCGCCAAACTGCCCGCCGGGGCGATCGCCGGTCATTCTGGTGAAGACGGACCCGTTAGGAAGGAACGGCGGATTCTTACCGAACGCTAGCCCCGGTTCGGCAAGCCATCCCGCGCCATATACCTTGGTGAGATCCAACGCACTCGCCGCCCGAGTGAATTGTCGGCTATCGGGATTCTGCTTCTGATATGCCCGTTGCGAGTCCCAGCCACCGCGCTGAATTTCCAGGTAGAGATCATAATCGTCGGCCAGTTCTCTATGCCAAGCCTTAAATCCCTGATTGATCGCCACAAAATCCTTATCTCTAACTGCATTCTGGCTATTGGTGAAACGAGTGATATCTTGCAGCAAGGCTTCACCGTCTTCACCTACTTTTGCAATTTTCGCTACTACGCATCCTTTGTCGGCGCGGTCGCGCCACGCCTCCAGTTCGGCGTTTTGCCCGTTCCCGCCCGCATCTAGACGGCTTGAAAGAACCTCCCAAACTGTCCGAGTTGTTTGGCATCCGTTGACGACATACGGCTCGATAAGTCGAAAACTGCCGGCGCTGGCAAACTCAAAATCAGAGACCGTAATGGTGATACCATTGTTGAAGAGGCCAAATTTCTCGGGCGCTTCTCGCAAAGTGGCCTGCATGCCCTTATTGACCTTCACCTTGCCACCCAAGAATCTCCGTACGTTCTTCTCGAACAGTTGATCCAGGTTTCCGGTTCGCGTGCGGTAGGACTTCAAGAAAGAATAGAGATCCAAAAGCGAAACAGAACCAACGAGCAAGTCGTTTCCCGCCTGTGCCAGATGGCCACTAAGGTCGAACGTAAGGCGTCGACGGTGCGCGAGTTCCGCTTCCTCCGCTTGGTTGTCGAAGACCGTTCTCACTGAGATCGCGTCAACATCGAATAAGTTGCCAAGCTTCGCCCGCCCCATGGCGCGCACCAGCTCCAGGGTACGTTGCTGGTCGTCAGTCAAAGGTTCGACAGTCGCGTACACCAGCCGTATCTGATCCTGTTCGGTCGCAGACGCGCGAAACGTCCCTAATTTCTCTAGGAGAGCACTCGAAATCGAGGAAAGGTTCGTGCGCTGCCCATCCAGGGTATCGATGAGCTTCTTTCCCTCGGTCAGCAGCGTTCCATCACCCGCAAATGCCGCGCCGTACTTGCTTTGGATAAGGTACCAGGTATCCCCCTCCGATTCCTCGTCGGCGGCGACGGGGCCGCCGCGTTCGAGCACTGCAATATCGATTCCACCGTCGCCAGCTCCGTCACAGTAGGTCGCGTCCAGCGACTCATCGTCGAGATCGAGCCATTGACTCACTACCTTGTGCGCAAAGCGCTGGCCGAGTTGCACAGTGCTGGGCGCCCCTTCAACTATCGACTCCAACCAAGCTGACTTGAATAACTCAAATGCGACTTCCATCTTTCGCCCCAAAAGTTGCCGACGATAGTTCTATACTATGATTTCGCCGCTCTCCAACCGGTCCCACGCCTGTAGCACGAGGCGGGCTGTGCGGTATTCGTGGTACTTCGCGATCTCGTTCTTCTTGAGCACGCGGAACGTTTCCGAGGGGTAGTCGGAGCCCATTACGTCGGCCGGGTCGAGGATATAGCGCAGCTCGTCGCGGGTGAGGCCGTATCTTCGAGCGTAGAAGGCGTCGAGCTCGGCGCGCAGCTGCGCGCGGCGGTCGTCGCCCCAGGCGAAGGGCGGGCCGGAATAGCCGAGATCGCGCGCGAAGGGGGCCATGGAGTGGCTGGTATAGGTGAGTTCGAGGACGCGCAGGGTGATGAACGCAAGGTCGTCAGGGGAGTAGGCGAAGGGGGGAGGGACGGGAAACTGCTTCAGATAGCCATAAGTGAGGTGCGTCCCGCCGACCTTTTGGCGCGCCACAAAGTCCAAGACGAGAGCGTCGAAGTTCCCCAGCAACGCGGCCCATAAGGCAACGCTCCCTTCAACGAAGACCAGTGGATTGGTATGTCCAACCGCAGACCGTGGGAGCACACTGAAAATCACCGTCCGTTCGTCCGTGGCACGGGCGATGTCGCGCCAGCCCATCAGCCAGTTGCGCGACCAGCCCTTGGCGCCGAGGCGGTCGTTCACTTCGCGCTCGGACACCCAGTAGCGCGGTGCGGCCTCGGACCCGGCAGAGACCTTCTCGGCGTCGGTCACATCCCGGCTGTCGTCGCCATCGTAAGTCGCCCAACGGTGATCGAACTGGTGGATCATCTTGGCTTCGTAGAGGGGCACGTAGCGCTGGGCGCCCAAGCCGGCCCAGTCCGTGCCCTCGCGTACGAACCCCGCTTCGGCAAGCTGGGCGGCAGTTCGGAACAGGCCGCTGTCAGAGGTCATGTTAAACAGGCCTTGACGGAACTCCATGCTCCACGGATTGCCGGCCTCGCCTTTGGTTTCGTCGATCAGCACTGGCACCCGTGCGTAGATCTTCGCCGTAAGCTCGGCGTCGGCACGCGAGCGGAACATCGGCGCCGTCTTGGTGTTGGGATTGATGCGGGCGATTTCTTCAGGCGTAAGGGTGAAGCGCCGTTCCAGCTCGACCATTTGGGCCGGATCAGTGAGGAAGAAGGCGAAACGCGCGCGCTCGATGCCCGAGCCGATGCTCAGCAGGCTGAACTTATAGCTGCGGTGCACATCTTCGAAGATGCCGCGGCTATTCTCGAAATCCGTGAGTTCCGCCAGCCGTCTGCCATCGACCAACGCGGCAAAAAAACGGGCCGTCGTAGCGTCGGTGGCGATGCCAGTGGGGACGATCACTCCAGCGCGACCCCGCTTGCTGACTAGGCGGGAAAAATGCTCGGCAAACAGGGCATAGGTGTTCACCTTTCCGCGCGCGGTCAGGTCAAACCTGCCCGATGCTCTTGCGAACTCGTTACCCGCCTCGGACCTTCGCTTGTCCTGCTGGTACTCGGCAAAGATCGCCGAGTTCGTGTCCTCCAGAGCGGCGATGGCCCGCTTGCGCGCGGCTCCCGCCAGCTCGGCGATCTCCGGCAATCGCTGAGCGAAATACTCCTCCTCCCCAAGCTGCATCACCTCCCACGGCGGATTTCCGATGACCACGTCGAACCCGCCCTTCGCCATCACGGCAGGGAACTCGAGCGGCCAGTGGAAGGCGCGGGCGTCGCCGGCCACATCCATCGCCACTGCCAAGGTCTCGGGATGCGGCACACGTCCGGCCAGTGCAGCGCGGACATCCACAGTCGTCGGCACTCGGTCGGGCACGTTGGCACGGGCCATTTCCGACTTGCGGAAGTGCTTGGGCCTGAGGAACGCCGCCACGTAGAAATTGGCCGCCATCCAGCCGCGAGCGGCGGCCTTGCCTCGGCGCCAGCCCTCATAGGCCTGGCGCTTGGTCTCGATGTCCTCGACATCATCCTCAGGCAGCGCCAGCACGCGTTCGGCCTCGCGAACGATCTCGCTTTCAGTGAAGCCGGCGGCCAGGTCACCCTGCCGCTCGCGCTGGGTACGGTTGTCCTTGAGCAGGATCTTCGTCGCTTCCTTGTCGTCGCCGGTCAGCGGCTTGTAGGCCTCATCAGGGATGCCCTGCTCGAGCACCTTCATGTCGAACACGCCGAGCAGCGCATCGCCGCAGCGGATATTGGCATCGAGGAAACCAAGCGGTTTTCCGGGCTCGACCGTCTCGATCCAGAGCGCCACCTTGGCGAGTTCGACCGCCATCGGGTTGCGATCGACACCATGGATGCACCGCCGCGCCACATCGCGCAGCGCGTGCCGATAGTCCTCGGCGGAGGCGACTCCCCCTGCCCTCGCCCGGGCTACTCGCGTCGCAATGCGGCGGGCGGCAGAAAGCAGGAAATGCCCCGAGCCACAGGCGGGATCGATAGCGGTGACACCGAGCAGCGCCTCCGCCGGATCGTGAGCCTCGGCTTCCACTCGATCGAGCACCGGATCGAGCGCACTGTCGAGCAGCGCCTGTACCAGGCTATCGGGCGTATAGTAGCTGCCCGAGGTTTTCCGGGCGTTGCCCATGGTTTCGGCGCCCTCGGCGAAATGAAAACTGCGGCCATCAGTGCCAAGACGAGGAGTAAGTTCCAGCAGGCCCTCGTAGACCGAGCCCAACTCTTCGGTTTCCATGTCGCGCCAGTTGACCGGCGCCAGCACCTTGTCGTCGCGCAGCCAAGTCAGACGATAGATCGCTTCCATCAGCGTACGGTTGGGCAACTGTGCCGCAGCCAGATCATCCATGTGCAGGGCGCCGAATAGACCGCCCAGCGCCGGCAGCCCAAGACGTGCCTCACCCTGGCGCAAAGCCTCGAAGGTGACGACCAGCCCCTGCCAGCGATCCTGGTGCGCATCCCAATTGATGCGGCGCACCGATCGATCCCGCAGGCTGGAGACCGAGTAGCCCTCGGCATAGAGCCGGCGCGCCGAGGCCGAAGCCGATGGCGGATGCAGGAGGTTCCGGTCCTCGGCCACAAGCAGGAAGATCAGCCGGTAGGCAAGGTGCAGCAGCTGCCCGAAATACTCGGTTGGCGGCAATGCGCCCGAACTCAGCCGCTCACGCAGCCCGGCATCAACGAGGAACCCGTTCCCCAGCGCAAGCAGCGCGTCCTTAAACCCGGCGCGTAGCCGACCGCGAGCAGCCACGCCCTCCTTTGCGCCCGCATCACGCCAGCGCTCCAACACGCAATCGCTGACCGCAGAGCCTGGCGCCCCAAAGCGGCTGGCATGGATCAATAGCCAAAGGATGGCGAAATCGGCAAAGGCCTCGTCCTCGAACATCTGCCTCAGGTCTGCCTCGATATAGGCAGGTCGGGTCAGGCTCTCGTTATCGCGCACGAGGCGCAGAGTGACGCCGTTGGTGCACAGCCCCCACAACGCCCCGTCGCTGACATTGAGCCAATCCTGGATCGCCGACGCGGCAGAGCGACGGCGACCGTCGCCTGGCAGGTGTTCCGACGCTCGATCCAGCGGATCGGAAGGCGGCACCACCACGATCGGCGCCCGCCCATCGAGCGCTTCGAACGTCACCGCGAAAATCTGGTCGCCGAAATTGCGCTGTCCGACACGCCTCAGATCGGCAAAGCCGAAGACGTCGCGGAGCAACTCCTCGACGAACTTCACCGTCGCGAGTGGCGATGGCGTCTCGCTGGCGCGGAAAGCCTTGAACTGCGCTTGCCCGATGCGGAAGTAGCGCGAGATCTCTTCGCGCAGGGTCAGTCCGGGCTTGACCTGGTAGTCGGCTTCCTTCTGGCCCTCGGCTGTCTGCGCCGCGATACGCGACAGCATGGCGGGGGCGATCAGCGCTCCCTCGACGGCGATGGCTTCGAAGGCAAGTGTGGTGGTCTTGGGTCGGCGAGCCAATTCAGATCCCCGCCGGCACGAGCACGAACAGCCCAATCACATCGGTCGGCAGCACCGGTTTTACCGTGACGCGCGACACATTGATGCCAGCCTCACGCACACGACTATGGTCGCCCGCCAGTGCCTCGGCTCGCGAACGCGCAAAGTCAGCAATGCTGTTGTTGAGGGCGGTTTTCACCCGCTCCCGCGCCCCGTCGATCATGCGATCGCGAGCAATGGGGGCGAGATTTGAGACGGCCTCCGTCTCGAGCAGTGCGCGAGCTGGCTCACCGTTGGAGATCGCATTGCCCTGGTGATCGAAGGCAATTGCGTTGGCCTCTTCGACCAGCAGCATCTGCTCCTTGCGGCCATGCACCACCAGCTTGAAACGCAGACGAAGCAGCGCCACGGTGGTCAACTGATCGACATCGGTGGTGGTCCAGGCTCCGGCTCGCCCCAGCGGCAGTTCGCCGGTTTTGCGATCCAGCGCGGATTCGAGCAGGTAGTCTGCGAGCGTTGCAACGACGGGGTGGCTGCGATCGAGCAACTGCGCCTTGGCTGGAGCCGGCTCGTCGAACGAAACTCGGACCGTATCCTCAAAGCCACGTCCGCTCAGGCGCTCGCCGAGCGCCTTCGGAAGTTCGGCAAGATGCGCCTTGAGCGCGGCACCATTCGTCGGTTCGAGTGGGGCATTCAGCCGCTTGAATGCACGCTCGGCAAAACGGTGCACCTCGCGACTATCACCCAATAGCTCGCGCCAGCGCTTCCACTCGGGCGCCACTTCTTCGGGCTTGATGGCGTTCTGAGCGAAGCGGGCCCGTGAGCGTTTCTCGCCCTCCTCGGCGTCGCGCCAACGCGTCTCCATCGCCCGTGTCTCTTCGCCAAAATCGAATGCGAGCTGCTGCTTGCGGCCGCCTTTGCGCAGCAACACCGCATTCATCAGCGCGCCAGTCACCGCGCCCCGCTCTTCTGGAAGCGGCACGGTGACACCGGTTGCTTTGCGAATGGCCTCGGCCTTGCGCAGGATCACATCCAGTACAGCGCCATCGATGGCACTGTCGGGCGAGAACAGCAGGATCGAACGAACCAGCGGCGCGCGTTGGCCGAAGCGATCGACACGCCCCTCGCGCTGCTGATGGCGGGTCGGATTCCACGACAGGTCGTAGTGGATCACCGCGTCGAACAAGCTTTGCAGGTTGATGCCTTCCGACAGACAGTCCGTCGCAACCAGCAGGCGCTGGTCGGCATCGCTCATGTTCTCGACGCGATCCCGCCGCTCCTCGGCCGTCAGAGCACCAGTTACGGCTTGGACGCGAAGCTTGGGGAACGCCTTGCGGAGGGCCTCCCTCACATGCTCGGCGGTTGCAATGAAGCGGCAGAAGACCACCGGGTTGGCGCCTTTCTCCACGAGCGGCTTCAGCTCAGCCAGCAGAGCCTTGATCTTGGGATCTGGCGCGGTAACCAATTGCTCGGCCTGTTTGACAAGACGCGCCAGCGGATCGTTCGCGTCTAGTCCCGCAGCAGGCTCAAGATCGACGGCGTCCTCGTCTTCTCCGTCGTCGTCAAACACCTGTTCGCCGAGCTTGTCCCCGTCAGCCGCCAGTCGGTTACGCAAAGCGCTGAGCGCCGCCGCCGGCGAGGAGCCAACGCAGCGCATCAACGCCAGCGTGCCCCAGAATGCGAGGCGCTGCCGGTTTTGATCGCTGCCTGCCTCCCGGACGACGTCCAGGCAGTAATCGAGGACAGCCTCGTGGAAGGCGCCGTGGTCGAAGCCCAGGCTGTACGAGACCTCAGTGGTCTCGTGCCTGGGAAACACGCGTTCCTCGCCCCAGTCTTTGCCGGTGATGTCGATGCGGCGGCGTTGCACGAAGTGGCGAGCGAGGCGGGCACGAGAGGCTTCATCCTCGAGCAACGCGCCATCGAAGCCGGGATCGAGCAGTGAGAGAAGGCGATTGAATGCCATCTCGTCGCCGCTATGCGGCGTCGCCGTCAGCAGTACCATGTGGCGCTCTACATCAGCGGCGAGTTGCCGAAGCAGCTCAAAGCGCTGCTGCCGGCTCAGATGTGTGCCGACCGAGGCGTGGGCCTCATCAACGACCACCAGTCGAGGACAGGCACGCGAGAAGCTGGCCCGGCGCTTGTCCGCCTTGATGTAGTCGAGGCTGACCACGGTGTAGGGGTGCGCATCGAACAAGGTTTGCGAGGCCGGCAGCCCTCGCTCCAGCCGTGCTGCAGACGAAGCTGTAACCGCCACTGCATCGATGTCGAACTTGCTGCGGAGCTCATTGGTCCATTGCTCGACAAGGTGCGGAGGACAAAGCACGGCGAGCCGGTCGGCCTCACCGCGGTCGAGAAGTTCGCGCAGGATCAGCCCCGCCTCGATGGTCTTGCCGATACCGACGTCGTCGGCAATCAGCAGCCGAACAGTCGGCAGACGCAACGCCATCAGCAGCGGAACGAGCTGGTAGGCTCTCGGTTCAAACGCAAGTCGGCCGGCCGACCGAAACGGCCCTGCGCCTCGCCGCATCGACAGGTGGAGGGCGTCGGACAGCAGTCGAGCTGCATCCTGAGTTGCAACATCGCCGGGCTCCGGCAGATCGAAGCGAGCGGCGCGCACGGGCTCGCGTTCCAGGGCCGGATGCAGCAACTGCACATCGGCTTCGGATCCAGAAAGCGGGCGCAGACACAACCAATCGGGTTCGGGAGACGGCAGCGCGATCCACTCTCGTCCACGTGCGTGAACGAGATCCCCCGGCGCAAACTCGTCCATCAGGTGGTCTCTCCCAGTAGATCCAGCAACTCGCGTGGCGGGTCATCACCCGGTTTGCTGGGAAGGGCAAGCACCGAGAACCCCCTCGCCTCAAGATTGCTGCTCACCTCGGGAGGCAAAGCGCCCGTCGCGGCAGCGACGAGCAGATCGCGCCAGACATAGGGAATGTCGATCCCAGCAACGCTCATCGGTTCCGCGTCAGGCGTTCGAACCTTCCAGCGGGCGAACGCCTCGCCCCAGTCACCGCCTGGTTGCCTGGGCGCTTCCACCGAGTGTACCTCGCTTCGAGCCAGACGGAGGAGGAGCCGGAGCACGTCTTCGTTGGTTCGATCGATTAGGTCATGGTCCGGTTGGTTGAAATAAGACAGCAGGCACCGATAGCACCCCTTCACACACGCCACATCTTCGACCGGCTTCAAATGGCTCGCGTCTGCGGAGTGGATCGCCTCATCGAGATTAGAGTAGTGCATAAGTTCCAGAGCTTCGCGGGCAACGCGCGCAAAGGACCCAGGTTCGGAAATGAGCCGAGACAATACACCAGCCCCCCCTTCGCTCGCCTCGAGCGAGAGGATTGCACGACGGCTTTCACGGGTCGGCGTCGGCTCGCTCAACAACTCGCTCTCTTCGAGCTGGTAGACCAAATCCAACCCACGCGTCAGTGCATGTTGCAGTGTCGCCATCGCCACCTCGGAGAGGCCATCTCCAGCCGGGCGAAATAGAGCTGCATTCTTTTGATCCTGGACGATCGGCACAACCCGCTGAACGATCGGACCATCCGGAGCGTCATCGCCGTCCTGATCAGGGTCGCCGACCCATCGCCCAGTGGCAGGGTCTATATTGAAGCCGAGTATCGACTTGTCGGTCCGTCTCCTGAGCCCCTTGTTCACCCGACGAACCAGGGCTCCAGGCGAAAAGTCGACCCTTAGAATGTCGCCGTCCTCGTCGGCAACAACGGCCGATGTCACATCGTAACCGCCATCCCGGATGGGCCACTCGAACATCGTCTGGATCTCGAAGCCGCGACGTTGCCGCTCCTCATCGTTGGCGGTGATCCGATCCTGGGGCCGCGTCTCGACGTTCTCGATGCGCAGTGCGTCTCGAATGGTCAGAGCATTGCTCATCGACGATGCACACGCATGACATCGCTCCACTTCATGGTCATGCGCAGCGCCGCACGTGGTGCAGACGTAGAGTGGTTGGGTGGCAAGTCGGCCAGTATCTCCACCACGCGCACCCGCCGGCAATCGCGCGCGGTTTACCCGATAAGCCCGCCCTTCGTGATAGATGAGGCTGCCTGGGCCGAACTCCGAGATCGCAAGGAAACGAGCCCGTTGCAGGAACGTGCCCTTCGACCCGGTGTAGCCGGAAGCAGGGATGAAGGCATATAGCGGCAACCGAGGGAAATTGTAGCCCGGCAGGAAGCCTTCGGTCGCCAGGTAGCGGTAGGAATAGAAATCAGAGCCACCGGAGCTTCCGCCTCGTTCGAGGAGATCGATTTGGTCACTCGCCTGGGCGTGCAGCGCTTTAGCTTGGGCTCGTTCCTTGCCGCCTAACCCGGGCTGCTGCAGGCGCGTATGGGCCTGCGACATTTGCTCGTGCGCGCCATCATAGAGCGTGCGCCAGCGGCCAAACGCCGACGAGAACTCGTCGAATGCGTGTGCCGCCGTTGCCTTCGCGAAGTTGCCGCGGTCCTCGGCCCAGGGAGCAGCCGAAGGCGTGAGTTCGTCCGCGATGCTATCGAGTATCCGCATCATGGCAGTTGATGCGTCGGCTTCCAGTTTGGGAGCACTCAGTGCTTTGGCGACGTCGGCCGTCAGCGGCCTTCCAGGCTTTGAGAGATCAAGCAGGTGCGGGATCTCCCCCGAGAGGGCGGTGTCCGCCTCCGCGAGCCACACCGCGTGAAGGTGTGCCTCGATCAGCTCACGGTTGGCGATGTCGAGCGCAGGAGGGCGGACGATGCCCCGTACCATCTGCTCGGGACGTCCGAAGTAATACTGGTCATGCGGGCTCTGCGCCGCACAATAGGTGACCACCAACGCCGCCTGACCAGATCGCCCGGCGCGACCGGACCGTTGCGCATAGTTGGCCGGCGTTGGGGGGACATTGCGGAGATAGACCGCGTTCATCGCGGAGATGTCGACGCCCAACTCCATCGTTGGCGAGCAGAACAGCACCGGCAGGAACTCATCGGGTTCACTGGCGGCGCGAAGGTCACTGCGCCTCTCCGCAATGTTCGCCTTGTCTTCCGCCCCCCAGCGGAAGCGCCACTCCCTCCACATTCGGCGCTCAACCTCAACTTGAGCCGTGTGCTCTCGACCCTCCATGCCAAACAAGCCATCGCCACCACGCTCGAGCGCGTCGGCGATGGTTTCGTACAGTTCTGCAAAGTAAGGGTTGACCCGCTTGCCATCTGAGCGGCCATCGGCGGCAACTAGGCGCAACGTGCTCGCTACCAGCTGCCAGCCATCACCTCCCCAAGTCGTCGCCACTGGGCGAACCAGACCGTAGTTTTCGGCAGCGGCGATCAGGGCGCGGACAACCTCCAGGTACTCCTTACCTTTCAGCTTTCTGCCCCAGATTTCGGAGCGCGAAAGCCTTCGGGCTAGGGTACTGCGAGGGCCGCCGCGAAGGATCAGCACTTCATCCTGTGCTCTGGTGTCCTGGCGAGTAGGCGCATCGATCATCAATGCCGAAGCAACCCGCGGACGCTCAAGTTGCCCAATGAACCACGGATCCTTGAGGGTCTGACGAGAGGCACTCCCATCTGCCTCTAGCCGCGGCGCTTCCAGTGCCTCAGCGTTGATCGCTAAGGCACCACGAAGGGCTTCAAGCAGCGTTGTAAGGGCTTCCTTTCGGTTTTTCGGCGAAGCGAGACGCAATACCTCTGGGGCAGAGGCAAACTCGTCGTTGTCCGCTGCAAGTTCGCCAAGGGACAGGTAGTCCGCCTTGACGAGGCCTACCTCCTCGAGGTTGGGGTTCGTGTACCGCCAGCCGCGCCGTTGATCCGACCAGACGCGATAACTTAGTACCCTTGCCAAGGTCCTCGATGCCTCGATCGGCCCGGCGCCCTTACTCTCCGGGTCGAGCATCCACTCCGCTCGACGGCCTATGTTTTCGATACCGAAGCCAAGCGCGCGCTGAACTGCGAGGCCAAACTGGTCTTGAGTGAGTCCGCCCTCGGCATCCGCATGGCGTACCGCTGCAAGAATTGCCCCGCGCAACAGCGTAACGAACAGCGTGTCGTTGAAGTGGCCGGCCTGTAGAGCGGCGTCCTGGCGATTATCGGTGAAGCTAAGGAGTTTGCGCCGTTCTGATGCAATCTTGCTGCCGCCGCGGTTCATCCATCGCAGCGCGCTGGTAACAAGCAGCGTGGTCGCCGAGCTTCGGCCTTCGCCCGACAGGCCGCCGAGCTTGGTAAGTTCCCGAGCCTGAGCCGCAGGCTCATCCTTGCAGCACAGGCAGAACCTGAACTTTCCAGGTACGAACCAAAACTCCCGACCACCGGTGCCCACCTCCCCGCTGGCGTTCACCTGCAGATGCAGGGGCGCATGCCGCTTGTGGGCGCTCTTCAGCCTCACGCCATTCGGCGTGGTATCGGTCCACCCCTCGGGATAGTCCTCGGGAAGGCCACCAAACGCGAACTCGTCGTCGCCGTCTTCAAAGGGTACCAGGTACCCAGCGACGCTACCGTCTTCAGTCTCGAGTGGCGTATCGTCGATAGAACGAGCCAAAACTGTCTGAACGCCGTCAATCTCGCCCAACGTGACGGGATGGTACTCCTGGCCGCAGGCTCGACAAAAATGCGTTGGGTAAAGTCTGGCCGATATGTCGGACGGGTCGAACTGTTGCCCATCCAGCGTGACATTGCGACTGCCCCGGGCTCGCAAGGTGGAATAGACAAAGCCGGCGCCCGAGACAAAGCGGTGAAGCTTGAACGCCATAAAAGCGCGATCACCGGTTCCACCGCGCTCGCCTGATGGAAGGCTCATCAGGGTAAGCATCTGCTCAAGCCGATGAATGCAACGTTCGAGCGACCTCCCCGTCGCGGTTGCCAGTCGCTTTCCGGCGTCGTTAATGGTGGTGGGGTTGCGCCGGCCAAGCGTCTGCGCGTCATCAAGGCCAATCTCGAGCTCGATCCAGACGGCGAGTGGGTGACCCCTCAGTTCTGCATCCGTCAAGTGAGCAGGAATGTCTAGATCGATGGCTTGTGCAAGACCTTGCCCCAGGGAGGAGACCTTGATGCTCTCTTCCGTAGCACGGCGCAGGCTCTCATCGATCACCGCATCGGGCCCGATCTTGGTGCCGAACAGCCTGCTGGCAACGCGTGCGACCGAGGCTTTCTTCTCGGCCTCCTGCCCCTCGCTGGCCATGGTCGCCGAGGTTCCGATGCAAATTGGCGCCTTGTCGCGACACAGCCGATCCCGCACGCGTCGGACCAGCATCGCAACATCCGCGCCCTGCCTGCCACGGTAGGTGTGCAATTCATCTAGAACGAGAAAATCCAACCCTTGGGCCGCGGCGATAACATCCCGGTCTTGAGCCGCCTGCCGCGTCAGCAGTAGCTCGAGCATCATGAAGTTGGTCAGCAGGATGTCGGGCTTGGCATCCCGGATGCGCACCCTCTCGTCTTGATCTTCCTGACCGGTGTAGCGGGCAAAGGTCGGGCGCAGGTTGTCTGGCAGCCCAGATTGATCAAGATACTTCTTGAGTTCCTCCATCTGGCTGTTCGCCAGGGCGTTCATCGGATAGACGATGATTGCCTTTGTGCGTTCCGGTTCGCCAGCCAAACGCGCTTTCACTGCACGGTCGACGATCGGAACGAAAAAGCAGAGCGACTTCCCCGAGCCGGTGCCGGTAGTCACCACGAAGCTGTGCCCGGCGGTTGCCTTCGACAGCGATTGCCCTTGATGCCGGTGGAGCTGCAAGCCCTCGCCATTTGCGCGAAAGATCTTGCCAGTTTCGGCCGCAAGCGTGCCGTTCTTCACCAAATCGTCGATCGACGGACCGCGCTCGAAGTGCGGATTTATGCTGATCAGGGGATCCGGCCAAAACTGCTTTCCCTCATAGATCTTTGCCACGCGTTCTTGAATGTCCGGGGCTCGGATCTCTGCAAAGGAGCGCGCAAAGCGCGAGTAGTCCCTGATCAGTGATCGATCTAGATCAAAGACGTCCATCGTCATCCCCCACGGCAATCGCCGCAACTTGAGACAATCCGCAACGCATGTACAGACTGCCATTCAGGGATAAAGCGTAACTCATTGGCAGAGTAACGTTTCCATTCCCCTCAAGCCACCTCCGCCAGCCCCTCATCCAGCCCCTGCCCCGCCCGCTCCGCCAGCAGCGCCAGCGCAATATCGTGCTGGTTGCGGCACCAGCGCTCCACCCGCTCGCGCGCCTTGGCCACTGCGATATCATCCGCGACATACTCGACCCGCCGCACCAGGCGGCGGTCTGAGCTGCTTTCGCGCGGGGCGCTTACCGACACCGGCACGCCGAAGCAGTTGGGATCCTCGTCCAGCGTCACATCCCACACTTCGCTCGTCACCGGGCGGACGCTCATCGAACAGATCGAGGCGATGCCGGCGGTGATGAGGAGGTCGAGGGCTGCGGTTTTGAGGCCGAGGGCGTGGCGGATGGTTTCGGCGTCGATGGGCCAGGGGCCGCGCGCGATCAGGTAGGAGGTCATTGCCGGCTCCGGGTGCGATGCAATGATCAGTGCATTAATGCATAATTATCGTCAAGCGCAGCCGTGCAGGATTGCACATCACGCTGCGGTCACGACACCGACTCGACTCCGGCGCGGCCCTGGTGTTTGAATGTGAACAAATAGTGAACTTTGAGGGATTGCGGAGTGGTGACCTATTACGTGGTGCAGGGGTTTTTGCGCGGCAAGAACGGCTATCCGATCCCCGAGGAGAGCCAGGAGGTGCCCAATGCGCGCTATGCCCGGGCGCTGTGCGAGCGGCTGATGCTCGATCGCATGGCGGCGGTGGCGTTTTCGCGCAGCGGCGACCCGGCGACGGGGGAGTGGCAGGATGCGGAAGTGATCTGCCGGCTGGGGGCGGTGTCGGATGAGTTGCTGGCGGAGGCGGCGGCTTGACGCTCGGCATGTGGTTGCGGGTGGAACCGTGGCTGCTGCGCCCCCCCTCCGAGCTGCGCTAGGTCGCTGGCGCTCCCAAGCTTCGCTGGCCTCCCCCGTCTAGGGGGAGGTGGGCATCGAGTTTGGGGCCTGATTGGGCTTTGGCCGGTAGCTCGGCTCTGGCCCCTCACCGGGGTGCAGTTGGGCGACGCGACGCGCGCTTGGAGCGGAGCGACGAGCGGCTGGAGAGGAACAGAGGCGATCTCCGCGGCTTTGATCGCCCCCTCCACCACCCTTCGGGTGGTCCCCTCGCGGTGAGGGCATCTTGCCCTCATCCGCATCCCGCCCCGCGGGGGAGGATCAGGGCGCCGCCGGTGCGTTACGGCGCTTCGTATTTGCCGACCACGCGGTGGCAGATCGGCCAGATGCGGCGGGATTCGGGGAATTGTTTGGCCGGGTTCCATTGCTCGAGCTGCCACTCGCGATCGTTCCAGCCGTTGAGGCGCTTGATGATCGCTTCGGCATCCTCGCCGCCGGGCGGGGTGTGGAAGAACACGTGGTTGCGGCCGCGCGCGGGCTTCAAGTGCGGGTTGACCCAGACCACGTCGCCTTCCCAGAATTCGGGGTTCATCGATGAGCCATCGACGATCAGCCCATAGGCGCCCTGCACCCCCTCGAGCGCGGCGGGCATGGCGAGGTGATCGACGAAATCGGAGCTGACGATCAGCTTGCCGTCGCCACCCATGGCGCCTGAAAACACCGGCAGGCGGTTGCGCCGGCCACTGAGCACCACCTGCTCGCCGGGCACATAGCGCACCGGCTGGCCTTCGCTCCGCTTGGCCGGCGCTTCGGTGGAGCCCGGCTGGGGCGCGATGTGGTCGGTGTTGTAGCCGGCGGCAAAGCCGAGAAAGGCGATGCCGGTGGCCGCCTCGATCTTTTGCAGCGTGGTGTTGGTGAGCGCGAACTTGTACTCGGCCGAGTTCAGCGGCCGGGTCAGCGTGGTCGAGGAAATGCCGGCCTTCAGCGCCAGGCCAGTCGGCGACAGCCCCGTGAGGCTGAGGACGTGCCGGATGTAATCGACGGCGAGCTGGTTGGGTTCTGGCATCTGCACAGGCTAGCACCTTTATGCACGAATGCATCATGCATTCGCACTTGACAAACTGTGCATTAATGCTCAGTTTCTATCCCCATGAGCAGCGGCGCCGGAGCATCCAGCTTCGAGTCGCCGGGCCAGCCGGGCGACTGACCGCCCGGCCCTGACTTCACGCCAACGCTCGCTCGACCGGCGCGATACCTCGTCGCCTCCGTCCCGCGAGCCACCAGACCATCCGCCGCCGGCGCCCTTCGTGCCGGTGAACGCCACCGCCATGTCCAAGGAGTGCCCCGATGCTACTCTATCGCCAGTCGCGCCTCGCCCCGGTGCGGGCCGCCGATGCGAGCCCCAGCCAGCAGCGCCTCGCCGAGGAGCGGCGGGCCCGCGAGGCGCGCATCCGCCGCGCCGCGCAACACCCCCTGCCTGCCTCCAACCTAACGGTGCGGCCGTACCGGGCGGCGCGGCCGGCGCTGTTGCCGATGCCAACGGAGATCTGGCCGGATTATCGCGAGCCGGCGCCTTACGACACGATGGAATACGGCACCGCGGTGCCGCGGCCGGTGACGGCGCGCGAGATCATCGATGCGGTGGTGGCAAAGCACGGTATCGAGCTGACCGAGCTTGCCGGCAGTTCGCGGCGCGCCCCGGTGACGGCAGCCCGGCGCGAGGCGAGTTGGCGCATCCGGCACGAAGTGCTGGTCAATGGCCGGCAGATCAGCCTGCCCGAGATTGCCCGGCACCTCGGCGGCCGCGACCACACCACGGTGCTCTACAACATCCGCCGCTACGAGGCGGAGCTGGCCGCCCTATGAGCCTTCCCTGGTTCAAGTTCCAGCCCGCCGCCTGGCGGGGCGACCAGGCGCTCAGGGCGGTCAGCCTCGCGGCGCGCGGGCTGTGGATCGAGTGCCTGTGCATCATGCACGAGGCCAAGCCATATGGGCACCTGGTGCTCAACGGCACGGCGATCGGAGACGAAACCCTGGCTCGCATGACAGGGGTGCCGGTGGACGAGGTTCGCGCCCTGATGGCGGAGCTTCGGCAAGCCGGTGTCCTCAGCATGGCGAGCACGGGCATCGTGCTGTCGCGCCGCATGGTCAAGGACCACGAGCGCGCCAATCTGGGGCGCAAATCGGCCAACCGCAGGTGGTCGCAAGCTGCTGAATCGACAGCGCAATCCGGCACACCCACTGGGTCGGCCAGTGGGTTGCCCAATACCGAGACTCCAGACTCGAGATTCCCCCCTTTAGTCCCCACGGCGTCACTACGTCCGTTCACGGCGTCACCACGTCCGTCCCACGGGGCTGGAAGGACGTCGCCACGTCGCGGCAGCAAGGGCGCCGCTGCCCTGCTCGAGCAAGCGCGGAGAATGCAGGATGAATAGGCGGGATCAGGGCCTGGCGCTCGAAGCGATTGCAACGCTGCTGGCGGGCTTTCCCAGCGCGCAATCGGCGATCGGCGAGGCGACGGCGATGGCCTATCTCCGCGCCGTGGAGCATTGCCCGGTGCTGGCCATCGAGGCGGCCTGCACAGCGTTTCTCCGCGGCCAGGTGGCGGGGCATAACCCCGATTTCCCACCCACCGCGCCACGCCTCGCGGCGCTGGCCGATGCCCTGGGCGAGGCGGCCCGTGCGCTGGCCGAGGGCCCACGGCTGGTGCGCTACCGGATGGGCGAAACCCCGCCTGAGGGCACCGTGGCTTTGGGCGGCCGCACCGACGATTGGCGCGGGCCCAGCCGGGTGCGGCTCTTCGCGCCGGGGAGGCCGTGATGCCGCTCAGGGTTTTCGAAACCGCGCCCGGCTTCCGGGTGTTCGTGCGCCGCTGCGATGGCTGCGGCTCGCCGCATGCTCCCTACGGCAAGGGCAGCCTCCGCGACGCGATCCGCACCGGCGACCTCGGGCGGGTACGGTGCTGGTGTGGGCCCACCGGCTGCCGTGCGGCACCCAAGGAGGCGGCGGCATGACCTGGTCACAAACCGGCGCCGAGCGCCGCGGCGGCGGGCGCAAGAGCTTTATCGAGCGCATCCGCGAGGTGGCGGCGGAATATTCCGATCGCGGCCTCGGGGCGACGGCGGCGATGGCAGAAATCCGGGCGGCATTGCGCGCCCTCGACCGACAGCTGAAGGAGAGCTCAGATGACAGAGTGGTACGCGGTGCGGACACGGGCGAAGGGCGAGCGCGAGGCCTTGCGCCAGCTGCAGCGGGCGGGCTTCGAGGCCTATCTGCCGCAATACCGGATCGAGCGCTTCAACCGCCGGCTGCGGGTGCGCAAGGTCACCGCGCTCTGCCTGTTCCCGCGCTACCTGTTCGTCGTGCTGCAGCGGCTGGAGGACACGTCCAAGGTGCTGGCCCTGACGCCGGTGCTGGAGCTGCTGCCGGGCCGGCCGCACCCGCCGCAGCCGATCCCCGGGGCGGACGTGCTGGCGCTACGCGACGCCGAGGCGAACCAGTTGCTCGATGATACCGACGCCGCCCGCCGGCGCCGCGGCGAGACGACGAGGCAGACGCTGAGCGCCATGCAGAAGCGTTTGACCGGCAAGCCGGTCCGCATCGCCGCCGGGCCGTTCACCAGCTTTGCCGGCACGGTGGACGCGGTGGAGTCGCTCAACCGGCTGCGCGTGTTGCTCGACCTGTTCGGCCGGCCCACCCCGGTGGAACTGGAGCCCGGCCAGGTGGAGGAACTGGCGGCGTGAGAGGCAGTGAGGATCCTCCTGCTTATGGCGGGGCTATCATGGATCTTCGCACCGGCCTCTCAGTGCTCCTCCACCGTGAAACGGGGGAGGGGGACCGCCGAAGGCGGTGGAGGGGGCGACGGGAAGCGCCGGTGTTTGGGGTCGCCCCCACCACCAGCTTCGCTGGTCCCCCACCCCCGCGGCGCGGTGGAGGATCACGGAGAGCTCAGCGGCTGCTCACTTGCGATAGCCCTGCCCCTCAGGGGGAGAGGACGCCGAAGCTCACGCACCCGAGGGAACTCTTGGGCAGCATTGGCAGTTGAAGCGTGCAGCGGGGCCACGTCACCACCAAGGACGCGCTGATGAAAAGCTTCTTCCTGTTCGGATCCCTTCTCGTTGCCGGGCTTATCGCCAGCAGCGCCCCTGCAGCCGAGGCGATAAGCGGCGCCAATATCCGCTCCGGCCCCGGCGCCAACTATCCGGTGATCGGCAAGCTGGCGGAAGGTGACAATGTCACGGTGAGCGAGTGCGCCGAAGCCGGCTGGTGCCGGATTTCCCGCGGCTGGGTTTCGGCAAAACTCCTCGCCGATAACGGCAACCCCGCCGACTATTACAACGCGCCCGGCGGTCGCGCCGCGGTGGCCTCGGCCAATCGCGGTGACAGCGGCGATGACGGCTATCCCAGGCTGATCGGCCGGGCCTCGGAGCTGGGGTTCGGCTCCGGCAGCGGGCTGTTCGGCTTCGGCTTGTTCGCACCGCGCGACAGCGGCGACGAACTGGTCTGCCTCGTCACCTTCAACAGCCGCAGCGCCGCCAGGGCCGGCCGCGACCGGGACGTTGCGAGCGCCGAACTGCTGTGGATGCGGGACGCCGAGCGCTACGACAGCCCGAGCGACCGCAATGTCATTTACGACTATGGCTCCGACCGCCAGACAGCGCAGACCTGCCGGCGGCTCAACGGGGAGAACTGAGGCGGTGCCGGCCGGAGGGGTCCCGGCGCTCGAACAGGCCTGTCGCGAGGCCTACGGCTTGGCGGTCAGGGGTTGAGGTGGCGGTTCATCATGTCGTCCGCCCGCATCTTGGAGGGATTGTGCGGCATGGTTTCGAGCCTGCCGTTCGGCAGCTGCACCGTCACGTGGTACAGGCCCCGGCCATCGGGCTCCTCCGAGATCCCGGTGGTTTTCGTCAGCACCCAGAGCCACTTGTCGCGCTCTATGGGAAGTTTCGCTTTGGCCATTGGTCGAACTCCATCACGTCTGCTGCCGCTGGTGGTTTGAGAAGGCAGGACGAGCCGCATGCGTAAGCAGCTGCGGCATGGCTCATCCGCCCCGGGAAATCTCTGTCGTAACGCCCGCCTCACGCTCTCGAACCTAGCCTCGAGGTCGGACCGAGCCCCTGTTGCGCTGGGCCCGCCAGCCGGCTGCTTGAGGCCACCCAAGCGCCGGCTGCGTCTATTGTGTTTGCCGCACGCTCTAGCGCGCTGCGGCCTTGGCCTCCGTGGCGAGCGCTCCATCGTGATAGAGCAGCACCCGCTCTTCCTCGCCGTCGGGGGTGAGATATGAAACCTCCGCGACGATGTTTTCCGGCTCCCCCAACAGATAGAGCCTTGTCCGCATCACCAGTTCGGCCGCCGCGATCGGGTGGGCAGCGACAGCTCGTACCGGTTTGCCGAATGCCACGCCACCGCTTGCCCCGATGTATCGCGCCACCTGGAAGGTGAAATCGCCCATCTACGCCTCCTCACCAACAGCAGCGACAGGCCGTTCCACTGTCGTGGCTGCTGCACTTGGTGGCACACGCACCGAACAGATCGTCGGAAAACTAGCGCGAGGGCGTCATTGCCCCGTGATGCCCCATGATAAACGACGTGATTTTCTCGTGATTTATTGTTCCGTCTGCTACGGTTCGCTGTCGATTGAGCAGCGAGCAGAACGGCCTGTGACTTCGCCCGACCTGTATTTGAATCTCCTCGGACCCTTTGAAGCACGGCAAGAGGACGGGCGGGTGATCGACCTCAGGCTGAAGACGGCGCGTCTTCTGCTGTCATGGCTGGTGCTCCGTCCCCGGCAAAGCGGCAGCCGCGAAGAGATTGCGGCCCTCTTATGGAGCGAGCGCGGCGAGGCCCAGGCCCGCCAGAGCCTGCGCCAGACCCTCGCCGTGCTGCGGCGCTCCCCGATCGGCGAGGTGCTGCGGGTTGATCGCGAGAGGCTCGAACTCGCTTCCGACGCCGTGCAGTCGGACATTGCATCGCTGCTGGCGGTCGAGGCCGACAGCCCGGTTGCCGAGCTCGAGCGGGCCGTCGCCCGGTATCGGGGGGAATTCCTCGAAGGCTTGAGCATTCGCGATCCGCTCGGCCAGAACTGGCTCGAGGCCCGCCGGGCCGAGCTGCGGGCACTGGCGACGAGGCGCTTCGAATGGCTGCTCGCCGCCTATGACCGGAGCGGACGGCACGACGCTGCCGAACCTGCCGCCTCGCGCCTGCTCGAGATCGATCCACTCGCCGAAGCCGGGCACCGCGCCTTGATCCGGCTCCACCTGGCGGCGGGGCAGCGTGCCCTTGCCGTTCGGCAATACCAGCGTTGCCGCGATATCCTCGCGCGCGAGCTGTCGGTCGAACCGGCAGAGGAGACCAAGGCGTTGCTGCGGGGCGCGGCCGGGCCGGCGCCGGATTATCCGGATGCCGCGGCCGTGGTGCACGATCAACCGCTCGGCCGGACGCAGCAGGCGCACAACCTGCCGCGGCAGCTGACCTCGCTCGTCGGTCGCGACCGGGAAGTGGAGGACGTGCTCGCCCGCCTCAGCCGCTACAGGCTGGTGACGCTCACCGGACCTGGCGGGGCGGGCAAGACCCGCATGGCCGTTGAAACCGGCTTCCGGCTCGCCGGCGGCTATGCCGACGGCATCTGGCTGGTCGAACTGGCCTCGATCGCCGATCCGAACCTGGTTGGGGAAGCCTTGTGCGGCGCGCTGGGGGTGCCGGTGGCTGGCGATCGGCCTGCCGTCGAAAGCGCCATCGCCCATCTGAACCAACGCGAAGTGCTGCTCATTCTCGACAATTGCGAGCACCTGGTCGCAGCCTCGGCGAAGCTGGTGGGCATGCTGCTCGGCGCCTGCCCTGATGTCTCGATCCTCGTCACCAGTCGGGAGAGCCTGTCGGTATCAGGGGAGAGCCTCTACCGGGTGCCGGGCCTCGATTATCCCGATCGCATCGAGGCGATCAGCCCGACTGCCGCGGTCGACTACAGCGCCGTGCAGCTCTTCATCGATCGCGCCGCCGCGCTGATCGAGGGCTTTGCCCTCGATGACGCCAATACGCCGGCCATTGCCAGCATCTGCAGGCAGGTCGACGGCATCCCCCTCGCCATCGAGCTGGCGGTCGGGCGGCTCAAGATGATGGGCCCTGACTGGCTGGCCGCCAATCTCAGCTCCTCGTTCCTGACGCTGCGTCGCTCCAGCCGGGCGGGACCCAAGCACCACCAGACCCTCAGGGGCATGCTCGACTGGAGCTACGATCTGCTCGAGCTCGAGGAGCAGACGCTGTTGCGCCGGCTTGCGGTTTTCGCCGGCGGCTGTTCGCTGGCGTCGGCCATGCGGGTGGTGAGCGGCGCGCCGATCGCTGAGGATCAGGTATTCGATCTGCTCTCGTCGCTGGTGGAAAAATCGCTGGTGGCGGTCGACCTGACGGAAGCCGAGCCGCGCTACCGGCTGCTCGAGACGACGCGCAGCTATGCCCTCGACAAGCAGAACGAGATCGCTGAGCCGGGCCGGCAGCGGCAACTCGCCGATTACCTGATCGAGCGGTTTACCGAGGCCGGGGAAAGCTGGCCGACGACCCCGACCCTCACCTGGCTGGGCCGCTACGAGCCGGAACTCGACAATGTGCGCGCCGCGCTCGAATGGGCCTTCGGCCAGGAAGGTGATGCGGCGCGCGGCGTGCAGCTGGCGACGCTGAACATCCGGCTGTGGGATGAGCTCTCCCTGTTCCGCGAACGCGGGCGCTGGAGCCAACTGGCGATGCAGCGCATCGACGAAACCGCCCCACCCGCCATCGCGGCGCGCCTCCACCTGGCGCGGACCTCCAACAGCGCGCATGGCGACGCTTCGGGCTTTTCCTATGCCGATCGGGCGGTGCAACTGTTCCGCTCCGCCGACCGGATGCTCGATCTCGGCGAAGCCCTGGGCCGCGCCGGCGCGGCGCTTTTGACCATCGAGACCATCGACAAGGCGCTGCCCTATCTCGAGGATGCGCTGAAAGTGCTCGAGCCCCTCGGCCCGACCAAACCGCTGGCCAGTTGCCTCCGCTCCAAGGGCGTGGCCGCCTATCTCGGTGGCGACGTGCAAGCGGCGCGGACCTTGATCGGCAGATCCATGGCGGTGTGCCGCAGCGTCGGCGATATCAGGGGAGTGGCCAGCGCGCAGATCGCGCTCGCCGAGATGGACTTCATTGCCGGCGACGTCACGAGCGCCATCGATGGCATCCGGCGCATGCTCGGCGGCCCCGACCATAACCGCCGGCAGGCCACCCTCGGCCTCAGCAACCTCGCCTCCTACCTGCTGTCCGATGGCAACACCGCCCTGGCACGGCAGGCCGCCGGCGAGAGCCTGCGCGAGGCGAGGGCCCTCGGCTGGCCGGGGGCAATCGTTCGCGCCAGCGAACACCTGGCGCTGGTTGCCGCGCTCGAAGGCGAGGCCGAACCCGCGGCCCGGCTGCTGGGCTTCACCGAAGCGTTCTACGCCAAAGGCAGCGCCAGCCGGGAATGGACCGAGCAAGTCACCCACCAGCGCCTCGTGGCGGAGCTGGCGCGGCAGCTGTCGCCGGCACGCCTGAGCGAAGCGATGGCGGAAGGCGCCACATGGAGCGAACCGCAGGCCATCGAGGCGGCCAGCACCGCCGGCCAGGGACCGCGCGCGCGGTAGTTGGAGTGGTTCGCGCCTGGAGTGTGCCCTGCGGAAGCGCCCGTTGTGCTCGACCTTGACCTACCCACCGGCTGTCATCCCAGCGAAAGCTGGGACCCAAGCTTCCACTGGCGCGGGCTGATGCATGGGTCCCAGCTTTCGCTGGGATGACACCGTGGGTGGGCACTTGCTGTGGTTAAGCCCACGCGTGACGTTATCGAGAACCAGTCAGCCCTCGGCGAGCGGCCAGACCTCGATGACGCCATGTGCCACGGCGCAGGGTGACTTCGAGGCCAGCTCGATGGCCTGTTCGAGGCTCGCGGCCTCGAGGATACCGAAGCCGGCGATCGGCAGCTCCGAGCGCAGGTAGGGGCCGGAAGTCGTTTCGGTGCCGCGGTCCTCCGGGTTGCGGACCTGCACGGGCTTGCCCGCCATGCCCATCAGCGCGCCGCCGGCCACCAGCCTGGCATCGTGCTGATGCGCCGCGTCGCGCAACCGTTCCGGCGTCCGCTGGTAGCCGGCTTCGTCGCCATAGCCGATCGTCACGAATTTCGGCATCTGCTCGTCCTCCGGAGGGTCCAACAAGGGTACCCCCCGCTAACGCTGCCCGAAGCGCGGTCGTTCCTTGCGGGTGGCTGAACCGATCCGGCACCGACACTGAACGAGATTCCCTCGCCGGTCTCAGCTTGCCCCTGCCCCCAAATGCCTTTATCCGCCAGCACATGACCTCAAAGAGCGCAGCGATGACCGTCGACCCCAAGGGCTTTGTCCTTGGCGCGATGGGCGTCGTCTTGATGTGCTGCATGGACGCGGTGGTGCGTGCGCTGGGCGCGGAACTCACCACGTTCCAGATCGTCTTCGTGCGCATGTATGGCGCCGCGCTCTGGCTCTGCATCTGGATCGCCTTCACCCGTGCAGATTGGCCGAAACTTGCCCGCTTCCGTCGGCACTTGCTGCGCGGGGCCATGCTGCTGGTCGTGGCGACGCTGTTCTTTTATGCCGCCAGTCACTTGCCGCTAGCCATCTGCACGGCGCTCGCCATGACGGCGCCCGTCTATGTGACGGTCCTGGCTGCACTGTTCTTCAAGGAGCCGATCGCACCGCGCGGCGTCATCGCATTGGCACTGGGCCTCTTCGGATCGGCGGCGATCGTTTTCGGCGGCAAGGTCGTCGTTCTCAACGGCGCGAACGATCTCCTCGCCTGGAGCAGTGCCGTCCTCGCGCCCGTGGTCTATGCGTCCACGCTGGTGGTGATGAAGCATCACTCCAAGGACGAGGGGGCGGCGGCGATGTCGCTGGGCCAGTCGATGGTGGCCGGAACCCTGGCGCTGCCACTGGCCCTGTTCGGCGCAATCCCGGAGCTCACACCCGCCCTCAGCTGGCAGGTGCCGCTCGTCGGCTTCCTCGGCGCCATGGGTTACCTGTTCTTCATCAACGGGCTGCAGCGCCTGCCGGTCTCGGTTTTTGCGGTTCTCGACTATACGGCACTGATCTGGGCGAGCCTGCTTGGCTTCATCTTCTATTCCGAACTCCCGGGCGCCCAGGTCTGGGTCGGGGGTGCGCTGATCATCACGGCCTGCGTGCTCACCGCCCAAAGCGTCCCCAAGCCTGCCCCCGCCACGGCTGCGCCGCCGCCGTAAGGCGATCCATACCCTCGGCCGTCTGCAGGTGAGGCGCGGCGTCGATCACCAGCCCCGGGGGATATGTCCGCTTCGGACGCAAATGAACTCGCGCGCCATCATGCGAGATCCTTGAATAGCGGTACTTTTGGCGCGTGCGCGTCGATCATGGTGGTGACCTTCCCAGCGAGGGGCAGGTTCTTCTTCTCGGCGTCCCAGACATCGCGGAACCGCTTTACGGTTTCGGTGGCAGTGTCGATCACCAGCTTTTCAGGCAACAGCGCTTTCGCGGCGAGGTGACGAAGTTCGTCCACGTTGAATTCCGCCATCTTCTTGGTGCGCGAGAAGTTCAGCGCAGCCGTGTCCTCCCCCTCAATGTAGGGGATCGTCGAGACGAGATCATATGCCGGGGACAGCGCCGCCGTGCGCGTGTCGGGATAGATCAACGACCAGTTTTTCAGGTGCATGTCGCCGTTGCCGATCAGCGCGCTGAACACCAGCCGGCGGATGTACTCGGCCGTGCCGGCATCTCCGGTTTCCGTGCCGATGACACGGCCGATATTGGCGTAGCTGGCGTGCTTGTACTTGTCCTCGGGGAACACGCCGAAGACCTGCGCGAAATCCTCGGTATGAACCTTGCCTTCGGGCGTGCGGTCAAAGCGGCTGACAGCGAGCGCCTGCCCTTTGAGTTCGCCAATCCCTTCCGGCATGCCGGAGATGGCGTCGATGTCTACGAGGCTGATGTCCGGCACGTCCATGCCGATCATCTTCGCCAGCGTCATCATTGAGAACTCGTTCTCGGGCACACCCGCGAATTGCTGCGACGGAAGTTTCACGATCCACGAGCCGCCGACGCCTTCGGCAGGGATCGTCAACCCGCCGCGCTTGTTATCGTTCTCCAGCGCCGAGAATTTCAGCTGCACGCCTGCAAGGGAGAAGCGGTAGGCATTGGGCTTTGCGCCTTGCGGCTCTTCCGCAGCATCGGGCGGCAGCTCCTCGCCTTCGACGGGGCTGACCGCAAGCGCGCCCGGCAGGTCGCGCCCGAGCATCCAGAGCAGGAAGAACTCGCGCTGCTGGTTCACGCCGGCGCGTTCGGCGAGATAGCGACGCAACTGGCCTTCCGGGAGCAGGTTTGAAAAGAACGGCGGCACGACGCGCTGCACCGGATTGAACGCCGTGCGCAGCCCGCCAAGGCTGTCCTTGTACGAGAGACTCAGGGTCGGACGGTTCTCGTCTTCGATGTAGTCTTCATTGAACGCGACGAGCGTGCGATCGCCCTGCACGCGCGTGAGGGTCGCGATAGCTTTGCCGTGCAACTGGACATTGAGGACCGAGACCTCAGGCATTGTCATCTCCCCCGTCGAGGCTGTAGGCGGGACCGGGCTCCGATGGTCTGGCGTGTGCCATGGTGTTGCGCAGGCGCTGGAGCGCTGTCGCTATGTCCTTCACCACCTGGGCTGACTGCGGACTTGCCTGGTACCGTTCAAGGCGGTCCATCTCGCCGCGCACTACCTGCATCTCCCCATCGGAAAGGTTCACCCGCCTGAGGAAGCGCAGGTACTCATCGATGCGATCAAGGTCGGCGGACGTGCCATAGAGGCTCTTCATCTTTTTCACGAGCCGCTCGGCCCGGGCGAAGCGCTTGTCGTTGGGCTGACCCGCGTGGATGTGCATGTCGGGCGTCGCCTGTGCGCGCATCAGGCCATTGATGGCTGGCAGCAGCTTCTTGGGGACCAGTACGACTTCAAGGTCCAGCGCGCGCGCCATATCTATGAAGCTGGCGAGGCCAGGCTCCATCTTGCCGCTCTCAATCTGGGAGATGTGGCTTTGGGTCTGGCCGGTGCGGTCACTTAGTGCGCGCTGGCTTAGGCCAAACGCTTCACGCACTTCCCGCACCTGCCCGATGAGATGCTCGCTTTTGTACCCCATGATGCATAATCCTATATCTACACCAGATCATGATACAGGATGCTATATCAGCGTTATGCGCCCCGCTTCAAGACTGATACCATATAATGATCATCACATCATTTTGATACAGGATAATGGATCATTGCCGGATACGGGAATGTGCTGTAGCCGGTCCCATAGCGCAAAGCTGCCAGGATGAGCCGCCACCGCAACGACGAAGCCCACCCTGCCCCCCACCGCGCCAGTACCGGCCTTACCCCCTACTCCGCCACCGTCCCCTCCGACAGCTGCCGGATCGGCAGCAGCAGGGTCAGTTTTGTGCCCTCTGGCCCCGACTCCACCGTGAGTCTCGCGCGCATGGCGCTGGCGCGGCGGGCCTGGTTGGCGAGGCCGCGGCCGGTGCGCGGGGCGGCGGGGTCAAAACCCTTGCCGTTGTCGGAGACGCTGATGACGATATCGCCGGCGGCGACGCCGGTGCTGACCGTCGCCTCGGTGGCGCCGGCGTGCTTGATGATGTTGGTGAAGGCCTCCTGCAGCACCCTCAGGATATGCAGCGCGTAGCTGTGATCGAGCCAGAACACCGGCGGCACGTCGCGCACATTCCAGTTGAGCTTGATGCCGGTGCTCTCGAGCCGCGGCTCGAGGCGAAACCGCAGCGTGCCGAGCAGCAGCAGCAGGTCGGTTTCGACCGGCTCCATCGCGTCGATGGTGAGCTTCAGGTCGTCGATACAGCCCTGAAGGATCTGCTTGAGCTCGGTCTCGTCGAGCCGGCCGCGCTCCACCATGCGCAGCGCACCGAGCAGCGACGAGCCGAGCCCATCATGCATGTCTTCGCTGAGCCGCTGGCGTTCATGCAGCAGCAGTTCGCGCTGCTCGATCTCGCGCACCCGCTGGTGGCTGGCGACGAGCTCGGCTTCGCGCTCGCCCAGCCGTTCGGCCAGCACGGCGTTGGCTTGCTCGACCGCATCCATCGCTTTCAGATAGTGCGCCAACACAATGTGAAAGAAGGCAAAAACCAGCGCCACCTGCACGAACGGCAGGATGAAGTAGCCCTCGATGCTGATCAGGTTGTTCTGCAGCAGCAACTCGTTGAGCCCCAGATAGGCGGTGAGCAGCACCCAGGCCGCCAGCACCAGCCCCTCCATCGATTGCTGCCGCCAGGCGGCGCGGATCGACGAGATGCCGACGAGGTTGCAGACGACGAAGGCGGCCGCATAGGCAAAGGGCGCGGTGAGCGTGGGGTCGAGCGCCGCCTCGAACAGCGGCAGCGTGACCAGCCCCATGGCGAGCGTCGCGCCGCCGACAATGGCGGTGATCCAGCGCGCCCGGATCTGTAAGACGCTGATCAGGAACAGGTGCGAAATCGCCACCATCCACATCGTCGAGTTGACCGTCAGCCAGCCGAACCAGCGATCGTCGATCGGCAACCGCTCGAGCCCGAGATGGTTGTGCAGCCCGCGAATGAAGGTCGCCGCCGACATCAGGAAGAACAGGAGGTAGAGCCGCTCGCGCCGCCGGAACCAGACCAGGAGCGAGAACACGCCGCTCGCGAGGAACGCGGCGCCGGTGAGATAGGAGAGCTCGGCCGCAAAGAAATTGCGCACCATGTAAGCGGGGCCGACCTCATCGAAATTGCCGACCCAGAGGCTCGACAGCGCCCCGCCGATGCCCCGCACATGCTGCAGCCGGATGACGATGGAGCTGAACGGCACTGCCCCCTCGGTGACATCGAGCGCGATGCGCAGCGGCCGGTTCGAGCCGTTCCATTGGAGGTTCGCGTGCGACTGGTACTGCAACCGGCCATCGACATAGACGGCGATACTGCCGTCGGATTTCCAGCGCGGAATATAGAGATAGCCCTTGTCGGCCGGCGACACGGCCTGAGGCAGCATGGTGCGATACCAGGTGATCTGCGTATCGGGCGCATCGCCATTGCCCTGCTGCGACAGCGCCAGCTTCGGCATCGCCGCATTGGGCAGCGATACCGGCACCCAGGGGCCGGCGAGGCTCAGCGGATCGAGTGTGGCGGACGGCGGCTGATAGCCGACAGTGCTCTCGACCGCGAGTTCGGCCTCGGTGAGGTGAATGCCGCTCGGTTGGGTGATGAGATGCAGCACCACCGCGGCGGCGATGACGATGCCCACCGCGGCGAGATAGCGCCAGAGCAGCCTATAGAAGGCCATGGCTGCGCGCCTCGAAGATCGCCTCGGCCTTCGAGCTTACCTCGAGCTTCTGGTAGATGCGGCGCACGAAGGTCATCACCGTGTTGCGCGTCACCCCCATCAGCTCGGCGATCTCGTCATAGCTGAAGCCCTTGGTAATCAGCTCCAGCGCCTGCTTTTCGCGCGGCGAGAGCAGCGCCGATGGTGATGACGGCGGCAGCGGCGCCGCCGGCTGCAGCCGCAGCAGGATCTTGCGGGCGATGCGCGGGCTGATCGGGCTGCCGCCGGCATTGAGGGTGCGGATATCGTCGGCGATGCGGCTCTCGGAGCTGTCCTTGAGGAGGTACCCGGCGGCGCCGGCCTCGATCGAGGGGATGACGTGCCGATCGTCGGCGAAGGTGGTCGCCACCATGATGCCGCACTCCGGCCAGGCGCGGTGCGCGGCGCGGATCACCTCGATGCCCGAGCCATCGGGCAGCCCCAGATCGACCACCAGGATATCGGCGGGCGGGCCAGCCAGCAGCGCCAACGCCTCTGCGACGTTCTCGGCCACGGCATGGAGCAGCATATCCTCGGCCGCGGCGATGGCAGCGCTGAAGCTGCCGCGGAACGATTGATCGTCCTCGACCACCATCACCTTGAGCGGCACCGACCCTGTCGCCACGGAACTCCCCTGCCCCTCCAGCCCCTTCAGGGGCTGCGCTCCAGCTCTTAGCACCGTCCCAGCTACGTGCTTGTCGCTATTTCTAGCGATATGTGAGCTTTCCCATCCGCTCAATAGTGCCCCCTGCCGCCCCGCGGCGGTTGCCTCATGCGCCGCTGCGGGCCGCGACCTCTGGGGGGACTATCCATGCACGCAGCCAATCGTCAGTCGCGCCTCGCTCCGCTAGTCGCCGCCTTGCTGACAGCGACGGCGCTGAGCGTGCTCGCGGCAAGCCCGGCTGTGGCGCAGACGGCCACCTGGTCCGGCGGCATCTCGGATGACTGGTTCACCAGTGGCAACTGGCTCGGCGCCCCGCCGGACAATACGCGCGACGTGGTGGTGAACGGCGCGACAGCCGCAGAGATCGCCGGCAGCGGCGAGGCCGAAGCCGGGACCCTCAGGATCGGCGAAGGCGTCGCGGGTACGCTCAGCATCACCGAAGGCTCGCTCCAGGCCTATCACACCAGCATCGGCACGGATGGCGGCACCGGCAAGCTCTCGGTGATCGGCTCCGGTTCCAGCTTCGACTCGATGACCTCGATCGCCCTCGGCGTCCGTTCCGACATCCCGTTCGACCCCGGCAATGGCGAGCTCGAAATCCTCGAGGGCGGCGCGGTTTCCAGCAACCAGGGCTCCATCGGCGATGCCGCGGGCTCGGAGGGAACTGTCACCATCGACGGCGCCGGCTCCAACTGGAGCACCCGTCTCGAGGGCGTCGGCATGTTTGTCGGCAATGGCGGCAAGGGCACGCTCACCGTTCGCAACAGCGGCTCGGTCAATGCCAACGGTACCTGGCTCGGCTACGGGGCCGGCTCGGACGGTACGCTGACCGTCACCGGCGCCGGCTCCCGCTACATCGACGAGGGCGACATGTATGTCGGCCGCTTCGGGACCGGCACGGTGGAGATCAGCGCCGCCGCCTATGTCGAAATCTTCAAGTCGCTCTATGTCGGTTTTGGCGCCAAGGGCACCGTGAGGGTGGATGGCGCGGACACCCTGCTGGAGGTGCATGGCGACATCGTCGTCACCAGCCCCGGTGAAGACAGTTTCGTGGTCAGCGGCGGCGCCAGGGTCGAGAGCACCACCGGCTATATCGACAGCGGTGCCGGCAGTGATGACATCGCAGCAGCGCTCGTTACCGGCGCCGGCTCCAGCTGGGTGATGGGCGTCGACGGACTGACCATCGGCCTCGAGGGCAAGGGCGCCCTGACGGTGACCGATGGCGGGCATGTCGAAGCGGGTGAGATCGAGCTCGGCATGCGCGAGGGCGCATCGGGCACGCTGACCGTCTCCGAAGGCGGCACCGTCGTTTCCGATTACGTGATGATGGCCGGCGAAGGCGCCAGCGCCGAACTAAGGCTCGAAAGCGGCGGCCAGCTCAGCGCCAAGCAAGTGCAGCGCTATGAGGGCGCCGGCACCGTGGTGTTCGATGGCGGCACGCTGAAGCTCACCGACACCCAGTTCTTTCTGTTCGACGGGTTTCAGACCGGTGATATCACCCTCGAGGAGGGCGGCGGCACCATCGATACCGGCACGCTCAATATCTCCATGAACCCTGGCCTCGTCGGCGAGGGCGGCTTCACCAAAAAGGGTACCGGCACGCTCAGCCTGAAGGGTGCCAGCACCTATACCGGCCCCACGCTGATCAGCGCCGGCACGCTTCGGGCGCGTGTCACCGACGCGCTGTCGGCCGCCAGCGCCTATGAGGTTGCCGCCGGCGCGACGCTGAGGATCAGCCCCAAGACCAACCAAACCATCGGCGGCCTCGCCGGCGCGGGCACCGTGCAGCTCGACCCGCCGAGCGACGACGATCCGGCCGCGCAACTGACCCTTGGCGGCAACAACGCCTCGACCAGCTTCAGCGGCGTGCTCGCAGGGACGGGCAAGCTGATCAAGACCGGCACCGGCACGCTGACGCTCAGCGGCAACAACAGCTTTACCGGCGCTGTCACGGTGAGCGGCGGCGGGCTCAACGTGCTCGGCACCCTTCTCGCCAATGTCGAGGCGCAGAGCGGCACCCGGCTTGGCGGCAACGGCAGCTATGGCGGCATCGCACTGGGCGATGGCGCGGTGCTGGCGCCCGGCAACTCGATCGGCGCGCTGACCACGGGCACGCTGAGCCTCGGCGCCGGTTCGTTCTACGATGTCGAGTTGAGCGATGGCGGCAACACCGCGGGCGTCCACAACGACATCACCCATGTCACCGGCACGGCGACGATCGATGCCGGGGCGACGATCCGGGTGCTGGCGGAAAACGGCATCGACGATGGCAGCAGCTATGTGCCGGGGCTCGTCTACACCATCATCGACGCCGGTAACCTGACGGTCGCGGCAGCGCCCGAGATCATCGACAATTTCGCCTACGTCAACTTCACCGGCAGCCATGATGGGCAGAGTTTCTACCTCACCTCCAGCATGGAAGCGGTGAGCTTCTGCCTCGAGAACAGCACCGCCAACCAGTGCGCGGCGGGCGATGCGCTGTTCGATCTGGGGCCCGGCAATGCCGGCTTTGCCCTGTTCCAGGGCCTCAGCGAAGCCGAAGCCCCCGCAGCTCTCGACGCCATTTCGGGCGAGGCGCATGTCTCGCTGCGCAACGTGCTCGAACAGAGCTTTGCCCTGCTCGGCCAGAACCTCAACCGGCGGAGCGCCGCGGGGCTTTCGAGTGCCGGCGGGGCGGCAGGGCCGATGGGCTATGCCGCGGCGCCGGGCAATATCGGCGTCAGCGCCATCGACGATGCGACGACACCGGGCACGGCGCGGCCGTGGCTTGGCGTGCTCGGCAGCACCGGCCGGCTTGATGGCGACGGCAATGCCGCCGAAATCGGCTGGAGCACCGGTGGGCTGGCGATCGGCTATGAGAACGAGATCGACCTAGGCGCCGGCAGCGCCTTCGGCGGCGTGGCGCTCGGCTATCAGCACGGCCAGGGGATCGTCGACGTCCGCAACTCGGAGACGGCATTCGACACCTTGCAGGCTGCGGCCTATGGCGGCTGGAGCGACGGCGCCAGCAGCCTGCTCGGCACGCTCTCGGTGGGAACCGCGCATGTCGCGACCGACCGGACCATTGCGATCGGCAACAGCACGCAGGTGGCCAATGCCGACTACTGGACGCAGGCGGCCAACCTGGCGCTCGAAGCCTCCTACGCGTTCGAACTGGGCAACGGCCTGAGCGTCGCGCCGCTCGGCACGCTCAACCTCGGCTGGCTCGGCCAACAGGGCTTCACCGAAACCGGCGCTGGCGCCTTCAACCTGACAAGCGCGGCCACCAGCAGCCTTGCCGCCGCAGCCGGGCTCGGGCTTTCGGTTGGCCAGCAGCTGGCGCTGGAGAGCGGCACGCTGGCACTCGAGGCCCGCGCTTTGTACGAACAGAGCCTCACCGATACCGCACAGACAGCGGCCTTCAGCTTTGCCGGCGGCAGCACCCCCTTCAGCATCAGCGGTGTGCCCACTGAGGCCAGTTGGGTCCGCGTCGGCGCCGGGCTTGCCTATGAGCTGAACGATGGCCTGGCGCTGCAAGCCAGTTATGACGGGCGGTTCTCGGCGAATGGGCAGTCGCACCAGGCGAGTGCGTCGATTGGCGGGAGCTTTTAGGGGGCTTGAGTGCCTTCCAAAAACCCCCTCTCTGGCGAAAACTTGGACTTAGCTGCGCTAAGCCCAAGTTTTCGCTTTCTCCCCGCCAAGGGGGAGAGTCCCGACTGAGACTCAGGTGTGGGTGGAAGCCACCGCTCTTCTCCCCCTTGGCGGGGGAGAATGGAATTTCTTGGGCTTAGCTTCTTGGCTAAGCCTCAGAAATTCCAAGAGAGGGGGCGCTGGAGGGCACGATGGCGCCCCCTACCCACCCACCATATGATCCGCCACACTGTAGCTGTGGCTCGCCTGGTAGGCGTTGCGGCCGCGGTTCAGGTGGGTGAGGTTGAAGCGGCGGATGGCGCGCAGCATGCGGGGGATAGCGAGCAGCTGCTCGAGCGCTGCAACGCCCCGTGCCTTGACGCCGAATATGTCGGCGCCGGCGGGGAAGAACCAGCCGATGTCTTCCGGCGCCGCGACAGACTGCTCGAGCCAGGCGGTATCGAGCTGCTCCGGCGTCACCGAGCCATCGGTGGTGAAATCGCTGAGGTGCAGGATGAAGCGGCCGCGTAAGCCTTCGCCATCGGCATAGAGGGTGAAGAACTCCATCCAGCTGGCATTGACCCGCACCAGCGGCTTGTCGGAGGTGGATGGCAGGCACGACACCGACCACCAGAAGCGCTCGGTCCGGCGTGGCATGGGGAGGCAGTCCCGGCCATAAATCCCCAGCAGCTTGAACACCGCCTCAGCCTGCGGCCGCGCCGCGAGTTTGTGATAGCGCGGCAGGTACTTGAAGCGCAGTTCCACCGATTCCGGACGCTCGTCGGCATCCTCGAGCGCCCCGCCCTCCAGCCAGGCCCGCTGCTGCTCAAGGCTGAGGAGCTGACGGAAACCGCTGGTCTCGCCACGCTTTCTGGTGGCCTTGCCGCTCGCCATTCCCGCCTCCATAGACAGACCTGTCTGTCTTTCTAGTGAGCCATCTGCAGAACGTCAAGCCCTGCCCGGCATCGGGGGTTGCGACGACTACGCAGAAACGCGCAGTCCGGACATAGTATTTCATCAGGGAATTATTGTGGTCGGCGGTGGCAACTGCTTTGCCAATACACCCGACGCAAAACACACCAACGCACACTTAAGGTGATTTGCGATGGTTGAGAACTGGTTACCAATACAGTGGCGACGCGGACAAAAGCCATGGGACGCTCGATGCCGCAATTGCCTGCCGGGGGCGGGCACCAGGCAATGGAGGCACATTTGTCCGGATCGACCGACCTATCCGCAACGCTCAAGACCCGACTTGATTTCATTGGCCTCGATGCCGACGCCCTGGCGCGCATCAGCCAGGTTCAGCCTTATGTCGACAAGCACCTGCCGGTAGCGCTGCGCGGCTTTTACGAAAAGATCGCCGGCGTGCCCGAGGTCAGCCGCTTCTTCGCCGATGACAGCCAGGTCAAGCGCGCCCAGGGCAGCCAGATCGACCACTGGAAGAAGATCGCCGCCGGCCGCTTCGACGAGGATTATGTGCGGGCAACGCAGCGCATCGGCCTGCGGCACGCCAAGATCGGGCTCGAGCCGCGCTGGTACATTGGTGGCTATGGGGTGATCGTCGAGCAACTGGTGAAGGGCGTGGTGCACGATTTCATGGTCGATGCGCTGAAGCTCCACCCCACCGGGCTGATGGGATTGAAGCGCACCGAAGCCGCCCGCGTGCTCGACGATGCCGACCGGCTGGCCGCCGCGCTTTCCGATATCCTCAAGGCCGTGCTGATCGATATCGACCATGCGGTGAGTATCTATTTCGATAAGGTCACCGAGGAGGCCGCCGACCTCGCGCAATCGAACGCCGACAAGGTGATGCGCGCCGTGACCGCCACCGGCAGCGCGCTCAAGAAGCTCAGCGCCGGCGACCTCAGGGAGCGGATTACCGCCGAGTTCGATACGGCGCTGCAGCCGCTGAAGGACGACACCAACAATGTCGCCGAGCGGCTCAACGAGATCGTCGCGCAGTTGCGCGGCACCTCGGGCGCACTGAAGACGGCGACCGGCGAAATCCTCTCGGGCGCCAACGATCTGGCCGAGCGCACCAGCAAGCAGGCTGCCGTGGTGGCGCAGACCTCGTCGGCAATGGATCAGCTGGCCGAGACGGTGGCCGAGAACGCCCGGCGCGCCGATGCCGCCAACACCAAGACCCGCACCGTGGCGCAGAACGCCGAGGAAGCCGGCTCGGTGATGACGCTCGCCAACGAGGCGATGGAGCGCATCTCCTCGTCCTCGGCCAAGATTTCCAACATTATCGGGCTGATCGACGACATCGCCTTCCAGACGAACCTCTTGGCGCTCAACGCCTCGGTGGAAGCGGCCCGGGCGGGAGATGCCGGCAAGGGCTTCGCCGTGGTGGCGGTGGAGGTGCGGCGGCTGGCGCAATCGGCGGCCAACGCCTCGGCCGAGGTGAAACTGCTGATCGAGCAATCGACCACCGAGGTAGCGGGGGGCTCCAAGCTGGTCTCCGAAGCCGGCGCCAAGCTGGAGCTGATGCTGTCGGGCATCCGCGAGAACAGCTCGCTGATCGAGGGTATTGCCCATGCCACGCAGCGGCAATCGGGCACTATCAGCGAGGTCACCACCGCCGTGCGCCAGATCGACGAGATGACCCAGCACAATGCGGCGCTGGTGGAAGAGACCAATGCGGCGATCGAGCAGACCGAGGGCCAGGCGCAGCAGCTCGACCGGATTGTCGATGTGTTCGTCGTTTCCGAGGAGCCGAATGGCGGTTTTGGCGAGCTGCGGCAGAGCCGGCCGCCCCGCCTGGCGCGGGCGGGCTGAGAGGGCGGCGGGGCTCGGCGAAGCGATCGCTGACGCCGGAGGATCGGGTGCGGACGATCCCCCGGCATATTGCCGAGCCCGCCTTGCGACGGCCGGAGCGCGATCGTAGCTTCGGGAGTAGAAGTGCGACGGGGCAACCATGCCGCGGGTCCTTGCGGGCAAACTTCAATCGAGCATCACGCGGATCCAGTCGGCGGCTGATTTCGGCGCGCTGATGCACGCCCTCTCCGACGGGTTGGGCGCCTTCGGTATCGACGGCTTCCTGCTGGCGCTGGACTTCAGCAGTGCCGAACAGATGCTGGCGACCCCGTTCAAGCAGCTGCCCGGCTATGTCGGACGGCTGCGCGAGCTCAACCTCCTGGCTGGCGATCCGATCATCGCCCGCATCCTGGGCGGCGACACCGGCTTCAGCTTCAACACCCACACGCTGGCGCGGGAGGCCGCCGACCCGCGCTGGCGCGCGCTGGTGCTGGAGGCTCCCCCGGTATCCGGCACGGTGTTGCCGCTGCCCAGCGCCGCCGGGCTGAAGAGCGTCGCCATTGTCAGCGTTGAGGCCGGCCTGCCGCTCGATGCGCTCGCCATCGATTGCGCCGGCATCATCGCGCGGGTCGCGCAGATGCGAGCCCAGTTGCCGGCAGTGGCAGATGGCGGCGGCGACCGGCGGCTGCTCGCCGCCAACCTCAGCAGCGTGCAGCTCGAGGTGCTGACCTGGGCCGCCAAGGGCAAATCCAACGCCGACATCGCCATCATCACCGGCCAATCGACCCGCAGCGTCAGCTACCACATGAGCGAGATCCTCAGAAAACTCGACGTCTCCGGCCGCAGCCAGGCCATTGCGCTGCTGGCGCGGACCGAACGCTGAGGGCCGAGGCGGCCCTACCAACTGTCGGGCCTGAGCTCGCGCATGTGGCGTGCCGCCTCGAGCAGTTGCCGGCATTGGGGCCAGGTAATGTCGGGGTTGATGACGCTGACCCAGCGCATCCGGCCATAGACCGGGTGCGGGAACAGCGTGTCGATCGCCTGGTAGTCGAAGCTGGCGGCCTCGAGCTGCCGCCGGCTGGTGATGGTGGGAAACAAGGTGCTGAAGCTCGCCTTGTCGGTGGGCATGTTGAGCCGGAACACCCCATGGCGATCGAGCCCCGAGGCGCTGTCATAGGCATCGTCATGGGTGACGATGGTGGCAAAGGGGAACTTCTGCTCCGCCCCGACAAAGAAGAAGTAATCCGGCGAAGTCTCGTGCACCGTTACCCCCTCGAGGCCGAGCAGGAAGGCGCGGATTTCGGCAATGCTGGCCATGTCATATCCTCTGGTAGCCAAATTTGGCTACTGGCTATCGGCTTTGGCCAAATTTGTCTACCCTCGGGAATCACGAGGTGAGAATGAACGTCACGCGATTGCTGGTGCTCGGCGCGATCCGGGCCAATGGCCGCGCCCATGGCTATGCTATCAGGCAGACGCTGGAGGATTGGCAGGTGCAGAGCTGGACCCGGCTGCACTCGGGCTCAGTCTACCATGCGCTGACCCAGCTCGAAAAAGAGGGGCTGCTCGCCGTCGAGGCCGAGGCCGCCGGCAATCGCGGCCCGGGAAAGACCCTGTTCGTCACCACGCCGGCGGGTGACGCCGAGTTCTTCGCCCTGCTGCGCGAAGCGCTCGGCAGCTTCGACCTGATCGAACTGAGCGCCGGCCTGGCGCTGGTCGACGCCCTGCCCGAGGCGGAGGGGCGCGAGCGGCTGGCGGCGACGGCACAGCAGCTGCGCGAGAACGTGGCACGGCTCGAGGCGATTGCTGCAGTGACGCCGGCGGGCGCGGGAACGCCACGGACGCAGGATCTGCTGATGCTGTGGGGTGCGAATCTTGCGGCGTCGGCGGCGGTGCTGGAGCGGATTGCGCGGGGTTAGGCAGGCACCGAGATCGGCAGCGATGATGTTCTGCCATCGTGCCCTGCAGCGCCCCCTCTCTTGCAAAATCTAAGGCTTAGCCAAACGGCTAAACCTTAAGAGCCTGACTCAAAAGTCATTTGGGATTGGTTTTGCGGCGATCCTGCGGATGATAGTCCTGAGATGGGCGATAAAGATCCAAGCTTGAGCTGATGCGATTGATGCTTCGAAGTCCTTGGCGAGC
>JAESFN010000420.1_pt1 | contig 41883 bp, 40 predicted proteins | sample 9269411 | NCBI WGS metagenome assembly JAESFN01 (sample SAMN14505399, study PRJNA617100) | algae metagenome | isolation source: Iphinoe sp. HA4291-MV1 and co-occurring heterotrophs from trail next to... | place: USA: Maunawili Falls, Hawaii | collected 2009-07-25
TATGGCCCCTACAAGGGCGTGATCGAGGGCCGGAAGAACGGCGTGCTGATCTCCAACGGATCGGGCGAGGCGAATGCCTATGCGCTCGGTTCGCTGGAGGAGCGCGGCATCCTGATGGTCGCGCCTGGCGATCCCCTGTACGAAGGCATCATCATCGGCGAGAACGCCAAGCCGGACGACCTCGAGGTCAATCCGATGAAGGCGAAGCAGCTGACCAACTTCCGCGCCTCGGGCGGCAAGGACGATGCGATCCGCCTGACTCCGCCGCGCCGCCTGACGCTGGAACAGGCGATCGCCTATATCGACGACGACGAGCTGGTCGAGGTCACGCCCAAAAGCATCCGCCTGCGCAAACGCCACCTCGATCCGCACGAGCGGAAGCGGGCGTCGCGAGCGAAGGCGGCTTAGCGTCGCGACGCGGCCGTTGCTCGCTTCATCGGATCAGACGGAACGCAAACGCCTCCCGTGAGTTGCCCGGATTCCTGTTCAGGGAGGTTGATGATGCGTTTCAAGTTGCTCAGCACTGTTCTCGTTTCGGCCAGCATGGCTGCCGCGCCCGCGATGGCCGCGGCGCCGTCCTCGGCGTCCAAGCTGTCGGTCGTCGGTTCGCGTACCTCTGCGTCTGGCGGCGACTCCAAGCTTGAAGGCGGCTCGGGTGCTCTGATCGGTATCGCGGTCGCGCTCGGCATTGTCGCGATCGGCGTGCTGGCTGCCGTCAACTCCGACGACGATAACGACAACCCCGTCAGCAGCTAGTCGAACAGGCTGGAGACCGAGCTTTCGTCGGCGATCCGGCGGATCGCTTCGGCCAGAAGCGGCGCGATGGTGAGAGTGCGGATGCGCTTCGACCCCGCGACCGCTTCGGTCGAGGCGATCGAATCGGTGATGACCAACTCGGTCAGGCTCGATCCATCCACGCGCGCCACGGCGCCGCCGGATAGTACGCCGTGACTCACATAGGCGACGACGTCCTCGGCGCCCGCTTCGCGCAACGCGGCGGCCGCATTGCAGAGCGTCCCCGCTGAATCGACGATATCATCGATGAGCACACAGAAGCGGCCTTCCACGTCGCCGATGATGTTCATCACCTCCGATTCGCCCGGCCGTTCGCGGCGCTTGTCGACGATCGCCAATGGCGCGTTGTTGAGCCGCTTGGCGAGCGCCCGGGCGCGCACCACGCCGCCCACGTCCGGCGACACGACCATCAGGTTCTGCGCGGGAAAGCGCGCGAGAATGTCAGCCGACATGACCGGCGCGGCATAGAGATTGTCCGTCGGGATATCGAAAAAGCCCTGGATCTGGCCGGCATGGAGATCGACCGACAGCACGCGGTTCGCACCCGCCACCGTGATCAGATTGGCGACCAGCTTGGCCGAGATCGGCGTGCGCGGCCCCGGCTTCCGGTCCTGCCGTGCATAGCCGAAATAAGGAATGACCGCTGTGATCCGCCTTGCCGACGAGCGTTTCAGCGCGTCGATGCAGATCAGCAGCTCCATCAGATTGTCGTTCGCCGGAAAGCCCGTCGGCTGCAGCACGAACACGTCCTCGCCGCGCACATTCTCGTTGATCTCGACGAACACTTCCTCGTCGGCGAAGCGGCGCACGCTCGCTTCGGTGAGCGGCATTTCAAGATAGTCGGCGATCGCCTTCGCCAGCGGCAGGTTGGCGTTTCCGGATAGAAGTTTCATTGCGGCCCCGGCGCTGTCACGATTCTGTCGCGGTCCTTAGAACCGTCCGGCAGTCGCGTGAACCCTTCCCGATTGAAAGGGCCAGGGCTAGAGGCTCGAACATGACCGACCGGCTCCGCATCGCTCTTGTCCAGATCGCCCAGCGTGTTGGCGATTTGGCCGGAAACGCGGACGCGATGCTCGCCTGGCGTGACAACGCGGCGGGCGCCGATCTGGTCGTCTTTCCCGAAATGCAGCTGATCGGTTATCCGCCTGAGGATCTGGTGCTGAAACCCGCCCTGATCGCGCGGGCGGCCGAGCAGCTGGATCGTCTCGCCGCCGCGACCGCCGATGGCGGCCCCGCTATGCTGGTCGGCACCGTTCGGCTGGAGGAGGGGCGCCTTTACAACACGCTGAACCTGCTCGACGGCGGCAAGGTCGTCGCCGTCACCCGCAAGCACGAACTTCCGAACTACGGCACGTTCGACGAGAAGCGCTGGTTCACGCCGGGTCCGCTGCCAGAGCCGATCGATTGGCGCGGCGTGCGGCTTGGCCTGCCGCTGTGCGAGGATATTTGGTTCCCGCCGGTCTGTGCGCATCTGAAAGAGCGGGGGGCGGAGCTTCTCATCGCGCCGCACGGCAGCCCCTATGAGATCGACAAGGACGATCTGCGCATGGGCCAGATCGTGGCGGCGCGCGTCGCGGAAACCGGTCTGCCGCTCGTGTTCCTGAACCGGGTCGGCGGCCAGGACGAAGTGGTGTTCGACGGTGCCTCCTTCGTGCTGAACGGCGACGGCACGCTCGCCTGGCAGCTTTCCGACTGGGAAGAGGCGATGGCGATGACCGAATGGGAGCGGAGTCCGGACGGCTGGCACTGCCTGCCGGGTGACATGCACGGCCTCGATCCGCACCCTGCCGATATCTATCATGCGATGATGGTTGGCCTGCGCGACTATGTGAACGCGAACCGGTTTCCCGGTGTCGTGCTCGGCCTGTCCGGCGGCATCGACAGTGCGCTGTCCGCCGCCGTCGCGGTCGATGCGCTGGGCGCGGACCGGGTTTGGGGCGTGATGATGCCGTCGCGCTACACGGGCAAGGAGTCGCTGGAGGATGCCGCTGCCTGCGCGCGGATGCTCGGCATCAAGCTCGACACCATCCCGATCGAGCCGGCCGTTGAAGCGTTCGGCGCGATGCTGGCGCCTGTCTTCACCGGCCGCCAGCCCGATCTGGCCGAGGAGAATATCCAGTCGCGCATTCGTGGTGTGACCCTGATGGCGCTCTCCAACAAGTTCGGCCACATGCTGCTCACCACCGGCAACAAGAGCGAGATGTCGGTCGGCTACGCGACCATCTATGGCGACATGGCCGGCGGCTATTCCGTGCTGAAAGACGCCTACAAGACCACGGTGTTCGAGCTCAGCCGCTGGCGCAACGCCAACCGGCCGACGCTCGCGCTGGGCGGCGACGGGCCGGTGATGCCGGTCCGCGTGATCGACAAGCCGCCCTCGGCAGAGCTGCGCGCCGACCAGAAGGATTCGGATTCGCTGCCGCCCTATGACGAGCTCGATCCCATCCTGCACGGCCTGGTCGAGGAGGAACTGTCGGTCGCCGAAGTCGCCGCGCGCGGCCATGATCCCGCGACCGTCGCCCGTATCGAGCGCCTGCTCTATGTAGCCGAATATAAGCGCCGCCAGGCCCCGCCCGGCGTGAAGCTCGGCAAACGCAATTTCGGCCGCGACCGCCGCTATCCGATCACCAATGCGTTTCGGACGGTCTAGCGTCGATACGTAAACTGGCCTATATTCTGGCCAGAAAGGCTCTCTACCATGCGTCATGTCCCTCTCGCCGCCTTCAAGGATCGTGCGTCCGAGTTCATCGCCGCTGCCGAGCGTGGCGAGGAAATCATCGTTACCAGGCATGGCAAGCCGGCCGCCCGCATCACGACCGCGGTTGATCGGGAAGAGCGGCAACGCCGAACCCGGGAAGCATTAATCGGATTGGCCGATTTGCGCGCCAAAATGCGTAAAGGCGGACGCACTGCGACGCTTGAAGAGGTAATCGGCTGGAAGAATGAGGGTCGGCGTTGAGCCTCGCCGTTGTCGACGCCTCGATCGTTGGCCCTCTTATCTTCGAGGACGAGCAGCCTGACCTGACGCCGGAACTGGAAGCCGCTCTTGTCTCACACCAGTGTTTGACGACAGCGCATTGGCGTCTGGAGGTCGCAAATCTGCTTCTGATGGGCGTCAGGCGAGGAAGGGCTCTTCTTGCGGAAGAAAAACGGGCTCTGGATCTCCTCGACAGCCTTGGGCTGGAGCAGGATGCCGACACGGCGGGCAAAGCGTGGCCGGAAACCTATGCGCTTGCAACAAGGCATCAGTTGACGATTTACGACGCCGCGTATCTTGAACTTGCGGTGCGATCGTCCGCCACGCTCGTCACATTTGACATGAGACTGCGTGAAGCAGCCGTTGTCGAAGGCGTCGAGCTTATTCCGAGCCAATTATGACTATCATCACACGTTTCGCGCCGTCGCCGACCGGGCGGCTGCATGTCGGCAATCTGCGCACTGCGCTGCACAATTGGCTGTTCGCGCGCCGGGAAGGCGGGCGGTTCCTGCTTCGCATCGACGATACCGACGGCGCGCGGTCCGAGAAGCGGTTCGTCGACGCGATCCGCGCCGATCTCGCCTGGCTCGGTCTCGACTGGAACGGGGAGGAGCGGCAGTCGGCGCGGTTCGATGCCTATGAAGCGCGGTTCGCGGCGTTGCGCGAAACGGGCCGGGTTTATGCCTGCTACGAAACACCGCAAGAGCTGGAGCTGAAGCGCAAGATCCAGCTCGGGCGCGGTCTGCCGCCGGTCTATGACCGCGCCGCGCTGGCGCTGAGTGAGGGCGAGCGCGCGAAGCTGGAAACCGAGGGCGTCCGTCCGCACTGGCGCTTCCGGCTGGACCATGACGCGCCCATCGTCTGGGACGATCTGATCCGCGGGCCACAGCGTTTCGATCCAAAGCTGATGAGCGATCCGGTCGTGCGCCGCGCGGATGGGTCGTGGCTTTACCTGCTTCCCTCGGTGATCGACGACATCGAAATGGCGGTGACGCACGTGGTGCGCGGCGAGGATCACGTGTCCAACACCGCCACGCAGGTGCAGATGTTCGGGGCGATGGAAGCCGCGCCGCCCGCCTTCGCGCACGAAGCGTTGTTGACCGGCAGCGAGGGCAAACTCTCCAAGCGCCTCGGCGCGACCGACACCGACCATTGGCGCGAGGAAGGTATCGAGCCGCTGGCGCTGGCGGCGAAGCTGGCGCGGATCGGCACCAGCCTGCCCGTCGAGCCGGTGGCCTCGCTGCAGCCGCTGATCGATCGCTTCGACTTCGCCACCTTCGGCCGCGCCCCGGCCCGGTTCGACGAGGCGGAGCTCGCGAAACTGAATGCCCAGACTCTGCATCTGATGAACTTTGATCAGGTCGCCGAGCGTCTGCCCGTCGGCATGGACGCGGCGGCGTGGGATGCTGTGCGGCCCAACTTGGAGCGCGTTTCCGACGCCGCGCTTTGGTGGCAGGTGATCGAAGGCCCGGTGACCGCCGAAGCCGATGCAGAGGATCGCGCCTATCTTGCCGCCGCCGCCGAAGCCGCTGCCGCGATCGACTGGGCTGGAGACGCCTGGCACGCGCTGACCAACCGGCTGAAGGAAACGACCGGCCGCAAGGGCAAGCCGCTCTTCCTCCCTTTGCGTCGCGCACTGACCGGCCTCGATCACGGCCCCGATATGGCAATGCTCCTGCCGCTGATCGGGCGCGAGCGGGCGATCGAGCGGTTGGAGGCGGCCGCTTAGACCCTCCCCCCTGTGGGGAGGGTTGGGTGGGGCCGCGAGATCGGCGCAGGCGAACTCGCCACAAAGACTCTCCTCGGCTCGCAGACGCGAGCCGGCCCCCTCCCTTTCCCTCCCCCCAAGGGGGAGGGGCTGCTATCTGCGGCACATGGCCAAACTCTATTTCTACTACGCGTCGATGAACGCGGGGAAATCGACGACGCTGCTGCAGGCCGATTTCAATTATCGCGAGCGCGGCATGCACACGATGCTGTTCACGGCCGCGATCGACGACCGCTACCGGGCCGGCACCATCAAATCGCGGATCGGGATCGAGGCGCCCGCCAACGGCTTCGACGCCGGCACCGACATGCGCGCGACAATCGAGGCGCAGCATGAGCAAACCCCCCTCGCCTGCGTGCTGGTCGACGAAGCGCAGTTCCTCACTCGCGACCAGGTCTTCCAGCTCGCATCCGTTGCCGACGACATCGGCATTCCCGTCCTGGCTTACGGCCTGCGCACCGATTTCCGCGCGGAACTGTTCGAGGGCAGCAAATGCCTGCTCGCGCTCGCCGATGTGCTGGTCGAGCTGAAAGCGGTCTGCGCCTGCGGCCGCAAGGCGACGATGAACCTGCGCATCGATGCGGCAGGCGAAGCGGTGCGTCAGGGCGCGCAGACGGAGATTGGCGGCAACGACCGTTATGTGGCACTGTGCCGGCGCCACTTCATGGAGCAGTGGCGCGGCTGAAATGGGGTGAGGCTATGCGGGTGCTGGCATTGATCGCACTGTTGTCAACGCCCGCGCTGGCCGGGCGGTCCGCGCTCGAAACCTATCAGCAGAAGACCGCTGCCGGCCCGCGCTGCAAAGCGGCGGCATCGGGCGACGACATCACCGTCTGCGGCCGCCGCGACGCCGACCGCTACCGCGTGCCGCTGGTTGTGCCGACGCTCGGCGATCCGAAGCTGGTCAACGTGCCTCTTGAGCGCGCCAAACTGGTCGCGACCGAAAGCCCCTGCCAGACGCGCGGACCGTTCCTGGTCGGCTGCGGCGCGGTCGGCGTCAGCGTCAGCACCAAACTCGGCACCGGTAAGATCGAATACCGCCCGCTGGCACCTTAGGCTTGAATGTTGGTAATGGGTGGATAAGCGACGGTCCGCTTTCGGGCGAGAAGCAGCACATAGCTGCCGTTCACGGAATGCCGTGCATTCGATCCTTCTCCGTCCCGAGTCTCGTGCGAATGCTGACAAAACCGGCTCGCCGAACGGCACGCGTAGCCTCGCGGACGCATCGAACAGGCGTGTCGGAAGTCGTAAGAATTTCAGCGCCTCTACCGACCTCATAGCCATTCTGCGTCAAAGCGTCGGTAAGCTGGCGAGGGTTCATGCCAGTGTCAGTAAGCCAGTAGGTGCAACTACGCTGATCTACGGAAATCCAGACCCGATAGCTTTGGGAGAAATCCGCTTCGATGGTGGGCGTCAGGGCGGCGGTAGCGAGAAGGGTGGCAAGCAGCATCAGCGGCGATGGTTGCACCAACCGTTGGTGTCCGCAACCAGGAACGGCTCCGGCTCTTCGCAATGTCCGCAAGTGGGGCGTCTTAGCTGCCGCTCGCTCAATCCAGGATATGCATCAGCATCGGCTTGCCCCGGATGCTGGCGGAGCCTTCCAGTCGCTCCAGCGCCTGGGCGATGTTGCGTTCCGGGCTTTCGTGGGTGACGATCGCGACCAGCACGCTGCCGTCGTCCAGCGCGCCGCGCTGGATCAGGCTTTCGATCGAGACGTTGGAATCACGCATCGCGGCGGCGATCTCGGCCAACACGCCGACCTTATCCTCGACCGTGAAGCGCAGATAGGCGCGGCCGCGCCTTGCACCGGCGTCGGCGGCCGGGCGCTGCGCCAGCGCGGCGACGGGCATCGCGAAGGCGGGACCATATTCGCCGCGCGCGATGTCGATCAGGTCGGCGACCACGGCGCTCGCGGTCGGGCCGTCGCCGGCGCCGCGCCCCTGGAACAGCAGCCGCCCGACGAAATTGCCTTCCGCGACCACCGCGTTCAGCGATCCCGAAACATGCGCCAGTGGATGGCTGACCGGCACCAGATGCGGGTGCACGCGCTGGAACAGCCCGTCGCCCAGCGTTTCGGCGTGGCCCAGCAGCCGCACCTTGAAGCCCAGGGCCGCCGCTTCGGCGATGTCGGCGGCGATCACGTTGCGGATGCCGTCCACCGCGACCGCGTCGAAACCGATCCGCGTTCCGAACGCCAGGCTGGCGAGGATCGACAGCTTGTGCGCGGCGTCCACCCCGTCGATGTCGAAGCTGGGATCGGCCTCGGCATAGCCCAGCGCCTGTGCTTCGCTCAGCACTTCGGCGAAGTCGCGGCCTTCGGTCTCCATCGTTGACAGGATATAGTTACAGGTGCCGTTGAGAATGCCGTAGACATGCGCCAGCTCGTTGGCGGCGGCGCCTTCGCGCAGGCCCTTGATGACCGGGATGCCGCCCGCGACCGCCGCTTCGTATTTCAGCGCGACGCCCTTCGCCTCGGCGGCCTCGGCCAGCTCCAGCCCGTGATGCGCGATCATCGCCTTGTTGGCGGTGACGAAGGCGCGGCCAGCGGCGATGCTGTTGCGCGCGAGGGTGAGGGCAGGGCCGTCCGATCCGCCGATCAGCTCGACCACCACATCCACGCTGTCCAGCGCGGCGAGGGCGCCGGTATCGTCGACCCATTCGAACCGCGACAGATCGACGCCACGATCCTTGGCCCGATCGCGCGCGGAAATGGCGACGATCTCGATCCGCCGCCCGGCGCGCCGCGCGATCAGCTCCGCGTTGGCGTCGAGCAGCCGGATGACGCCGCCTCCCACCGTGCCCAGGCCCGCCAGTGCGATTTTCAACGCTTGTGTCACTCTACCCCCGTCATTCCGGCGAAAGCCGGAATCCAGCTAACTTGTTCGCTGCATCCGCGAAAGAAGGAAGAAGCGGGATTCCGGCTTTCGCCGGAATGACGTAGGGGGGCGTAATGACCACGCCGACCATTCTCATCCTCGCCGGCAAGCGCGACGGCAAGATCGATCCTCTCGCCGCGAAGGCCGGTGTCAGCCACAAGGCGATCGTGCCGATCCGGGGCAAGCCGCTGATCCAGTGGGTGCTGGAGGCGGCAGAACATGCATGGCCCGGCGCCCCGATCCTGGTCTCGATCCACGACTCCGCCGTGATCGATCCGCTGCCGATCGTGCAGCGGCTGAAGGCGGAAGGGCGGCTGCGCTGCCCCCAGGCCCGGCACGGCATCGTCGAGAGTCTCGAGGCGGCGGTCGCGGACGGCGACGCGTTTCCGCTGCTGATTACCACCGGCGACAATGTGCTGATCACGCCAGAGGCACTGCGCCGCCTGCATGACGAGGCGATGGCGGCGGGCGCCGGCGCCGCGCTGTCGCTCGCTACTCGCGAACAGATCCTCGCCGCGCATCCGGAAGGCCAGCGCCGCTTCTACGAGTTCAAAGACAAGGCGATCAGCAACTGCAACGCCTATTGGCTGCGCGACCGCGCGGCGCTGAAAGCGGCGGAGAGCTTCCGTGGCGGCGGCCAGTTCATCAAGACGCCGGGCGCGATCCTGAAGGCGTTCGGGCTGTGGAATCTGACCGGCTTCCGCCAGAAATGGTGGAATCTGGACAAGGCGATGGCGAACCTCTCCCGCCGCTTCGGCGTCAAGATCGCGCCGGTGTTCGTGACCGACGGCGCGCTGGCGGTCGATGTCGACAATGAACGCACCTACACGATCGCGGAGACCCTGCTCGAAACCCGCAAGCCCAATGGCTGATTGGTATGCCGCCAAAGCTCGCTCGTCCCGAGCGAAGTCGAGGGGCGCGGCTCGGACTCATCACATGCGCCCCTCGACTACGCTCGGGACGAGCGGGGAAGCAGGCGCTCAGGAATATGAGTCGTGACCCAAGGCCGCGTCTTCATCGCCCGCCACGGCGAAACCGTGTTCAACGCCGCCGGCCGGATGCAGGGCGATGCGATGGATACGCCGCTCACCCGCGCCGGCTTCGCCCAGGCCGATGCGATGGGCGAGGGGCTGGCACGTTTCCTAGGCGATGGTCCACGCCCGGCGCACCTTTGGGCGTCGCCCTATGGCCGCGCACTGCAGACACTCGCGATCGTCTGCGAACATATCGGCGAGGACTGGCATCAGGCGCGGCGCGACCAGCGGTTGTCGGAGATCAATGTCGGTCTGTGGGGCGGCCGCACCTATGCCGAGATCGTCGCGGAACAAGGCGAGATCATGGATCACGGCTGCGGCATCTTTTCCTGCCGTCCGCCCGAAGGCGAATGGTATGACGAAATCGCCGCGCGCCTGACCTCCTGGTTGGACGAGTTTGGCAGTGAGGGCGGCGACAAGCTCGTCATCATGCACGGCATGTCGGCCCGCGTGCTGCGCGGGCTGATGATGGGCCTGGCGAGCGACGATCGTTGGGGCGCACCCGTGGCGCCGAACCTGCCGCAGGGATCGATGGTCATGATTGAGGGCGGAGCAGAAAGCGTCATCCATCTCGGCGGCGGCCACGCACCGGCGTGAGGCTCGCGATTGCCTTGATCCTGTTCGCCAGCCCGGCGGCCGCACGCGAGAATCTCGGTATATTTGAGAGCTGGGGCGCATTCCGCGACGCCCGCCCGCCGCGCTGCTACGCGATCGCGGAGCCGGTGCGCGCCACGCCCGCCAACGCACAGTGGCGCCCCTTCGCCAGCATCGCCGCCTGGCCGACGCTCGGGACACGCAATCAACTCCATATCCGGCTGCGTCACGCCCGGCCGCAGGGCAGTCGTGTGGTGCTCAACATCGGCGGCAAGCGCTTCGATCTGATCGCGGGTGGGGCCGATGCATGGTCGCCCGATCCCCGCTTCGACGCCGCGATCGTGGCGGCGATGCGCAGCGCGGAGACGATGACCGTCTCCGCCGCCGGCTTTTCGGACAGCTATCGCCTGCGTGGTGCCGCGACCGCGATCGACGCCGCGACCCTCGGCTGCGCCCGCCACTGAAGCAGGACGTTTCGATACCGTATTGACCGCGCCGTCCGCTCGCAGCATTCTGAGCCTGTGAACGCGCCCGCCTCGGGCGCCCTCGGGGCGAGGACGGCGCCATCGGCCGGTGCGCTCGTCGCCATGCTCTCCGCGGCGATCTTCCTCAGCTATATCGACCGGGGATTGCTCGCCCTCGCGGGTCCGCTCGTCACGTCCGAGCTGAAGCTGACCGCGACCGAGTTCGGCCTGGCGATATCGGCCTTCTTCTGGGTCTATGCGCCGGCGCAATTGCTGTGCGGCTGGATGGTCGATCGTTTCTCGCCCTACCGCTTGTTCGCCGCAGGCCTGGTGCTTTGGGGCGTCGCGACCGCGCTCATCGGCACGGCCGGCGGGCTGGTCGCGCTGGTCGTTTGGCGGGCGCTGCTCGGCCTTGGGCAAAGCTTCACCTTCCCGGGCAGCTCCAACATGATCGCCAGGCGCTGCCCCGCGGAGACGCGAGGCTGGGCGAACGGCGTCGTGATGGCGGGGCTCTCAGGCGGACAAACCGTCGCCGCGTTGTTTGGTGGGCTCATCATGGCGGCGTTCGGATGGCGCGAGATGTGCTGGTTCTTCGGGTTGGTCACGCTGGTCTGGCTGCTTCCGTGGCAGGCGATCTCCGCCAAGAACCAGACCTTTAAATCGAGCCATTCGAGTGTCCAGATACCCTATCGAGACCTGCTGAGGCACCGGGCGCTATGGGGATGCTGCGCCGGCCATTTCTGCAACAATTATGGCTTCTACTTCGTCATCACCTGGCTGCCGCTCTATCTCGTCAAGGAACGTGGCCTGTCGCTCGTCCTGATGGCGACGCTGACGGCGACCGCTTATGCCGTTCAGACGGTGGTGACCTTCGCGGGAGGCTGGCTGAGCGATGGACTCATCCGGCGCGGATACTCCGAATCCGTGGTGCGCAAATCGCTGATCGTCAGCGGCAATGCGGTGAAAGCGTTCGCCATTCTGGGCATTGCACTGTCGACGAACGTGGCCGCGATGGTTTTCTGCCTGATGATCACCAGCATCGCGATTGGCGTCACCGCCACGCAGAACTTCGCCATCCCGCAGAGCTTCGCTGGTCCTGCGGCAGCGGGGCGGTGGGTCGGCACACAGAATTTCGCGGCCAATCTGGCGGGGATTTCGGGGCCGCTGATCACCGGCTTGATCGTCGACTCGACGGGCAGCTATCTGAACGCGTTCTGGGTCGCCGGCCTGGTGACGATCGGGGCAGCGCTGTTCTGGGGCATCGTCGTTCCAAGGATCGAGCCGGTGCGCTGGCGCGTCCTTGCCTGAGCTGGCGTCAGGCAAGGACGACGCCGGCCGACCGGCGGCGACGCATCGCACCGCCGATCAGGCCCAAGCCGCCGATCATCATTGCCCAGGTCGCCGGCTCAGGCACGCCCGGGGTTGCCGCCGGATAGCCGAAGCCGCCGCCCGGCAGCGCCTGAAGCGTGCCGCTGGCACTGGTCAGCGTGACCGGGCCGACGGTGCTGCTGGTGGCGGTGATCCCGGTCACCTTCGCGGTGTTGAAGAAGTCGACCGTCGCGTCCTCGACCCCGTCGCTGTAAAGCCACGCCGCCAGCGTGAACTGGCTGCCCGCGGCCACCTCGAAGCTGACCGTCAACGGCGTCGGCTCATAGATCTTGCCGGTGCAGGTGCCGCCGGCGTCGCTGCACAGCTGCGCGAAGTCGAGGATCGAAAAGCCGCTTTCGAGGTTGGCGCGCAAAGCGGCTTGCTGGGCGGCCGCCGGAGTCGGTGCGTTATACGGGATTGGGCCTGAAATCGGTCCGTTCGGAGTGCCGGTGCGGAAATATTGTTTGTACAGATAGTTCGTATTCGCGATGCCCTGCGGGTTCAGATAGGTCAGGTTGTAGACGTCTTGAATCTCATCATAGCTGATCTGGCTCGTGAAATTGCCAGGCTGACCGTTCGCATTGGCGTAGTTGTACATCGCCGCGGTTTCCTCGCGCATCGCCAGTTGCTCCACGCGAACCCCCGGTGTCGCGCGCTGTAGGAACAGCGTGTCATAGTCGCTGCCGGACGTGAGCGCGCCATATTGGCTGGATCGGCCTTCATTGTCGCCATACATCGTCCAGCCGGCGCCGCGCATCGCGTACACTTTGAAGTTGTAGTTCGGGACGTAGTCCGGGCTGGGATAGGTCCCGAACTGGGTTCGGCCATCGATCGTGAAGGTGAAGCTGAGCGTCACCTTGCTGCCGGCGGGGCCGCTCGCCGTGTAGGTGTCCAGCCAGGCAGAGGTGGTCGATTGCTCGACGCCGTTCCCCGCGTTCGCATAGATTTTGTTGACGCCGTAGTTGGTCACGGCGCGGTTCTCAAAGCCGCCATAGCTGGACGAGATCTGCTGGCCGGCCGTGGTGCTCAGGATGTTGATATCGACATCATCCTCGCTCTGGTCGGTGTTGAGCGCGGTCAGGATTTGCTGGGCATTGGCCCCGGCCGCCCCGAGTACCAGGGCGAGCGCCGACACGGCGACGCGAACGCTACGCGATACGATCATGATAACCCCCTCATGAAGTCAACGACTTGTTAACCTGTCTCATCGGCTAGCATGGGGACGGCCCCGCGCGCACTCCACCACATGGCCTAGTCGACGCGGCTCAGTCCCGGCGCGGGACGCGGTTAACGACAGTGTCTTGGCTCGGTGTCCACATTGACTTTTGGGCGTCGGCAACTATTTGGATTTCATCCCGCCCCCGGTATGCCGTCTTGAGGCGCTCGCAAGAGCAGATATCAGCTCAAGGCCGCTCCCGGGGGCAACTTTTTGAGCAGGCTTATGGCAACCGCGATCTTGGTTGACGGCGCATTTTTTCTTCGCCGTTTTAAGCACGCCTTTCCTGATCATGATCGTTCTGATCCGACAAGCGTTGCGCACGGATTGGGCATGCTCGCCTATTGGCATCTGGTGCAACGCATCGGGCCAACCCGGGTTATGGAGCGGGTCTCGCGCAATGACTTACTCGCAGAATCACGACAATTTTATCGCATTTTCTTTTATGATTGCCTGCCGCTAACCAAACGGATGCATACCCCGCTTGGTAGAAAGTCCGTGGATTTCGGCAAATCACCAGAAGCACAATTCCGCCTGGCTCTTCATCGAGAAATTAGAAAGCTGCGCAAAGTCGCGCTCCGTCTCGGCCGCCTCAATGATTCTTCGCGATGGCGTTTGAGCGAAAGGGCGACGGCACGGCTCATCGGCGATCCGAAAGCATTTTTGCCCGCAGACGAGGATTTCGAGATCGACACCAAGCAAAAGGGGGTCGATATGCGACTGGGTTTGGATGTCGCCTCACTGGCATTCAAGCGCCAGGTTGATCAAATCGTGATCGTTGCGGCCGATGCCGATTTTGTTCCAGCAGCCAAACTCGCCCGGCGTGAGGGCATTGATGTTATTCTCGACAGGATGGGTGATCAACGCGCCGCCACCGATCTGATCGAACATGTCGACGGTGTTCGCGACTGCGTTATGCAGAAGCCACTTGGTATGAGTATCTGAGATGCAGATTCCGGGCCATATCGATCCTGTGCCGGTGCCGCGCGTGGCACCGGTGCGCGCCGATGGCCGTGTCGATCTCGTCGGACTGTCGAAAGCGCAGATCCGCGAGGCGCTGCTCAACGCTGGACTTGACGAGCGCGGTGCGAAGCTGCGCGCCAAGCAGCTGTGGCACTGGATCTACAATCGCGGCGTCACCGACATCGCGCTGATGACGGACATCGCCAAGGCGCAGCAGCCCTGGCTCGCCGAACGCTTCGTGATCGCGCGGCCCGAAGTGGTCGAGGCGCAGGTCTCGACCGACGGCACCCGCAAATGGCTGCTCCGCTCGGATGACGGCCAGGATTACGAAATGGTCTTCATTCCCGATGCGGACCGGGGCACGCTGTGCGTGTCCAGCCAGGTCGGCTGCACGCTCAACTGCCGCTTCTGCCACACCGGCACGATGCGGCTGGTGCGCAACCTGACCGCCGGCGAGATCGTCGGCCAGGTCATGCTCGCCCGCGATGGCCTCGGCGAATGGCCGAGCCAGCCGGAAGGGCGGCTGCTCACCAACATCGTCATGATGGGCATGGGCGAGCCGCTCTATAATTTCGACAATGTCCGCGACGCATTGAAGATCGTGATGGATGGCGACGGCCTCGCCCTCTCCAAGCGCCGTATCACGCTCTCGACCTCGGGCGTGGTACCGAAGATGGCGCAGGCGGGCGAGGAGATCGGCGTCAACCTCGCCGTCTCGCTCCACGCGGTCACCAAGGAAGTCCGCGACGAGATCGTGCCGCTCAACCGCAAATACGGCATCGAGGAACTGCTGCAGGCCTGCGCCGACTATCCCGGTGCGAACAACGCCCGCCGCATCACGTTCGAATATGTGATGCTGAAGGATAAAAACGACAGCGACGCGGATGCGCGCGAGCTGGTCCGCCTGCTCCGCAAGTACAAGCTGCCGGCCAAGGTCAACCTGATCCCGTTCAACCCTTGGCCTGGCGCGCCCTATGAATGCTCGACGCCCGATCGGGTCCGCGCCTTCTCCAACATCGTCTTCGAAGCCGGCATCTCCGCCCCCGTCCGCACCCCGCGCGGCCGCGACATCGATGCCGCCTGCGGCCAGCTCAAGACGTCGTCGGAGAAGAAAGGCCGCGCGGAGCTGGATCGGTTGGCGGAGGAAAAACAGGCGGCGCTGGGTTAAGCCCCCTCAGTGCTCCTGCGAAAGCAGGAGCCCAGCGGGAGAGCGCGCAGAGCGTATGGCCTGGGCTCCTGCCTGCGCAGGAGCACATCCACGCTAAACCACTCGTCTCTTGAAACTCATTCGCATTAGCAAAGATAATCCTGCGCGCAAGGTTGAACCATTAACCGTATCGGCTTAAGCGGCCCCGGACATTCTTCCGGGAGGGACGCATGGCTCGGCACAAGATCGCACTGATTGGCGCAGGTAATATCGGCGGCACGCTCGCCCATCTGGCGCTGACGCGCGACCTGGGGGATGTGGTGTTGTTCGACGTGGTCGAGGGCGTGCCGCAGGGCAAGGCGCTGGACCTTAACCAGTGCGGTCCGATCGAGGCCAAGGACGGCAATCTCAAGGGCGCCAACGATTATGCCGACATCGCCGGCGCCGATGTGTGCATCGTCACCGCCGGCGTGGCGCGCAAGCCGGGCATGAGCCGCGACGACTTGCTCGGCATCAACCTGAAGGTAATGAAGGCGGTCGGCGAGGGCATCAAGGCGCACGCGCCGAACGCCTTCGTGATCTGCATTACCAACCCGCTCGACGCGATGGTCTGGGCGCTGCGCGAATTCTCAGGGCTCCCGCACAATAAGGTCGTCGGCATGGCGGGCGTGCTGGACTCGGCCCGCTTCCGCCATTTCCTGGCCGAGGAATTCGGCGTTTCGAAGCAGGATGTGACCGCGTTCGTGCTCGGCGGACATGGCGACACGATGGTGCCGGTGATCGAATATTCGACCGTCGCCGGCATCCCGATCCCGGCGCTGATCAAGATGGGCTGGTCGACCCAGGAGCGGATCGACGCGATCGTCCAGCGCACCCGCTCGGGCGGCGGCGAGATCGTCGCGCTGCTTAAGACCGGTAGTGCGTACTACGCGCCCGCCACCAGCGGCATTGAGATGGCAGAAGCGTATCTGAAGGACAAGAAGCGGCTGCTGCCCTGCGCCGCGTATCTGGACGGCCAGTACGGCCAGAACGGCCTCTATGTCGGTGTGCCAGTGATCCTGGGCGCCGGCGGCGTGGAAAAGATCGTCGAGATCGAGCTGAAGGATGAGGCCAAAGCCAACTTCCAGACCTCTGTGGATGCGGTCAAGGAACTGATGGTTGCGTGTCAAGGCATCGATGAGAGCTTGAGCTAAGATGACGGCTGCGCCGGCGTTGTTTTCGGGTCTGGATACCGGCCTGCGCCGGTAAGACGAAATAGTCTCCGTCACTCCGGCATAGGCCGGGGTCCAGACGGGCCGGACGTTCAGGATGACGGGAGAAATATGGAGAAAGGCGGCTTCGTTTACATCATGGCAAGTGGGCGCAACGGCACGCTCTACATTGGTGTCACGAGCGATCTGATCCAGCGGGTTTGGCAACATCGTGAAGGCGTCGCCGACGGGTTCACGAAGAAGCATGGATGCAAGACGCTCGTCTGGTTCGAGCAATATGCGGATATCGAAGAGGCCATCCGCCGCGAGAAGCAGATGAAGGAATGGAAGCGGCTCTGGAAGCTGCGGGTTATCGAGCAGGACAATCCCGAGTGGGACGATCTGTTCGAGTCTTTGGTTTAGGTTCTGGACCCCGGCCTTCGCCGGGGTGACGGTCAGAGGGTCCGACACAGTTATGAGCATTCTCGTCAACGCGAACACCAAGGTGATCACCCAGGGCTTCACCGGCGCCCAAGGCACGTTCCATTCGGAACAGGCGATCGCCTATGGCACCAAGGTCGTCGGCGGCGTCACGCCGGGTAAGGGCGGCACCACGCATATCGGCCTGCCGGTGTTCGACACCGTCGCGGAAGCCGTCGCCAAGACCGGCGCCGATGCGTCGGTGGTTTATGTGCCGCCGCCCTTCGCCGCGGACTCGATCCTTGAAGCGATCGACGCGGAAGTGCCGCTGATCGTGTGCATCACCGAGGGCATTCCGGTGCTCGACATGGTGAAGGTGAAGCGCGCGCTGTCGGGCTCCAAGTCGCGGCTGATCGGGCCGAACTGCCCCGGCGTGCTGACGCCGAACGAGTGCAAGATCGGCATCATGCCGGGCAACATTTTCAAGAAGGGCTCGGTCGGCGTCGTCTCGCGCTCCGGCACGCTCACCTACGAAGCGGTGTTCCAGACGTCGAACGCCGGCCTGGGCCAGACCACCGCGGTCGGCATCGGCGGCGATCCGGTCAACGGCACCAACTTCATCGATGTGCTGGAGCTGTTCCTGGCCGACGACGCGACCAAATCGATCATCATGATCGGCGAGATCGGTGGCGATGCCGAGGAGCAAGCCGCGCAATTCCTGATCGACGAGGCGAAGAAGGGCCGCGGCAAGCCGACCGTCGGCTTCATCGCCGGCCTGACCGCGCCGCCGGGCAGGCGGATGGGCCATGCCGGCGCGATCGTCGCGGGCGGCAAGGGCGGCGCCGAGGACAAGATCGCCGCGATGGAAGCAGCCGGCATCCGCGTGTCGCCGTCGCCCGCCGAACTGGGTGAGACGCTGCAGGCGCTGTTGACGGGGTAACCAAAACGCGGGAGCATCCCCATTTCCGTTCGTGTCGAGCGAAGTCGAGACACGCGCCGGGGCAGCTCCCAACGTCTCTCGACTTCGCTCGAGACGAACGGTGGGTGTGATGGGACTTGAGAATCAAAGCTTCGACATCGAGGGCGTTTCGCCGTCCTTTGTTGAGGCCATGTACCGCAATTATGTGGCGAACCCGTCGTCGGTCGAGCCGAGCTGGCGCGGGTTTTTCGAGGGGCTGGAGGCCGGCGCCAACGCCCCGAGCTGGAAGCGCTCGAACTGGCCGCCCGCCGACACCGACGCGCTGACCGCCGCGCTCGATCCGACCCAGAGCGCCGTTCCGCCCAAACCCGACGCGAAGAAGCCGGCGCCCGCCGCCGCGCCCGATCAGGACGCCGTGATCCGCGCCGCCACCGACTCGATCCGCGCGATGATGCTGGTCCGCACTTATCGGGTGCGCGGGCATCTGGCGGCGCAGCTCGACCCGCTCGGCCTCGTCAAGCGCGAACTGCCGGCCGATCTCACACCCGAGTATCACGGCTTCACGGGCGCTGATCTCGACCGTCCGATCTTTCTGTGCGGCACGCTCGGCCTGGAATGGGGCACGATCAACGAGATCGTCGCGATCCTGCGCCGGAATTACTGCGGCCCGGTCGGCCTCGAATACATGCACATCGCCGACACGGAGGAGCGCCGCTTCCTCCAGGATCGGATGGAGGGCAAGGACAAAGCCATCGACTTCACGCCCGAAGGCAAGAAGGCGATCCTGTCGGCCGTGATCCGCGGCGAGCAATACGAGAAATTCCTCGCCCGCAAATATGTCGGCACCAAGCGCTTCGGGCTGGACGGCGGCGAGGCGATGATCCCGGCGCTTGAAGCGGTCATCAAATATGGCGGCGCGATGGGCGTGCGCGAGATCGTCTACGGCATGGCGCATCGCGGCCGGCTGAACGTGCTCGCCAATGTGATGGCGAAGCCATTCCGCGTCATCTTCCACGAATTCTCGGGCGGCTCGGCGAACCCGGAAGATGTCGGCGGCTCGGGCGACGTGAAATACCATCTCGGCACCTCCACCGATCGCGAGTTCGACGGGATCAGCGTCCATATGTCGCTGGTGCCAAATCCGTCGCACCTGGAAGCGGCGGACCCGGTCGTGCTCGGCAAGGTTCGCGCCACCCAGGTGATGCGCGACAATCTCGACAAGCACGACCAGGTGCTGCCAGTCCTGATCCACGGCGACGCGGCGTTCGCGGGGCAGGGGATTGTCTGGGAATGTTTGGGATTTTCGGGGGTCCCCGGCTACAACACGGGTGGCTGCGTCCACTTCATCATCAACAACCAGATCGGCTTCACGACCAGCCCGCAATTCGCGCGCTCCTCGCCCTATCCGTCGGACGTGGCGAAGGGCGTGCAGGCGCCGATCTTCCATGTGAACGGCGACGATCCGGAAGCGGTGACCTTCGCCTGCAAGATGGCGATCGAGTTCCGCCAACGCTTCGGCCGCGACATCGTGATCGACATGTGGTGCTACCGGCGCTTCGGCCATAACGAGGGCGACGAGCCCAGCTTCACCCAGCCACTGATGTACGCTGCGATCAAGGATCACCCCGGCGTCAGCACCGTCTATGGCCGGCGCCTGCGGCAACAGGGCGTGATCGACGAAGCGTTCGCCGAGCAGACCGCCGGCGCGTTCGTCGCGCATCTGGAGGAAGAGTTCGACGGCGCCGCATCTTACCTGCCGAACAAGGCGGACTGGTTCGCGGGCCGCTGGTCGGGTCTCTCGAAACCGGCCGACGAGGAAAGCGCGCGCCGCAATGTCGAGACCGGCATCGACCGCAAGCTGTTCGACAGCCTCGGGCGTACCCTGACGACCGTTCCCGACGGGGTAAGCGTCCACAAGACGCTCGCCCGCATTCTCGACGCCAAGCGCGAGATGTTCAAATCGGGCCGAGGTTTCGACTGGGCGACTGGCGAGGCGCTCGCCTTTGGTGGGCTGGTCACTGAAGGCTACGGCGTGCGCCTCTCGGGTCAGGATTCGGGACGTGGCACCTTCAGCCAGCGCCATTCGGTGTGGGTCGATCAGCAGACCGAGGCGAAATATATCCCACTCAGCACCCTGCCGCATGGCCGGTTCGAAGTGCTGGACTCGCCGCTCAGCGAATATGGCGTGCTCGGCTTTGAGTACGGCTATTCGGGCGCGGACCCGAAGACCCTGGTGCTGTGGGAAGCGCAATTCGGCGATTTCGCCAATGGCGCGCAGATCATGATCGACCAGTTCATCGCGGCGGGCGAGGCCAAGTGGCTGCGCGCCAACGGCCTGGTGATGTTGCTGCCCCACGGTTACGAAGGGCAGGGGCCGGAGCACAGCTCGGCCCGGCTGGAACGCTATCTGCAGCTTTGCGCGCAGGACAATATGCAGGTCGCCAACTGCACGACGCCGGCCAATTATTTCCACATCCTGCGCCGCCAGATGCTGAGGGGTTTCCGCAAGCCGCTCGTTATCATGACGCCCAAGTCGCTGTTGCGGCACAAGATGGCGGTGTCGTCGGCCGAGGATTTCATCGGCGCCAGCCACTTCCGGCGGCTGTTGTCGGACCCCTCGGCACCCGCTGACGCGGACGTGAAGCGGCTGGTGCTGTGCACCGGCAAGGTCGCCTATGATCTGATCGAGGCACGTGACGCCGCCGGCGACAAGAACACCGCGATCGTCCGCGTGGAGCAGCTCTACCCGTTTCCGGGCGAGCCGCTCACGGTGCGTCTCCAGCGCATGCCTAATCTCGAGGATGTGGTGTGGGCGCAGGAAGAGCCGAAGAACAACGGTGCCTGGTTCTTCGTCGAGCCCGCGATCGAGGAAGCACTGCATGCGGCCAAGGCGGGCGTGAAGCGCGCGCGCTATGCCGGCCGCGCGGCTTCCGCCTCACCCGCGACCGGCCTCGCCAAGCGCCACGCGGCGGAGCAGGGGGCGCTGATCGCCGACGCGCTCGGCCACAGCGTGCGCCAGGAAATCCGCCGGACTCGCTCCGGCAGCGGCACGACGGCCAAGGCGCCCAAACAGGCGCCAGCCAGCTAAAGGACAGCAAGAATGGCAAGCGAAATCAAAGTCCCGACGCTGGGCGAGTCGATCACTGAAGCCACGATCGGCGAATGGCTGAAAAAGCCGGGCGAGGCGGTGAAGGCCGACGAACCCGTCGCCAGCCTCGAGACCGACAAGGTTTCGGTCGAAGTGCCGGCGCCGACCGCCGGGGTGATGGGCCAATATGCCGCGCAGGTCGGCGACACTGTTTCGGTCGGCGCGGTCATCGGCACGATCGAGGCCAATGCGGACGCGCCGCCGCAAATCGCGCCGTCGCCAGCCCCCGCTCCAACGGCAGCGCCTGCACCGGCACCCGCCCCGGCGCCTGCGACGGCGGATGAACCGGCCGGCGACCTGACGCTCTCGCCCTCCGTCCGCCGGATGGTGCTGGAGCACGGCGTCGACCCGACCCAGATCAAGGGTACCGGCAAGGACGGCCGGCTGACCAAGGAAGACGTGCAGGCCGCCGTCGACGCCGGCGGCATCAAGGCCCCAACACCCGCCGCAGCGCCCACCCCGGCTCCCGCTCCCGCCCCGGCCCAGGCCGGAGAGCGCCGCGAGGAGCGTGTGCGCATGACGCGCCTCCGCCAGACGGTCGCGAAGCGGCTGAAGGAAGCGCAGAACACCGCGGCGATGCTCACCACCTTCAACGACGTCGACATGACGGCGGTCGTGGAGGCACGCACCAGGTACAAGGATCTGTTCGAGAAGAAGCACGCGGTCCGCCTGGGCTTCATGGGCTTCTTCGTGAAGGCGGCGTGCCAGGCGCTGCGTGATGTGCCGGCTGTCAACGCGTCGATCGAGGGCGAGGAGATCGTCTACCGCGACTATGTCGACGTGTCGGTCGCGGTCTCGGCGCCCAATGGCCTGGTCGTGCCGGTCGTGCGCGACGCGCAGCATATGTCCGTCGCCACGATCGAGAAGACGATCGCTGATTTCGGCAAGCGCGCCAAGGACGGCACGCTGAAGATGGACGAGATGAAGGGCGGCACTTTCACCATCTCCAACGGCGGCGTGTTCGGCTCGCTGCTCTCGACCCCGATCATCAACCCGCCGCAGAGTGCCGTGCTCGGCCTTCACCGCATCGAGGATCGCCCGGTCGTCCGCGACGGCCAGATCGTCATCCGCCCGATGATGTATCTGGCCTTGAGCTACGACCACCGCCTGATCGACGGCCGCGAAGCGGTGACGTTCCTCGTCGCCCTGAAGAATGCGATCGAGGATCCGACGCGCCTGCTGATCGACTTGTAAATAAGTTGTGCTCCGGCGAAGGCCGGAGCGGTGCGAGCCGCCGATGACCTTTTCGACCAGAACTCCGGCCTTCGCCGAAGCACAGATTGAAGGATGAAAGCCGGTTGGGTCTATCTGATGGCGAACCACCGCCGCGGGCAGACCTATCTCGGCGTAACCAGCAGCCTGCCGCAGCGGGCATGGCAGCACTGCAACGGTTTGATGGAAGGCCATTCGAAGGACAAGGGTTGCGTTCTGCTCGTCTGGTACGAATATTTCGATGACTTGCAGGACGCGCGGGCCTGCGAATATCGGATGAAGAAGTGGAAGCGAGCTTGGAAGCTGCGTCTGATCGAAGAGCGGAATCCAGACTGGCGGGATTTGTACGATATGCTGCTCTAATCCTGTGCTCCGGCGAAGGCCGGAGCGTTGAACAGGTGCAGTGCCTTTGACGACCAGCGCTCCGGCCTTCGCCGGAGCACAAAGAGGTAGTGATGGCTGACGAAAATTACGATTTCGACGTCCTCGTGATCGGTGCCGGCCCCGGCGGTTATGTCGCGGCGATCCGGGCGGCGCAGCTGGGGTTGAAGACGGCGTGCGCGGAGAGCCGCGAGACGCTGGGCGGCACCTGCCTCAATGTCGGCTGCATCCCATCAAAGGCGATGCTGCATGCGTCCGAATATTTCGACGCCGCCGCCAACGGCACCTTCGCCAAGCTTGGCATCAAGGTGAAGCCGGAGCTGGATCTCGATACGATGCACGGGCAGCGCCGCGATGCGGTCAAGCAGCTGACCGGCGGCATCGAATTCCTGTTCAAGAAGAACAAGGTCGAATGGCTGAAGGGCCTTGCCAGCTTCACGGGCAAGGACAGCGTCAAGGTCGGCGACCGCGAGGTCCGCGCCAAGAACATCGTCATCGCCACTGGCTCGTCGGTGACGCCGCTGCCGGGCGTCGAGATCGATCAGAAAATCGTCGTCGACTCCACCGGCGCGCTCGAACTGCCCAAGGTGCCGGAGCACATGGTCGTGATCGGCGGCGGCGTGATCGGATTGGAGCTTGGCAGCGTCTGGCGCCGGCTGGGCGCCAAAGTGACTTGTGTTGAGTTCCTCGACCAGATCCTGCCCGGCTTCGACGGCGAAGTCCGCAAGGAATCGAACAAGATTTTCAAGAAGCAGGGCATCGAGTTCCGCCTTTCGACCAAGGTCACCGGCGTAAGCGTCGCTGGCGGGAAGGCGACGCTCTCCGTCGAGCCGGCCAAGGGCGGCGCGGCCGAGACGATCGAGGCGGATGCGGTGCTCGTTTCGATCGGCCGCCGGCCGAACACCGATGGCCTGGCGCTCGACAAGGCTGGCCTGTCGGTCAACCAGCGCGGCCAGGTCGAGATCGATCACGATTTCCGCACTTCGGTCCCCGGCATCTGGGCGATCGGCGATGTCGTCCCCGGTCCGATGCTCGCCCACAAGGCCGAGGACGAAGGCATCGCGGTCGCCGAGAACATCGCCGGCCACACCGGCATCGTGAACCACGACGTCATCCCCTCGGTCGTCTACACCTGGCCCGAGATCGCCGGCGTCGGCTTGACCGAGGAACAGGCGAAAGAGCGGGGCGAGGTCAAGACCGGCAAATTCCCGATGATGGCCAACAGCCGCGCCAAGACCAATCACGAGCCGGACGGCTTCGTGAAAATAATCGCCGACGCCAAGACCGACCGCGTGCTGGGCGTCTGGTGCATCGCCGGTGTCGCCGGGACGATGATCGCCCAGGCCGCCCAGGCGATGGAGTTCGGCGCCACATCCGAAGACATCGCCTATACCTGCCACGCCCACCCGACGCACAGCGAGGCAATTAAGGAAGCGGCGATGGCGGTGACGGGCAAGCCCATTCACGTCTAGCCGGCGACGCGATTAGCGGCGCTAATCGCGAGCGCATTAGGCTAGACCGGCCGGCGGCGCCGAAGCGCCGGCCGACGACGCGGGCTTTGCTCGCGGCGAGCTTCGGAACCCTCGCCCCCCTCAACCGTCTCTCCTCTCGTTACGGAGGAGAGACGAATGCGCGCCTGGATTTTGCTGCCCCTGGCCCTGGCCGGCTGCGCGAAGAAGCAGGCGGGCTTGCCCGAAGACCCGATCCAGCGGGCGGCGACGTGCGGCGTGGTCGCGGCGGCTGAGGCGCGGCGCGCGGGCGGTGTCGATGCGAAGCTGACGATCGAACAGCAGGGCCACATTCTCCATTATGCGCTGCTCGCGGGCGCCGAGGGCGGCACGTTCGACAAGCCACGATCCGCTGCCGTCGTGAACGCCATGCCGCAGCTCGGCGACAAGGTCACCAACGGCAAATGGGAGCCGCTGATCGGCGAGTGCGCCGAGGCCTATCCGGTCAGCCGCCCAGCCGAGAGCATCACGCTGCCTTCCGATGCGCTGACCGCCCAGGCCGGCTGCCACGACCTCGCCGACTTCATGACGACGGCGCTGCGCGTGCAGGAGAATAATTTCATCGACCAGATGCGCGCTTATGACGGCATGGAACGCGCGCTCGACCCGAAGATGGGCGCGACGCTGAAGGCGCGCGGTCTCAACCTCGCCCAGGCCAACGATGCCCGCGCCAAGGCGCTGGCCGCGCTCGTAACGCTCGGCCCGCCCACCGCCGTGCTGGATCAGTGCGTGAAGAAGTTCGGCTCCTGATCCCGTCGCCCCGGACTTGATCCGGGGACCAGCTTCCTTTCTAGCGCGCGCATGAACCCGCTCGCGCCCGTCATTCCGTGGATCGATCTGTTCGGTATCGCCGTCTTCGCCGCGTCCGGTGCGCTGGCTGCGGCGCGTCGGGAGCAGACGCTCGTCACCTTCGCTTTCTTTGCGCTGGTCACCGGGGTCGGCGGCGGCACGGTGCGCGATCTGCTGATCGACGCGCCGGTGTTCTGGGTGCGCGACTGGCGCGTCGCGGCCGTGTGCCTGACGACCGCGGTGCTGATCTGGGTGACGCCGCGCCGCTGGTGGAACGAGCGGGCGCTGGACTGGTTCGACGCGATCGGCCTCGCCGCTTATGCGGTGTTCGGCGCGGGCAAGGCTTTGGCCTATGGCGTGCCGCCGGTCCCAGCCGCGCTGATGGGCGTGGTGACCGGCTGCGTCGGCGGCATCATCCGCGACGTGCTGGCGGGCGAGCCGTCGATCCTGATGAAGCCCGAGCTCTACGTCACCGCCGCCGCGCTGGCTTCATCGCTGTTCGTGTTCCTCATCTGGCTCGGCGTAACCCCAAGCATTGCCGCCCCAATCGCGGCGCTCACAGGCTTCACCCTGCGCGCCTTGGCCATCGCCCAAGGCCTCAAGCTGCCGGCGTATCGGAGTAAGGCAGCGGTTCCTCAGGCTCGCCGGTCGGATCGCTAAGCTCCGCCTGCCACAGGCCGACATCGACCCATCGGCCCATCTTCCAGCCGACCTGCCGGTAAACGCCGGCGCGGCGGAATCCTGCGCGCTCGTGCAGCTTCACCGACGCATCGTTGGGCAGCGATATTTTGGCGACAGCCTGCACGAATCCCTGCGCGCGCAGCTGAGTCAGCAACGCCTCGTACAACAGACCTGCCACGCCTCGGCGCTGCGCGGCCTCCGCCACATACGCGGTCGTTTCGACTGTCCAGCGATACGCGGCCCGGGCGTGAAATTGCCCGCCATAGGCATAGCCCAGCACCGCGCCGTCATCCTCCGCGACAAGCCACGGGTAGCGGCCGATCCGCGTCTCGATCCGTCCGCGCATCTCGTGGACGCTCGGCACGGTCTCCTCGAAAGACGCGGTGCCGTGGGTGACATGCGGGGCGTATATGGCCAGCACCGACGCCGCGTCGTCCGGCGTCGCCGGGCGGATGCGGATCATTTGAGCAGCAGCGCCCGTAGCAGCCATCGGCCGAGGCTCGCATCAGGACAGCGCGGCGGCATCGCCGCGCCGCATTCCAGGCATCGTGCCTGGATCGAGGCCCCGCCGGCCATCGCCTGCGCATCGGCGATCGCGGACCAGGCCAGTGCGGTCTGCTTCGCGGCCAGAATCGCCAGCAGGTCAGCGCCGCCTTGCGGCTCATCGGTGTCATCGGGCCGGCCCCAATCGCTCATCCAGCGCTCCCACCAGCTCGGCTGGCGCTCCAGATAAACCAGCGAGACATCGCCCGCATCGATCTTCGCGCGCCGGCCAGCCTCCGCGACGGCATCGCCAAGCGACCCGAACTGATCGACCAGCCCCAGTTGCCGCGCGCTGCCGCCGTCCCACACCCGGCCTTGGCCGATCTCGTTCACCCGCTCCGCCGGCAGCTTGCGCGAAGCCGAGACCAGCCCGACGAATCGGCCATAAATATCTTCCACCCCGGTCTGCGCGAGCTTGTCGAACTCCGCCGAAGTGCCGCCGAACAGGTCCGGCTGGCCGGACAGCGGCGTCGTCCGCACCCCGTCGGTCGAGACGCCGATCTTCTTCAGCGATCCCTCGAAGGTCGGCAGCACGCCGAACACGCCGATCGATCCGGTGATCGTGGTCGGCTCGGCGAAGATGCGGTCGCCCGCTGTCGCGACCCAATAGCCGCCCGACGCCGCGACCGATCCCATCGACACCACCACCGGCAGGCCCTTGGCCTTGGCCTCCAGCAGCGCGGAGCGGATGCGTTCGGAAGCGAGCGCCGACCCGCCGGGCGAGTCGATCCGCACTACCAGCGCTTTCAGCTCGTTCCTGGCGAGGCCCTGACGAATCGCGCGCGCGATCGTCTCGCCGCCGGCGCTGCCCGGCCCCGTCTCGCCGTCCTGGATCGTGCCGGCGACCGTCACCAGCCCGACATTGCCGCCGGCATATTTCAGCGGATTGGCGGCGGCCCAGTCGCTCAGCCGCACCGTCTGGAACGTGCCGCGCTTGGTGTCGGTGCCGGCGATCTCAGCCACGCGCCGGTTGAAGACCTCGCGCTCGGCGAGCTTGTCGACCAGCCCATAGCCGACTGCCGCCTGGCTGAGATTCCCGCCGCCCGCCGGATTGGCGATCGCGCCGGCCAGCTGCGCCTTCGGCCGTGCGCTGACGACATCCCGCTGCCAGCCCTGCCACAGCGCGCCGGCGAGCGCCTCGCTGGCCTGCCGGGCTTCGGGCGATTGACCGTCGCGGATATAGGGCTCGACCGCGGACTTGAACGCGCCGACCCGGTAGACGTGCGCGGTGACGCCAAGCTTGTCGAGCAGCCCCTTGTAATACATGCGGGAGCCGCCCGGCCCGGCGAAGGCGATACCGCCCATCGGGCTCATCCACACTTCGCTGGCGTGGGCGGCGAGCAGGTAGCTGTCGTCGCTATAGCCGGTCGCATAGGCGAGCACCGGCTTGCCCGCCTTGCGTACGCCGTCGAGCGCGTCGCCGACCGTTTCCAGCGCGACCTGACCGCCGCCAAGGAAGCGGTCGAGGTCCAGCACCACGGCCTTGATGCTGCTATCGGTGCGGGCGGCGTCCAGCGCGCGCGTGACGTCGCGCAGCCGCACCTCGCGCGCCACCGCCGCGCCGCCGGGCGCGAAGCCGTCGAGCGGCCCGCGCTCGGCCGGCTGCTCGACGATCGACCCGTTGAGGTCGAGCAGCAGGGCGCCTGAACCCACCGTCCGGGTCGGACTGTAGGTCAGCGCCGTGTGCAGCGCGCCGAAGAACAGCAGCAGCAGGACGAGCACGAGCGCATCCTTGATGCCGACGAGAAGCCGCCAGAACCCGGCCAGAAATCGCATGAGCACACCGCCTCGCTGTTGCCGAAGCGACAATCGAGCGCGACGCTCCGCTTTTCAAGCCGTCAGGCGAAAGATAGCCGGCCTTTGCGCCCGCGCCTTTGCCGTCAGCTGGCGTCCTTGACGACGATGTCCACCCGCCGTGCCTGGCCCATGCTCGTGTTGGTGTCGGTGGTGGCGGGCGGTTTTTCGAGATCGATCATGCCGGCCGGCACGCCCATCGCCGCCAGCGCGGCGGCGACGGCCTTGGCTCGGTTCTTCGACAGCTCGGCGTTGAACGCCGCGTTGCCGCTGGCATCGTTGAAGCCCGATACCGCGACCCGTGTGCCGGGATGTGTGTCGATCCAGGCCTTGACCGGCGCCGCCACCGTCGCGAAGTCCGGCGCGATGTCGGTCTTGGCGGTGTCGAAATACACCGAGACCATCGGCTTGCCGGCCACCTCCTGCGCGGTCACGCCGGCACCGTTTGGAATGGCCGAGGCCGCAGCAGCGGGCGCCGCCGTCGCCGGCGCCGGGGAGTCGAACACCGCCGGGGACACCGCGGCGGGCGCGGCCGGGGTGCGATTGACGCTCCGGCCGATCAGGCTACCGACCGTCGCGGTGCCGATGACGATGGCGCCAAGCCCCGCCAGGGCGGCGAGGCCGAAGCCGGCATATCCCGGTCCCTCGTCGCGCCACGCCGCGACCGGAGTGGTCCGGGCAGGCGAAGACGCCGATGCGGTGGCGAAGGCGGGCTGCCCCGCGCCGACCGACTGCCCGGACGGTGCCGGCGACGAGAAACCGACGGGCGCCGCCGCGGCCGGCGCGGCAGCCGCTCCGAACAGGCCCAGCTTCCCGAACGCTTCCGCCAGCAGGTAATAGACCGTCACGCGGTTGCGGGTCCGATCGTCCCGCATCCGCTCGCCGACCCGCTGGATGGCGGCATCGATCTCCGGATCGGGATCGGTCAGGCCGAGCTTCTTGCGGCAGAAATTGTCGCGGACCCGGCCCGTCTCCGCGGGATCGGTGAACGAGACCAGTGACGAGTCGCGGTTCTGAAGCGCGATCCCGCAATGGCGCACGATCGCCGCGATGACGCTATCGTCCGCGTCCGGCGCGTATTTTTTGACATTGACTGCCCAATCCTCGGCCATGACCCTCTCCTTCGAGTGTGGGCATTGGCGCCATTGGCGCGGACGCCGTTTGCCTCAGGCCGGGAAGGTAACGCGATTGACGGCCGGGGTAAACCGACCCCCTTCAGGCTGTCCTGAGCGGCGCTCCTTTCCGCCGCGCCGCCGCGCCGGCCAGGCCGAAGCCGGCGATCATCAATGCCCAGCTCGCGGGTTCCGGCACGCCGCCGGCCGCGACCGGCGCGACGCTGACCGCGTCGAGCACGAAGAACGGTGATCTCCCGAAACCGCTGGGTCCGCGCGAGAACTCGAAAGCCAATATGTGATCGCCGGCCGCGAGACTGCGCGAAGCCGTGTAGCGGGTGAACTGCGTGAAGAACGCGACGCTCGTGACCGGCCCGGGGAGCTGATCGCTCAGCAACTGGCCGTCCAGCAGGGTGCGGAACGTCAAGGCGACGTCGTTCGAGCCCGACGATGATTCGCCTCTCCCCAGGAAAAAGTCGATGTCGAAAGTGCCGGCCTGGGTCAGGGTGAAGCTCTGCGAGAAGCGCCCGGTGGCCTCACCGAAACTGGTGTTGAAGCTCAAAAGCGCGCCGCCTGTTCCGTTCGGCGGCGTGAACAGGGCTTGCAGGCTGGCGACTGCCGCCCCTTCGGTCGTCCAGGGCGCCAGTGAACTTTCAAAGCTGCCGTTGACGATTTGCGCCTGAGACGGCGCCGCACCCGCCACCGCGACGAGCGACGTTACGAACGCAAGATGTGCACGAAAAACACGCATGACTCACCTCCCTGTTGGCGCGACCTGTTTTCGTCGCTTGTATCGAGGGTGGCGGCACGGCCCCATTGGCCGATCGGCCTAGCCAGATGGCCTAGGCGCTTGCGCCTGTGCCGATTGGGGACATGATGGAGGGGGTACGGAAAAAAGGGGGTGGGATGGCCGATCGCCGGCTCGTCGTCGCGCTGCAGGCGCTGATGCTGCTCACATTCCTGGTGTTCGAGAGCGGTGTGATCCTGCACTTCGCGGGGCGCGCTCCGCGCGCGCACCTTCTGGCCTCCTCCGTGCTGGTCGCGATCTATGGCCTATATGGCGGGGTTCGCATGGTGCGCCTCGCGACCGGCCGCGGTGATCCGGACCGCATCCTGCGCGGGGCGCTGCTTCTCGACGACAGCAGTATCTGGATAGCCACGGCAGCGATTGTCGGTCTGCTTTGGCTGCTCTTTCCCTACGGCGACACATCCGTGCTCTACGCCTATATCATCGCCTGCGTGACCGCGATGAGCGGTTTCGCGCTGAGCTCCATCCGCAGGCCCCCCACGGCGCGCGGCGCTTGGCCGGCGCTGGCCGCGCTCCCCGCCGCGCTCACGCTCTACCTGTTGGTCCACGCCGATCGGCTCTCGCTGCTGATCGCCTTGGCGGTGGCGGCCAATGGTGCCGGGCTGCTGGCCGGCCGGCATTTCGTCGAGAAGCTCATGCTGAACGCATGGCGCGCCCGGCGCGATACAGAGACCGCGCTTGCCGAACTCGCGGCGGGGCGGGACGCGCGCTCTCGCTTTCTCGCGGCCGCCTCGCACGATCTTGGCCAGCCGCTGCAGGCGGCGCGGCTGTTTTTCGATCAGACGCTGGATGCTCGCGACGCCGCCGCCCGCGACCGAGCGGCCCGCAAGGTGGAGCGCGCCTTCGACGTCATGGACGATCTGATGCGGCACATGCTCGATCATCTCAGGCTTGAGGCGAGTTTGGTCCGGCCAAGGACCGGGCCTCTGGTGCTCGGGCCACTCATCGCGCGGGTCGCGGAGACGCATGAAGACGCGGCGCGCGCATCGGGTGTCGCACTTTCCGCGATGCCCAGCTCGCGGTCGGCGCTCGGCGATCCGGGTCTTGTCGAGCGGTGCCTGGGCAACTTCGTCGTCAATGCGCTTCGGCACGCGAAGGCGAAGCGCGTCGTCGTCGGGGTGCGCGCTCATGCGATGACCTTGCGCGTCTGGGTGGTGGACGATGGCCGCGGCATCTCCCAGCCCGAACGCGAGCGCCTGTTCGATGACTTTGTCCAAGGCCGAGAAAGCGGCGGTAGCGGCTTCGGTCTCGGCCTTTCGTCCGCACGCCGGATCGCGGCGCTCATGGACGGTTCGGTCGGCTATTGCCCCGGTCCGTGCGGGGGCAGCGCCTTCTGGCTTGAACTTCCGCGCGCTTGACGGTCAAACTCGCAAGCCATGCGACGCTGCCTGATCTGCGACGACCATGCGCTCATGCGCGAAGCGCTGGCGGGCGCCGTCTTGGGCGGCTGGCCCGACGCGGCGATCGAGGAAGCGGCCGACTTTCGCGCGGCCTGGGCCGCGGCGGCCTCCGAGCCGGATCTGATCGTCAGCGATCTCGCCATGCCGGGCGCGGAGCCGCTCGACGGCATCAGGCAGTTCCGCGCGGTCGCCCCATCCAGCCCCGTCCTGGTGATCACCGGCAGCGAGGATGACGCGCTGCTGCTTGCACTGTTCGATCTCGGGATCGCCGGCTTCGTGCCGAAATCGTCGCGCACGCCGATCATCACCGCCGCCATTCAGCTCGTGCTATCGGGCGGCACCTACCTGCCGCCCGCCGTGCTGGATCTGGTCGGCACGCGAAGTGCGGCGCCAGTCACGGCGCATGCCCGCGCCCGGCTGACGCCACGCCAGGCGGACGTGCTTCGGCTGATCGCGGCGGGCCGCTCCAACAAGGAGATCGCGCGTGACATCGATCTATCCCCCGCCACGGTGAAGGCGCATGCGGCCGCCGCGATCGCCGCGCTGGGCGCGGCCAACCGCACCGAGGCGGTGGTGATGGCGCGTGCCGCCGCCCTCATCTAAAAAACCCGTTCCGCTTGCTTGACGACTCGCGGTCCGATGCACATATGCCGCCCGCTGGCACTCGCTCAGGGTGAGTGCCAACATTGATCCTGCATCAACCAAGGGTGACAGCAACCATGAACTTTCGTCCGCTGCACGACCGCGTGCTCGTCGAGCGCATCGAAGCCGAGGAGAAGACCTCCGGCGGCATCATCATTCCCGACACCGCCAAGGAAAAGCCGCAAGAGGGCAAGGTCGTCGCCGCCGGCGCCGGCGCCAAGGCCGAAGACGGCAAGGTGACCCCGCTGGACGTCAAGGCCGGCGATCGCATCCTGTTCGGCAAATGGTCCGGCACCGAAGTCAAGGTGGACGGCAAGGACCTGCTGATCATGAAGGAATCGGACATCCTCGGCATCGTCGAGTGATCGCTTCCTTCTCTTTCGTTTCCTAACTTCTGCAATCTGAAAGGACAGCCACATGGCAGCCAAAGACGTCCGTTTCGCTCGCGACGCGCGTGAGCGCATTCTGCGCGGCGTGGACATCCTCGCCGACGCGGTGAAGGTCACGCTCGGCCCCAAGGGCCGCAACGTCGTCATCGACAAGAGCTTCGGCGCTCCCCGCATCACCAAGGACGGCGTCACCGTCGCCAAGGAAATCGAGCTGAAGGACAAGTTCGAGAACATGGGCGCGCAGATGCTGCGCGAGGTCGCGTCCAAGACCAACGACAATGCCGGTGACGGCACCACCACCGCGACCGTGCTCGCCCAGGCGATCGTGCGCGAGGGCATGAAGTCGGTCGCGGCCGGCATGAACCCGATGGACCTGAAGCGCGGCATCGACCTCGCCGTCACCAAAGTCGTCGAGGATCTGAAGTCGCGCTCCAAGCCCGTCTCCGGCTCGAACGAGATCGCCCAGGTCGGCATCATCTCGGCCAATGGCGACGAGGAAGTCGGCAAGAAGATCGCGGAAGCGATGGAGAAGGTCGGCAAGGAAGGCGTGATCACCGTCGAGGAAGCGAAGGGTCTCGAGTTCGAGCTCGACGTCGTCGAGGGCATGCAGTTCGATCGCGGTTATCTCTCGCCCTATTTCATCACCAATCCGGAAAAGATGTCGGTCGAGCTCGCCGATCCGTACATCCTGATCCACGAGAAGAAGCTTTCCAACCTGCAGGCGATGCTGCCGATCCTGGAAGCCGTGGTGCAGAGCGGCCGTCCGCTGCTGATCATCGCCGAGGATATCGAGGGCGAGGCGCTGGCGACCCTGGTCGTCAACAAGCTGCGCGGCGGCCTCAAGGTCGCGGCCGTCAAGGCGCCGGGCTTCGGCGATCGTCGCAAGGCGATGCTCGAGGACATCGCGATCCTGACCAAGGGCGAGATGATCTCGGAAGACCTCGGCATCAAGCTGGAGAGCGTCACGCTCGGCATGCTCGGCCAGGCCAAGCGCGTCACGATCGACAAGGACAACACCACCATCGTCGATGGCGCGGGTGAAGCCGATGCGATCAAGGGCCGCACCGAAGCGATCCGCCAGCAGATCGAGAACACCACCAGCGATTACGACCGCGAGAAGCTGCAGGAGCGTCTCGCCAAGCTTGCCGGCGGCGTCGCCGTGATCAAGGTCGGCGGCGCGTCCGAGGTCGAGGTCAAGGAGCGCAAGGACCGCGTCGACGACGCGCTCCACGCCACCCGCGCGGCGGTCGAAGAGGGCATCGTTCCCGGTGGCGGCACGGCGCTCCTCTACGCGACCAAGTCGCTGGACGGCGTCAACGGCAAGAATGACGACCAGACCCGCGGCGTGGACATCGTCCGCAAGGCGCTGACCACCCTGGTTCGCCAGATCGCCAGCAATGCCGGCCATGACGGCGCGGTGGTCTCGGGCAAGCTGCTCGAGGGCAACGACCCGACCCAGGGCTTCAACGCCCAGACCGAGGTTTACGAGAACCTGGTCCAGGCCGGCGTGATCGACCCGACCAAGGTCGTCCGCACCGCGCTCCAGAACGCAGCGTCGGTCGCTGGCCTGCTCATCACCACCGAAGCGGCGGTGAGCGAGCTGCCGGAAGACAAGCCGGCGATGCCGATGGGCGGCGGCATGGGTGGCATGGGCGGCATGGGCGGCATGGATTTCTGACCGAACACGGCCGGAGCTGGCATTCGCTAGCTCCGGACTCGTGTCGGTTCGGCGGCGGGTCGCCGTCGCCGGTCCAGCACCAGACCAAACGGAAAGGGCCGAGGAGCACCCGCTCCCCGGCCCTTTCTTATGCCGTGAGCCGTTGCCGGGGGCGTAGCCGCATCGTGCTTCCTGCAAGGCCGAATCCGGCAATCATCATTGCCCAGCTCGCCGGCTCCGGCACCGCGCCGGCCAGGCTGATGACGCCGGTCACTCTCCCGTCGAATACGCCCACCATGCCGGGACCGGACGGATTGGGTGCGAAACCCAGCGAGCCGAGCGAGTTGATGAAGCCGGTCGCGCCCGTATATTTGCCGGTGCCGCCGGTGATCGTCAGATTCTCCTGTCCGGTGACGCTTCCGCCGCTGAAGGTTGCGACGCCGGTATAGGTGCCGAACAGCGTATCGCCGGAGCCGAAGTCGTAGCTGAACTGGCCGTCGCTGATCGGCTGCATCGGGTTGGCGGGGCTGGGCGCGCCGGGGATGCAGTGGCTCTGGGTCGAGGCAAAGCTGCCGAAATTGGAAGCGCCAGTCGATGAGAGCATGCCGGGCGCGATGTTGACGGTGTTGAGCGGTGCACAACGGCCGGTTCCCGGCGGGTTCAGCACGTTCACATTCGCGCGCGTGCCCGTAAAAGCAATGTTGGCTGCGCGGGAAGCGGTTGCCGTCAGCGCGGTCAGTAGCGCTCCGCAAACCACCGCACGAGGATACAAAGATGGGCGGGTCATGCTATTCTCCCCTGTATTGTGCCGCCTGAGTGCGGCGGTGCCGACGGTGTGCACTTCCCTTGGGAGAGTGAATGATGGACCGCCGATCTTTTCCTGATGATTTGCTAGGCGGCGGATTTTCGGGCGATTTTCGGCCGGCGCCGCTGCGACTGATCGAACGGGGCGAGGTCCGGATCGGCAATGCCTGGATCGATCCCGCCGCCCGCACGATTGCCGGGCCGGTTTCGCGGATCGCGGTCGAACCACGCATCATGCAGGTTCTGCTGGCGCTGGCTGACGCCGAAGGCCGGGTGGTAACGCGCGACGAGCTGATCGACGCCTGTTGGAATGGCCAGATCGTCGGCGACGATGCGATCAACCGGGCGATCAGCGGCGCTCGCAAGGCGGCACGAGAAACGGGCGCCGATTTCCAGATCGAGACCATCTCAAAGGCCGGCTACCGCCTGGCCGTGCCGGACCCGGAAGGGGTGGGTGACGCGCCGAAGCATGTCAGCCGCCGGGCGGCGATCGGTGCCTCGGTCGCCGCCGTTGCGACGGGTGCGGTGGTGCTTTGGCTGGGCAGAGCGAAGTCTCGGGACCCGCGCGTCGCGCAACTGATCGACCGTGGCCGCCAGGCGCTGCGCGACGACCTGCCCGACAGCTCGGAGCAGGGGGTCGGCTTCCTGCGCGAGGCCGTGGCGCTCGCTCCGGACGACGCCGAAGCCTGGGGCATCCTCGCCCTGGCACTGGTGAACGCCGCTGAATATGCGCCGCTCGACGGGATCGCAGCGGCGGTTACGCAGTGCGAGGCGGCGGCACGGCGTGCGCTCGCACTCGATCCTCGTCAGGCCGATGCGCGGGCCGCGCTGGTGCTGATCCGCCCGACCTATGGCGACTGGCTGGCCTCCGAACAGCGGATGCGCGGCCTGCTGGCGGAAGAGCCAAAGCACGCGGCGACGTGGGGCGCGCTTGCCACGCTGATGCAGGGCGCCGGCCGATGCCGCGAGGCGGTGCGCTGCAACACGCGCGCGGCCGCCCTGGAGCCACTCTCGCCAGTCTATCAGTATCGGCTCAGCTATCAGGAATGGTCGATCGGCCGCCTCGGCGATGCCGACCGGCGGATCGACCGCGCGATGCAGCTCTGGCCGCGCCATCCGGCGGTTTGGTATGCCCGGCTGCTGCTCTTCGGCATGTCCGGCCGGCCGCGGCCGGCGATCGCCATGATTGATCAGCCGGATGGGCCGCCGCCTGCCATGCCGCCCAAGGGGTTCGCGGTCTGGCGCCAGGCCCTGGTTGCGATCGACAGCGGCTCGGCCGGGGATCTTAGCGCCGCTATCGAGACCGTTATGAAAGGGGCCGGGCGCGGATCGAGCGGTTCCGTCAACGCGATCCTGCTGCTCTCGGCGCTCGGCGATCCCGATCGCGCGCTGGCCGTGGCCGAAGGCTATCTCCTGCGCAAAGGGCCGCTCGTCGGCGCGCTGGGCTATGCGCCGGATCAGGTTCGGGTCAACGATCAGCGTTGGCGCAAGACGATGATGCTGTTCGTGCCCGTGACCGCGCCGATGCGCGCGCGACCCGGCTTCGCATCGCTGATGTCGCAGATGGGCCTTGCCGACTATTGGCGCCGCGCGGGCGTCCGGCCGGACTATCAGCTCCTTTCCTGATCGTCTTTCATTAACCCGGCAAATCCTCCGCATTATCGGCGCTTCGAAGGTCCTAGCGTTCCCTTCCGCCGCCCCTTCCGCTAACGGACGCCCGCAATGCCCCGTCCCCTTCCCACCGTCGCCATTGTCGGGCGCCCCAATGTCGGCAAGTCGACTCTGTTCAATCGCCTGGTCGGCAAGAAGCTCGCGCTGGTCGATGATCGGCCCGGCGTCACCCGCGATCGGCGGGAGGGGGACGCGCATCTGATCGGCCTCGACTTTCGGGTGATCGACACCGCTGGTTTCGAGGACGAGGACCCGCAGTCGCTGCCCGGCCGGATGCGCGCGCAGACCGAGGCGGCGGTGCGCTCGGCCGATGTCGCGCTGTTCCTGGTCGATGCCCGCGCCGGCGTCGTGCCGCTGGACGAGGAGATCGGCCGCTGGCTGCGCGCGGAAGACACGCCGGTCGTGCTCGCCGTCAACAAGGCCGAAGGGCGCGCGGGCGAGCAGGGCGCGATCGAGGCGCTGGCGATGGGCTTCGGCGATCCGATCCAGATCTCCGCCGAACATGGCGAGGGGCTGGCCGATCTGTTCGAGGCGCTGCTTCCTCATCTTGAGCGGGACGAGCAGGAGGTCGAAGAGGAAGCGGATGATGAGGATACCAGCGGGCCGCTGAAGCTCGCCATCGTCGGCCGGCCCAATGCGGGCAAGTCCACGCTCGTCAATCGCATCCTGGGCCAGGATCGCATGATCACTGGCCCGGAAGCCGGCATCACCCGCGATTCGATCGCGATCGACATGGAGTGGGATGGACGGCCGCTCCGCCTGATCGACACTGCCGGCATGCGCAAGCGCGCCAATGTGGTCGACAAGCTGGAACGGCTGTCGGTCGCCGACGCCCGCCACGCGGTCGATTTCGCCGAGGTCGTGGTGCTGCTGCTGGATGCGACGCGGGGCCTCGAGGCGCAGGACCTGCGCATCGCGGATGCCGTGCTGCAGGAAGGCCGCGGGCTCGTCATCGCGCTCAACAAATGGGACGTGGCGGAGAATGCCTCGTCGCTGTTCAACGGCGTGAAGGCGGCGCTGGAGGAAGGTCTGAGCCAGGTGCGCGGGCTGCCGGTGCTGACCGTCTCCGCGGTGACCGGGAAGGGCCTCGACACGCTAATCGATGTTGCCTTCGAAACGCGGGAGGCCTGGTCGCGGCGCGTGCCGACCGGGGAGCTCAACCGCTGGTTCGAAGGGGCGATGGAGCGCAATCCGCCCCCCGCGCCCGGCGGCAAGCGGATCAAGCCGCGCTACGTCACCCAGATCAAGTCGCGGCCGCCCAGTTTCGTGCTGTTCGGCACCCGCGTCGATCTATTGCCCGAAAGCTATCGCCGCTACCTCGTCAACGGCATCCGCCGCGATCTCGGCTTCGGCGCGGTGCCGGTGCGGCTGACGGTCCGGGCGCCCAAGAACCCGTTCGACCGGGATAAGAAGTAGAGGCTTCTTCCCCACTCCCGTCATCCCGGCGAAGGCCGGGATGACGATTGAATGAAACTGGCAACCGACTGTTTACCTGAACGGCTTAAAGATTGGCCCTATGTCCGAAAACGCCTCTCCGCTGATCGACTGGAGCGCCTTCAATCAGGCGCGTGCCGAACTTGGTTCGGACTTTGTCCGCATCCTCGGTTACTTCCGTGAGGACGGCGCGAAGTCGCTCGACGCGATCGAGGAGGCGATGCGGGTCCGCAACTCGGCCGCCCTGGTCCGCCCGGCGCACACGCTGAAGGGCGAGGCGCGGCAGTTCGGCGCCGAGCCGCTGGCGGCGATCGCCGAGCGGATCGAGATGACGGCGCGCCGCTGCGTCGAGCTTCACACCACGCCGGAAGAACTCATCCCCGAAGTCGTGCGGCTGCGCCCGATGTTCGAGGAGACGCTGCATCTCTTCGACCGCGAGACCAATCCGCTGATGGAACGGCGCCCGCCCGCTGCGGGGGGATTCGGGCGCCGCGCCGTGTTCGGGCGCGCCGGCTGAACCCTATTCGTCTTCCGCCGGCTTCGACTGAAGTTGGACGAAGTTCTGGATGCCCATCAGCTTGATCTGGTCGAACAGCTTTTCCAACGTGTCGACATGCTCTTCCTCGCTATCGAGAATCTGGCGGAGCAGGTCGCGGGTGACGTAATCGCGCACCGCCTCGCAATGCTGGATCGCGTCGCGCAGCAACGGCAGCGCGTCGTGTTCCAGCTCCAGATCGGCTTTCAGGATTTCCTCGACCGTTTCGCCGATCCGCAGCCGACCCAGCATCTGGAAATTGGGAAGGCCATCGAGGAACAGGATTCGCTCCGCCAGCCGGTCGGCGTGCTTCATCTCGTCGATCGACTCTTCATATTCGAACTTGGCGAGCCGCTGGACCCCCCAATGTTCAAGCATCCGGTAATGCAGGAAATATTGGTTGATCGCCGTCAGCTCGTTCTTGAGCGCGTCGTTCAGATATTCGATGACCTTGGGATCGCCCTGCATTTCTCGCCTCCGTTATGCCCCAGAACATAACGCGGCGAGCGCCGAAAATCACTCAAAAAATGGCGGATTTCCGCGGTTTTCGGCTTGTGAGATTGCTAAGCAGTCGCACATTCCGCCGCGATGATCGAGCGTGCGAATGCGATGCATTGCCCGCAGCGCGGACGGCGGCCCATCGAGGCATAAGCCGAAAGCGGGTCGCGATGCCCGGCACGCGCCGCTTCCCGCACTTGCCGCTCGCGAATCGCATTGCAGTTACAGACGATCATGAGGACCGCTTTAGAGCTATTGAGAGTTACTCGCAATAGATGATCTTCGTTACCAAAGTGTCTCGCAATAGCACGCTCCGACAGCAAGCCGCGGACCCCATGTGCAAAGGCTGGAAAATGATATAATAAACGACTCGTCAAAGCGGATTTTCCAAAAGGGGTGGATGTCATGCGCAAGACTGTGTTTGCCGCAATCGTGGCGGTGGCCCTGCCGGCTGCAGCCCAGGCGGCTTCGATCGTCAATGGCAGCTTCGAAAACGGGACCGATCCCGGCACGTTCACGACCGTCAGTGCCGGCCAGACCAACATCACCGGATGGGACGTGCTGTCCGGCTCGGTCGACTATATCGGCACCTATTGGCAGGCGTCGGACGGCGTGCGCAGCGTGGACCTTTCCGGCAACTCGATCGGCACGCTTGGCCAGACCGTGACCGCTCTCACCGCGGGCCAGTCGTACAAAGTGACGTTTGACGTTTCCCGTAACCCGGATGGCGGCGTGAACCCGCGTACCGGCGTATTCTCGGCGAATGGCCAGACCTTCAACTTCGCCTATTCGGATGCGACGAACACCCGCGCGAACATGAAGTGGGCGACCGTCAGCTACACTTTCCTCGCGACCGGCTCGTCTGCGCTGATCAGCTTCGCGTCCGACTCCTCGGGCGGGTGCTGCTTCGGCCCGGCGCTCGACAATGTCCGTATCGACGCGGTGCCGGAACCGGCCAGCTGGGCGCTGATGATCGGCGGCTTCACGCTGCTCGGCGCGACAGTCCGCCGTCGCCGCCCGGTGACGGTGATCGCCTAAGATTATCGCCAGGGGAAATTGCAAGGCCGCGGGTCGATCGATCCGCAGCCTTTTCTATGTCTTGCGGCGCATCAGTTTCAGGCCAGACCAGACCTCATCGACCGCGCACACTTTCACATCGACCAACCCCATCGGCAGACAGACCGCGCGGATGACATCTTCGGTGATGTCAGTCGCGACCTTCGCGGCCTTTTTCGGCCACGACACCCAGATGAACGCGCCTGGCGCGAGCATCGGCATCAGCATCATCAGCTGACGCTCAAGCTCGGCGCGTTCGGTGACGAAAATGTGCGCGCAATCGAGCGGAGCCGACGGCGTTTCCAGAAGATCAAGCGCCGGCACGGCCTCGTCGATCTCGCCCGCGACACTGTCCGGCATTCCCAGCCGCCACACCCGCATGCCGTTCTTCAACGACAGCTTCTTCGCCAGCGGCGTGCCGGAATAGCCGGCCGTCACGCCAGCGCGGCGTCGGCGCCCATCAGCCGGGGCAGGAAGTCTTCATGGGCCAGACGGAGGTCGTCGATCGTCACCACGCAATCGCGTTCCGGCCGTTCGAAGATCAGGCGATTCTTGATCGTGCGGCCCAGCGGTTCGACGGTGACGCCTGCCGAATGCGCGGTGTTCAGGAACTCGATCAGGGCCTGATCGGGGACGGTGACGACATACACTCCCTGATCCTCCCCGAAGAAGGACCGCGCACAGTCGAAGGGCTGGGGCTTGTCGACGATCGCGCCGATGCCGCTCGCCAGTGCCATCTCGGCGATCGTCACGGCAAGGCCGCCGTCGGACACGTCGTGACAGGCGGAGATATGGCCATGCTCGATCGCGGCGCGGACGAAATCGCCGGTGCGGCGCTCCGCCGATAGATCGACCGGCGGCGGCGGACCTTCCTCGCGGCCGTGGATTTCACGCAGCCAGATCGACTGGCCGAGATGGCCGACGCGCTCGCCAACCGCCAGGATTACGTCGCCCACATCCTTGAAGCCGATCGTTATCGATTTCGACCAGTCGTCGAGCAGGCCGACCGCGCCGATCGCCGGCGTCGGCAAGATCGCGGAGCCGTCGCCTATGGCCTTGCTCTCGTTATAGAGCGAGACGTTGCCGGATACGATCGGCATGCCGAGCGCGGTGCAGGCCTCGGCCATGCCCTCGATGCAGCCGACGAACTGGCCCATGATCTCGGGCCGCTGCGGGTTCGCGAAGTTCATGCAGTCGGTCGCGGCGAGCGGGCGGGCGCCGACCGCGGTCAGGTTGCGCCAGCTCTCGGCGATCGCCTGTTTGCCCCCCTCGACTGGGTCGGCGAAGCAGTAGCGCGGCGTGCAGTCGGTGGTGATCGCGAGCGCCTTGCCGGTGCCGTGCACGCGCACCACCGCTGCGTCGCCGCCCGGCCGCTGGACCATATTCGCGCCGACCATATGGTCGTACTGCTCCCAGATCCAGCGACGGGAGGCGAGGTCCGGCGAGCCCATCAGCTTCAGCAGATCCGCGCCGATATCGATGCCGGCACTCGGGATGTCCGAGGGCATTGGCGGTTTCGGCGTCGGCACCCAGGGGCGATCATAGGCTGGCGCTTCGTCGGCAAGCGGGCCGAGCGGAATGTCGGCGACCGTCTCGTCCTGCCACTTCAACACCATGCGGCCAGTGTCGGTGACATGACCGATCACCGCGAAATCCAGCTCCCATTTGCGGAAGATCGCCTCCGCCTCGGCCTCGCGGCCGGGCTTCAGCACCATCAGCATCCGCTCCTGGCTTTCGGAGAGCATCATTTCATAAGGTGTCATGCCGGTTTCGCGCTGCGGCACGTCGTCCATCACCAGCTCGATGCCGACGCCGCCCTTGGACGCCATCTCGACAGAGGATGAAGTCAGCCCCGCCGCGCCCATGTCCTGGATCGCGACGATCGCGTCCGACGACATCAGTTCCAGACAGGCTTCGATCAGCAGCTTCTCGGTGAACGGGTCGCCGACCTGCACGGTCGGGCGCTTCTCCTCCGCATCCTCGCCGAAATCGGCCGAGGCCATCGTCGCGCCGTGGATGCCGTCGCGGCCGGTCTTGGAGCCGACATAGACGATCGGATTGCCGATGCCGGATGCCGCCGAATAGAAGAT